>OFMD01002294.1_pt1 | contig 10031 bp, 7 predicted proteins | sample 1541211 | NCBI WGS metagenome assembly OFMD01 (sample SAMN04209231, study PRJEB22552) | human gut metagenome | biome: gut; material: feces | host: Homo sapiens | place: USA: Oklahoma | reverse complement strand
CCGTTTCTATTCTTTCAGAAACATATTTATGTTTCTGAAAAATCTCTTTATGTCTTTATTTTTGTATATATCATATCTGTTGTCAGCTAATTGGTATATTGCAAATATACGAAATTAAAAGAGGAAAGTCAATAGCTTTTTAAAATTTGATGTGATACAATACATGTCTGCACAACGGATGTTCACCAGGGACAAGCGGATGATCGAATTCCCTCATTCGTTCCATTCCTATTTTCTGCATTACACGTTCTGACCGTTGGTTGAGAAGGGAAGTAAAAGAAAAGAGTTCTTTTATATCTGTTTTATTGCGCGTATACTCCAAACATGCATTTGCAGCTTCAGGAGCATAACCCTGTCCCCAATATTCGTATGCTAACCGCCAGCCTATTTCTATGCCTGGAGCAAAGTCTACATCAAATGTAATCTGATGTAGTCCGGTATAGCCCATATAAGTATGATCTTCTTTTCGTTCTACGGCATACAAACCAAAGCCACAAGTTTGGAATTCATTTTGAATACGCTGATAAAAGGCAAATGATTCTTCCGATGACAATGAATTAAGAAAAAACTCCATCACATTCGGATCGGCATTCATACGGGCAAAAAACGGGATGTCTTCTTCTCTCCAGTCTCGGAGAATCAGACGGGGTGTTTCTATATACTTTTGCATAACTATGATAATAATAGAATGCAAAGGTACAATTCTTTTTTCCTTATTGGAAGTTATTCGTTATTATAAGTATTAACCATCATTCATCGAATATCCCCTTCCACATATAATCAGTCTAGTCAGCAGCGTGGTACGGATGTGTAAACCAGAAGCAGGAACCTACTCCTTCGGTCGAATCCACGCCTATTTCTCCTCCCATTTGGGAAACAATGCTCTTGCAGATAGAAAGTCCGAGTCCTGTACCCTGAACAAAAGTATTCAGCTTCACAAAACGTTCAAATACGCTCTTTTGCTTTTCTTCCGGTATTCCCATTCCGGTGTCGCGCACATAGAATTTTATTTTCTGATGGGATACTTGTTCATATCCCAGGGTGATACTGCCTTGTTGGGTGAACTTTAACGCGTTATTTATAAAGTTACTGATTACTTGGGTGAATCTGTTTTTATCCATGTAGATATAACATTCCGGGAATAATTCCCCAAAAATCAGTTCAACACCTTTACTCACTTTCATACCCATTGATTTGATAATTTCAGAACAAGTCTCATTAACATCTACATTGGTATATACAAAATTGAATGTTCCCGCTTCAATTTTCGAAAGATCGAGAATGTCCGAGATCAGTTGCAAAAGAAGTTCATTATTCTCTTGCACAATCTTAATGTATTCCTGCCGTTCGCTTCTGCTGTCCGTTTCTGCCAGAAGACTGGAGAAACCGACAATAGCATTAAGAGGAGTACGAATTTCATGACTCATATTGGCTAAGAAAGCCGACTTCAGACGGTCCAGTTCTTCTGCTTTATCGCGGGCTATAATCAATTTCTGTTCAGTTTCTTTTAAAGGCGTGATGTCATAATTGATACACAGCATGTCAATAATGCCATCTTGCGGACGATAATCTCTGACCATTACGTTAATACTGGTCCATGTATATTTACCATTCTCCCTACAGACGCGAACTTCTTTACGTAAACTGCTCGCTTTTCCTTCTTTCACTTCGCGCACAAAATTTTTCAGGACAGCTTGATCTTCAGGGACCACATGAGCGTATACCCCAATAACCTGTGGCATGGGAATCCCTTCTTTTTCTCCCAAATTCCTGTACCATGTATCTTGGGCATACCCGTCTCTTGTCAATACATTGAAATGAGCAAATCCTACCTTGGCATAATCACCGATTAGAAGAAACAGATTCTCAAACTCCTGTATCTTGGTGTATGCATTGGTCGTTTCCGTCGTATCTATATTGATAAACAGATAGTTGATAAATCGATTTTGAGAATCATAGAGAGCAGTAACTTTAGTGGTAAGATTAATAATCCCATTTCTCCGACTATCTACATATTGATTTATTTTTGAGAAATCATAATTGATGGAGAAGTTTACATCTTCTTTCGCTCTCAATCTCTCTTTAACCTCTAAAGGAATATTGGGATTGTCGAACAGATTAACTCCCAATGCCTCATGCTTGTCAGACAAGCCGAATATTTCAAGCTCTTTATCATTAATGTCTACCAAATAACCGTCTTTGTCGTAAAGTTCGACGCCTGCCGGAAGATTCTTATAGATGTTTCTCAATATCTTCTCGCTGTTGTCCAAAGCAAGACGATCTTCTTTGGCTTGTAACTCCGACTTTCGCAATTCGATGCAAATACTGATAATATTAGCAAGAGAGGAAAAGCATTGATAATCCACATTGCTCCAGCTACGCTGCGTTCTTACCATATCAATTCCCATATAGCCCCATACCTCTTCTTTAGAGATTAGCGGAACTACCATCAGCGACTTGATATCCTGCATCTCCAACGTCTGACGATATTCCGCAGCTTCTTCGGGCATGTCGTCCAGCGTGTTCAGTATGATAGCCCTTCTTTCGGCTATCTGATGGTTCCACCAGGTAGAAGGGTCCCAGGGAATATTACTCAAGAACTCCTGTTCCTTGGATATTCCTTCGGCGGTAACCTCATAAGTGCAATCCTGGCGTTGTTCTTTTCTGTTTATTTCGAATATATAGATACGATCACCCAAAAATTGGTGAAGGAGATCTCCTAACGTCTTGTTAACCACTTGAGTAACATCATCACATTGCAGAAAAGCAAGCAATGAATATGAAATATTAGTTTGTTGATAAAGCAAATTGCTCACTTGAAAGAAATCAATGTTTCCATTCGTAGTATCGATCGGTCTGTCAATATATTGCAGAAGGCCCGTCATGTTCCTATATCCCTCTTCATCGGGCTTTTGGAAATTAATCTTGGAGTACACCCATATTTCCCCCGTCTTTTGCCCGGATTGGGAACATTTGTTCGTATGTCTCCAGATAAGAAAGAGACATATATTCATTTTTAAGACGCAGTCGGTGGTCTTCACGTATTCTTTGGTGGAATTCGGTGAAACTGATGCGGTTACTTTCAAGGCCGAGTAAGTCAACAATAAAGTCAGAGCAGATATATTCTTTATTCTTCAAATCTGACTCCCACCATCCCATTTTGGCCATCTGTGCTATCTGAACGTATTTTTCATAGTCATAATTTGTTTGTTCTTTCATATTGTTTGCTCTTGTTTTCTGTTTTTATATTATAAGACACTAGCCTACAAAGATAAGCATAACTTTTAAATAATGAGGCATTTGCATATCACAGCAGGATGAAAGTGGAAATTTGGTGCTGAAAAGTGGAAAAAGAGATGAATGAGTACAAACAGGGGATTATTTCGTCTTTCTCTTAGTGAAGAAATGAATTATATAATCTATAATATATATCAGAAGAATGAAAAATACCAGATTATTCATGTTTGCGGCATGCACACTTTTTTTGGCAGCGTGTGGCAGGCAAACCGTGAAGATTATGACTCCGCCGGATGCGTCAAATCGTGTTCTGTTTGGTGCGGAGCAGTTACAGACTACCTTGGATAAAGCCGGTTATCAGGTAATGATGCAACAGGGAGACACGACATTCTCCGATCCCGAAATCAAAACGATTCTCTTGACGGAAGTAAATGACACGACGCTCAAGAAAGAAGGCTTTCATATTTCGACGACGGGCAATCTGACCAGAGTGTCCGGCAGGGATGGGAGTGGTGTCATTTACGGATGCCGTGAACTGATTGACCGTGTGAATGATTCGGATGGTAAGTTGAACTTCCCGGAGGAACTGAAAGACGGTCCTGAAATGGTATTGCGTGGCGCATGTGTAGGATTACAGAAGATGACCTACCTGCCGGGACATGGTGTATACGAATATCCGTATACGCCGGAAGCGGAGCAGACACCCGTTCTGCCCCGGCTGACGGCAGAGGAGTGGGCGGCGCTGTCAACGGAGCAGCAGACCGTGCTGCAAGTATTGCGGACAGATGAGCCGAAGCTGTCCGACCAGCTGGCGGAGGACAGCGGCCTGCCCATTCAGCGGGTGCTGCCCGCGCTGACGCTGCTGGAGATCAGCGGCTGGACGGCGCAGAACGGGGCGCGCAGTTTTGTGCGCACCGTGGAGCTGCCGGAAATTGAGTTAGAAGGAAGCAAAGAGGAATAAAAAAGCATGAGCAAGAAGCATCTGGTGATCGTGGAGTCTCCGGCCAAGGCCAAGACCATCGGCAAGTATCTGGGGCCTGACTATCAGGTAACGGCCTGCATGGGCCACCTGCGGGACCTACCCAAGAGTACCCTTGGCGTGGACATTGAACACGATTTTGAACCTGAATATAAGCCCATTCGCGGCAAGGAGGAGCTGATCCGCCAGCTGAAAAAGGACGCCGCCGCCAGCGATACCGTCTACCTCGCCACCGACCCAGACCGCGAGGGAGAGGCCATTTCCTGGCATTTGCAGCATCTGCTGAACCTGCCGGACGATAAGACCAGACGTGTCACCTTCAACGAGATCACCCGCAAGGTGGTGGGCGAGAGCATCGCCCATCCCCGCGCCATCGATCAGGATCTGGTGGACGCCCAGCAGGCCCGCCGTGTGCTGGATCGCGTGGTGGGCTATCAGATCTCCCCGGTGATGTGGAAGAAGATCCGCCGGGGCCTGTCCGCCGGACGGGTGCAGAGCGTGGCTACCCGCATGGTGTTTGACCGGGATCAGGAGATCGCCGACTTCCAGCCTCAGGAGTACTGGACGCTGGACGCAGTGCTGGAAAACGGGGAAAAAGTGGCCTTTAAGGCCCATTATTACGGCCAAAATGGCAAGAAATACGAGCCTCAGACCCAGGCGGATGTGCAGGCCATCATGGACGAGCTGCGCAGCGCCGCTTTCGCCGTCAAGTCGGTGAAGCGCACCGACAAGAACCGTTCCCCCTCGCCGCCCTTTACCACCTCCACCATGCAGCAGGAGGCGTCACGCAAGCTGAACATGACGCCCCGCCGCACCATGGCCATCGCCCAGCAGCTGTACGAGGGCGTGGATATCACCGGCGAGGGCACCGTGGGTCTGATCACCTACATGCGTACCGACTCGCTGCGCATCAGTGACGAGGCGCAGGCCGACGCCCGCGGCTTCATTCAGGAGCGCTACGGCAAGGGCTACGTGCCCGCCGCGCCCCGCCAGTACAAGACCAAGGCCGGGGCGCAGGATGCCCACGAGGCTATCCGCCCCAGCAATGTGACCCTGACGCCGGACGCCATCCGGGGAGACCTGACGGCGGAGCAGTACCGGCTGTACCGCCTGATCTGGAGCCGTTTTCTGGCCAGCCAGATGGCCAACGCCATCTATGACAGCGTGTCCGTGGATATCAGCGCCGACGCACATTTGTTCCGGGCCACCGCCAGCAAGCTGAAATTCTCCGGCTATACCGCCGTGTACGAGGAGAGCCGGGATGACGACGACAAGGAGGAGAAGGAGCCCACCCTGCCTGATCTGAAGGAGGGCGAGCCCCTGACGCTGAAGGACTTCGCGCCCGCACAGCACTTCACCACGCCGCCCGCCCACTATACCGAGGCGGCGCTGATCCGGGCCATGGAGGAAAACGGCATCGGTCGTCCCTCCACCTATGCGCCCACGGTGTCCACCATTCTTGACCGCCGCTATGTGAAGAAAGAGGGCAAGTGCCTGTATATCACCAATCTGGGTAAGGCGGTCACCACGTGGATGGAGAAGTATTTCTCTGATATCGCTGATTTGAAATTTACCGCCAACATGGAGCAGCGTCTGGACGACGTGGAGGAGGGCAAGCTGCCCTGGAAGCAGGTGCTGCGCCAGTTCTATGACGACGGCTTCGCCCAGCACCTGACCGACGCCGAAGCGGGCGACTATATTCGCCCCGAGCCCACCGTCAGCGATGAGCTGTGCCCCGTGTGCGGCCGCAATCTGGTGGAGCGGGAGGGTCGGTTCGGCCCATTCCTGGCCTGCCCCGGCTATCCGGAGTGCACCTTTACCATGCCGCTGGTGGTGGAGATGCCGGGCCGCTGCCCCAAGTGCGGCGGACGGCTCATGAAGCGCAGCGGCACCAGCAAGACCTCCGGCAAGCAGTATACCTACTACTGCTGCGAGTTTGCCAACAACAAAAAAGGCGACCGCACCTGCGATTTCATGACGTGGGACGTGCCCACCAAGGAGGACTGCCCTCTCTGCGGCCAGACCATGTTCAAGCGGGCGGGCCGCGGCTTCAGCAAGCCCTTCTGCATCAACGAGAAGTGCGCCAACTTCCTGCCGGAGGACAAGCGGGGCTATCACCGCAAGAAGGACACCGCCGCCGAGGGCGGCGAGACCACCGCTGAGACAGCGGCGGAAGCACCTGCCGAGGAAAAGCCCGCCAAGAAGTCTGCTGCCAAAAAGACGACGGCCAAGACCACGGCGGCAAAAAAGACGACGACCACCGCCGCGAAAAAGACCGCCACAGCGAAGAAAACCACCACAAAGAAAGCGGCCACCACCCAAAAGACTACTGCCAAAAAGGCGGCGGAGAAAGGCGGCGGGGAATGAACCATGTAACTGTGATCGGCGCGGGTCTTGCCGGCAGCGAATGCGCGTGGCAGCTGGCCCAGCGGGGCATTTCCGTGACGCTGCGGGAGATGAAGCCCCTCAAGCGCACCCCTGCCCACGTGACCGATGATTTTGCCGAGCTGTGCTGCTCCAATTCTCTGCGGGGCGCAGGGCTGGAAAACGCCGTAGGACTTCTCAAGGAGGAGCTGCGGCGGTTGGACAGCCTGATCCTACGGTGCGCCGACGCCACGGCGGTACCTGCCGGCGGTGCGCTGGCGGTGGATCGCCACGGCTTTGCCGCCATGGTGACGGAAGCCATCCGTAATCACCCCAATATTACCGTAGTGGCGGAGGAAGTGACGGACATTCCGGAGGGCGATGTGGTCATCGCCTCCGGCCCGCTGACCTCCGACGCGCTGGCGGACAAGCTGGCGGCGCTGTTCGGCAGCACCGATACCCTGCATTTCTTCGACGCTGCCGCGCCGTTGGTGGCCTTTGACAGCGTGGATATGACCAGCGCCTACTTCGCCAGCCGCTATGACAAGGGTACGCCGGACTACATCAACTGCCCCATGGACAAGGAGCAGTACCTGGCCTTCTGGCAGGCGCTGACCGCCGCCGAGGAGGCGGAAGTCCACGGCTTCGAGGATAAGAATGTGTTCGAGGGCTGCATGCCAGTGGAGGTCATGGCCCGCCGGGGCGAGGATACCCTACGGTTCGGCCCCTTAAAGCCCAAGGGACTGCCTGATCCGAAAACGGGCCGCGATCCCTACGCGGTGGTGCAGCTGCGCAAGGACAACGCCGACGGCACCATCTATAATCTGGTGGGCTTCCAGACCCACCTGAAATGGCCGGAGCAGAAGCGGGTGTTCTCCATGATCCCCGCCCTTCACGACGCCCGGTTCCTGCGCTACGGCGTCATGCACCGCAATACGTATCTGGATTCGCCCCGGCTTCTTGACCGGTATTACCGGCTCAAGAGCGACCCCCGCATTGCCTTTGCCGGACAGATGACCGGCGTAGAGGGCTATGTAGAGTCCTGTGCCAGCGGTTTTCTGGTGGGTGTGGAGCTTGCCCGGCGTCTGCTGGGCAAGGAACCCATCGACTTTCCCAGAGAAACCGCCATCGGCGCACTGGGCCTGTATGTCAGCAACGAGTCCGTGGCGGAGTTCCAGCCTATGAACATCAATTTCGGCATTATCCCGCCCCTTGACCACCGGGTGAAGGGCAAGCGCAACAAAAACGCAGAGCTGAGCCAGCGGTCGCTGGCCATCATCGAGGAAATTCGGGAGGAGGTGCTTTCCAAATGAGGATCATCGTAGACGCCATGGGCGGCGACAACGCGCCGCTGGCCATCGTCAAGGGTGCCCTGCAGGGACAGAAGCGCTGGGGCGTGGACATCACCCTCACCGGCGACGAGACCGCCATCCGGGAAGCGCTCGCCCAGTGCGGCGTACAGGAGCTGCCTCAGGGCATGGATATCGTGCCCACCACCGAGGAAGTTACCATGGAGGACGATCCTGCCACAGTGTTCCGCCGGAAGAAGGACAGCTCCATGGGCGTGGGCCTGACCCTGCTGCGGGACGGCAAGGGCGACGCCTTTATCTCCGCCGGCTCCACCGGCGCGCTGTTGACCGGCGCTACCCTCATTACCAAGCGTGTGCGGGGCATTCGCCGGGCCGCCATGGCTCCTGTCATGCCCACCACCACCGGACGCTGCGTGCTGATCGACTGTGGCGCCAACGCCGAGTGTACGCCGGAGTACCTGCTGCAATTCGCCTATCTGGGCAGCTTTTACGCCCGCCACGTGCTGGGGATCGAGAATCCCCGCGTGGGCCTTCTCAACATCGGCGTGGAGGCGGAGAAGGGCACCGACCTCCAGCGTCAGACAAGGGCGCTGCTGCTGGAGCAGCCCAAGCTGAACTTCATCGGCAATATCGAGGCCAAGGAGGCCATCAAGGGCGGCTGCGACGTGCTGGTGACCGACGGCTTCTCAGGCAACGTGATGCTGAAAACCATCGAGGGCATCGGCTCCTACGCCGGAAGCTGCCTGAAGGGCATCTTCAAGAAAAACCTGCTGACGAAGCTGGCGGGCGCTATGGTGCTGCCGGGGCTGAACGCCTTCAAGGCGCAGCTGGACCCCAACAAGGTGGGCGGCACCGCCTTTATCGGCATCTCCAAGCCGGTCATCAAGGCCCACGGCTCCTCCAACGACGAGGCCATCGAAAACGCCATCGGTCAGGCCAGGGAGGTGGCGGCCAGCGGCTTGGTGGACGAGATCGCCGCCCATGTGGACGAAATGACGCTGAATGCATAATTCAAAATAATTTTACGAAAAAAGTATTGACAGGCCAGTAGGATTGCCGTATTATTTTCCAAGATAATGCAATCTGAAAGGAGGAGTAACTTCCTATGACACCGGAGACGATCTTCAAAACCATGCAAGATCTGATCGCGGAGCAGTTTGCCATTGATGCAGACGAAGTGACCATGGATAGTTCCTTTGTGGACGATCTGGGCGCGGATTCCGTGGATCTGGTGGAGCTGGTGATGGCGATGGAGGAGGAATTCGACATCGGCGAGATCGATGAAGATGATCTGCAGTCTCTCAAGACTGTGGGCGATTGCGTCCGCTATCTCAGCAACCACATTGAGTGAAATACTTGTACATAGAAAAGAAAACCCCACATTGTGGGGTTTTCTTTTCGAGAATTGATTTTGGGCCACCGCCCATGGGATCCCACATGGCGGATCCTGTGGGCGACGGCCCGGAAGGGATGAGAGAATGGAACCATTACATCAATTGGAACAAAGATTGGGCTATCAGTTCAAGGAACAGCAGCTGCTGCGCGCCGCGCTGTACCACAGCTCCTACGCCAACGAGCACCGCACCATGGGCATCAGCAGCAACGAGCGGCTGGAGTTTCTGGGGGACGCGGTGTTGGGCTTCGTGTCGGCGGATTTTCTGTACCGCAAGCATCCTGACCTGCCGGAGGGTGAGCTGACCCGTATCCGCGCCGCGCTGGTGTGCGAGGAAAGTCTGCACGAGGTGGCGCAGAGCCTGCGTCTGGGTGAATTCCTACTGCTGGGCAAGGGCGAGGAGAGCGGCGGCGGCCGCCGCCGTCCGTCCATTCTGGCGGACGCGGTAGAGGCGGTGCTGGCCGCCGTGTATCTGGACGGCGGTATTGACGAGGCTCGCGCCCTGATCCACCGTATCCTACTGGAGAAGGAGCAGGAGCAGGTGGTGGAGAGCCGCCGCCGGGACTGCAAGACCGAATTGCAGGAGCTGGTGCAGCGCAAGCCCAATCAGGTGCTGCACTATGAGCTGGTGTCCGAGAGCGGCCCGGATCACGCCAAGGTGTTCACCGTGGCGGTGACGCTGAACGGTCAGGTGGTGGGCCTTGGCTCCGGCCACAGCAAGAAGGAGGCGGAGCAGTCCGCCGCCCGC
>OFMD01002290.1_pt1 | contig 10044 bp, 10 predicted proteins | sample 1541211 | NCBI WGS metagenome assembly OFMD01 (sample SAMN04209231, study PRJEB22552) | human gut metagenome | biome: gut; material: feces | host: Homo sapiens | place: USA: Oklahoma | reverse complement strand
ATGGACCGGCCGGACAAGTGGAGGAACCTTTATGTATACCTTACATGACGTGGGCGATCAGGCCCTGTTGGTAGAATTCGAAAATGAGATCAGCATGGAGGTCAACCGGAAGGTGGTGGCCCTGAAGCGTGCTCTGGAGGAGCGGCGGCTCCCCGGGATCGGAGAACTCATCCCCACCTACCGTTCCCTGGTCATCCACTATGACCCTCTCACCGCAGATCTGGACCAGTTGAAGGAGGCCATTGACCAGGGCGTCAAGCACCTGGATCTGTCTAGCCTCCCCAAGTCCATTGTCACCGAGATCCCTGTCCTCTACGAAGGCGAATATGCCCTGGATCTGGAGGAGATCGCCCGTATCGAGGGCAAGACCGAGGAAGAGATCATCCGCATCCACAGTCAGAGCGATTATTATGTGTATATGCTGGGCTTTGCGCCCGGCCACCCCTACACCGCCCGCTTTGAGAATCCCTTCTCCTTCAAGCGGCGGGAGACCCCCCGGGTACGCATTCCCGGCGGCAGCATCGTGGTGCAGCTGGGCCTGAGCGACATCATCCCCTGCGGCTGGAACATCATCGGCACCACTCCCATTCTGGCCTGTGACTACCGCAAGAAGAACCCCTTCCTGCTCAAGGCGGGCCAGTGGATCCGCCATGTCCCGGTGGACAAGGCGGAATTCATGGATATCAAGCGGCAGGTAGAGCTTGGCTGCTACCAGCCCAAAACCTATGAAAAGGAGGGCTGAACATGGGCATCGTAGTAGAAAATCCCGGAGTCCTGACCACCATTCAGGATAAAGGCCGGTACGGCTATGAGCAGTTCGGCGTCTCCCCCTCCGGCCCTATGGATCTGGAGTCCTTCCAGATCGCCAATATTCTGGTGGGCAATTCCAGAGATCTCAGCGCTCTGGAGGCCACCATGCTGGGTCCCACCCTGCGCTTTACTCAGGACAACATCATCGCCGTTACCGGCGGGGATATGATGCCCCTGCTGGACGAGAAGCCCCTGCCCATGAACCAGGCGGTTCTGGTAAAGGCGGGTTCAGTGCTGAAGCTGCGGGCTGCCCGCACCGGCTGCCGGACCTACGTGGCCTTTGCCGGCGGACTGGATGTCCCCGAGGTGATGGGCAGCCGGGCCACCGGTGTGCAGAATAAGGTAGGCGGCTTGGAGGGCCGCAAGCTGGCCAAGGGAGATGAGATCTCCTTCCTGGCTCCCAAGACCACCCTGCCCCGCATGGAATCCCGCCGCACCGACCACCCCATGCCCGCCGGAAACCAGCGGGTCCTGCGGGTCATTCTCGGTCCCCAGGACGACGCCTTCACCCCCAAAGGCATCGAAACCTTCCTGGGCCAGCCCTATCATGTGACCAACGACTTTGACCGTATGGGCTGCCGTCTGGACGGCCCGGTCATCGAGCATAAAGTTGACGGCAACATCATCTCCGACGGCATGGTCACCGGCGCCATCCAGGTGCCCACCTCGGGTCTGCCCATCATCATGCTGGCCGAACGCCAGACCGTGGGCGGCTACACCAAGATCGCCACCGTCATCACCGCCGACCTGCCCGTCATCGGCCAGTGCCGCCCCGGCGACGTTATCCGCTTCCAGTCGGTCACCGTCCCCCAGGCCCACCAGCTGTGGCGGGAGATGCAGCAGCGGCTCAATACTCTGGATCAAAATCTGAATGCTCCGGCGCCCCAGGCTCAGCCTTCGGTCCAGGCTCACCAGTCTCCCGTTTACCCCGCGACTACCCTGCCTGGTCCTGTGCGCCGTTACCGCATTACCGTCAACGGAAAAGTCTATGAGACCTCCATCCAGGTGGTCTCCCAGTAACAGAAAGAGGTGCGTTTCATGTATACCATCGATTTGAACAGCGACATGGGCGAAAGCTTCGGCGCTTACCGCATCGGAAACGACGAGGGCATCATCCAGCACATCACCTCCACCAACGTAGCCTGCGGCTACCACGCCGGCGACCCCATGGTCATGGATAAGGTGGTCCGCATGGCCAAGGAGCGGGGCGTGGCCGTGGGCGCTCACCCCGGCTATCCCGATCTGATGGGCTTTGGCCGCCGGAAGATGGTCCTGTCCACCGACGAGGTCAAAAACTACATGAAGTATCAGATCGGCGCTCTGATGGCCTTCACCCAGAGCTATGGCCTGAAGCTGCAGCATGTGGCTCCCCACGGCGCACTGGGCAACCTGTGCCAGTATGACCGGGAGGTCTCCCGCTCCATCTGTGAGGCGGTATATGAGATCGACCCCTCCATCCGCATCTTCTACTGCGCCGGCGCTGTTCTGGGCCAGGAGGCTCAGAAGATCGGCCTGAAGACCGCGGCTGAGATCTTCGCCGACCGCGCCTACATGGAGGACCTGTCCCTGGTCCCCCGCAAGCAGCCCGGCTCCATGATCACCGATGAGGACCTGGCGGTGGAGCGCTGCATCAAGATGATCAAGGAGCACAAGGTCACCGCCATTACCGGCAAGGAAGTCGCTATCCAGGGCGACACCCTGTGCGTCCACGGCGACGGCGCCAAGGCTCTGGCCTTTGTGGAGCGCATCCGCAAGGAGTTTGAAGCTGAGGGCATCCAGATCCGCAACTTCCAGTGACACTTTGGTCTTTCCAGTAAAACATGACAGCAGCCCCATTGCAGAACGGCACTGCAATGGGGCTGCTGTCATATCCAGATGCAAACGATACGCCCCCTGAGCCATTGGGCTCAGGGGGCGTATGTAGGAAGGGAAAACAAACTGGCTTATTTATTCACCACGTTGATGGGGCTGCCATTGATGTAGGCCTTCACGTTGTCCACGGTGATATCCATGATACGCTGGCGGGCTTCCTTGGCACCCCAGGACATGTGGGGCGTGATGATGCAGTTGGGGGCGGTGAGCAGGGGGTTGTCGGCCTTGATGGGCTCGGTGTATACCACGTCCAGGCCGGCGGCGCCCAGCTTGCCGGACTTCAGAGCGTCGGTGACGTCCTGCTCGTCAATGAGCTGGCCGCGGGAATTGTTGATGAGGATGGCGCCGTCCTTCATCTTGGCGATGTTGGCCTTGTTGATCATCTTCTCGTTGTCGGCAGTGAGGTTACAGTGCAGGAAGACCACGTCGGACTGGGCCAGCAGGGTGTCCAGATCCACGTACTCGGCAATGGCTTTGCCGGAGTCGTTGGGATACAGGTCATAAGCCAGCACCTTCATGCCCAGAGCCTTGGCAATGCGGCCGGTGGTCTGGCCGATGCGGCCAAAGCCGATGATACCGGCAGTCTTGCCGTCCAGCTCGATGAGGGGGTAATCCCAGTAGCACCAGTCGATGTGATTGGCCCACTTGCCCTCGTGGACGGTCTTATCGTGGTGGCCGATGTGGTGGCACACCTCCAGCAGCAGAGCGATGGCGTACTGACCCACGCAGGCGGTGCCGTAAGTGGGCACGTTGCACACCAGCACGCCCTTCTCCTTGGCGTAGTTGTAGTCGGCCACGTTGTAGCCGGTAGCCAGGAAGGCGATGAGCTTCATGTTGGGGCACTTGTCAATGGTCTGCTTGGAGATGGGGGTCTTGTTGGTGATGACCACCTCGGCGTCGCCGATGCGCTCGGCAATGATGGGATCCTCCACATAGGAGGTACAGTCATAGACGGTCAGATCGCCCAGCTTGGCCAGCTCGTCCCAGCTCAGATCGCCGGGGTTCTCGGTATATCCATCCAGAACTACGATTTTCATTCAGAATTCCTCCTTCAGGTTCTGTTTTGTTATCCTCAATATAGCAAACCCGTTCTTGTATTTGGGCCAAAAGTAAGATAAAATTTTTATATGAAATACAAACCCCAGGAGGCGAGCACCATGTTCCTGACCAAAGAGAACGGAATGCGGATCGTAGAGGAAATCAAGGAGACCATCGGCCGGGATGTGAACATCATGGACCGCACGGGCACCATTCTGGCCAGTACCGACCCCAAGCGGATCGGTCAGCTGCACACCATCGCCAAGGAAATCCTGGAGCAGCAGCTTCCGGTGCTGGAGGTGGCCGCCGGAGAGGAGGGACCGGGCGCTCAGCAGGGGGTAAACCTGCCCATCTATGTGGACGGGAACTGCGAGGGGGTCATCGGCATCACCGGTCCTCCCGACGCGGTGCGGGATTTCGGTGCCATTGTGAAGAAAATGACCGAGATCCTGCTGACCACCATGCGCCAGCAGGAGCAGAGCCTGCTGGTGGAGCAGGCCCGGAGCCTGTTTTTGGAGGAGTGGCTCTTCGCCCAGAACCTGGACTGGTCCGCCTTTGCCGAGCGGGGCGCGCTGCTGGACATCGACATCCGGGAGCCCAAGCGCATCGCCATTCTGGAGTATGAGCCCCGCGGCACCGCCCAGCCTCCGGAGCTTCACGGCGGGCGGCTTCTGCAGATGGCCCAGCGTTATGTCCAGGGGGAACAGACCCTGTGCGCCGTGGTCAACCGCCGTCTGCTGTTGGTGTTTGGTCCCGAGCAGAAAGCCCTGGAGGTACTCAAACAGTTTCAGCAGGCAGCGGAGAGCTTTTATGAGGTCACACTCAGCGGCGGGCTGAGCTCCCTGTCCCGGGGCGCGGAGGATATCCGCCGCTGCTATAACGAGGCCAAGATCGCCGCCCGGGCCGCGGCAAAAAACCACACCATTTTGGAGTACAGCGGCATCTCCCTGGATTTTGTGCTGCAGAACCTGGAGCCCAAGGTGAAAGCGGATGTGTGCCGGGCCATTTTTGAAACGGTCCCGGAGGACGAGCGGGAGGAGCTGCTGGAGTGTCTAGTCCTCTATTTCCGCTGTGAGGGCAATGTAGAACGGGCCGCCCAGAGCATCCACGTACACAAAAACACCTTCCGCTACCGCATGGGCAAACTGGCCCAGTATACCGGCTACGACCTGCGCCGCCCCAGAGACGCCGCGATGCTCTATATCGCCATGCAGTTTTTGGATGCAGAACGCAATTCTTTTCCCGGGGGAAATAACCCACAGAAATGACGCTTATCACAAATAGCAATAGCGAGCACCTGGAGTTCTTTGTTGGAAAGTGATATAATTTCGCTGATAAAACTTAAGTCATCCTTTTTTAAAGGGGGTCAGACCGAGATGCCGTACAATATCAATTTAAAGCATCTGGAGTGCTTTATTAAAGTGGCCCAGCTGGGCTCCATCAACAAAGCGGCCCAGGCGCTGTTTATTTCCCAGCCCCATCTGGGCAAGATCATCCACGACCTGGAAAACGAGATGGGCTATCTTCTGCTCAACCGCAGCAACCAGGGGGTCACCCTCACGCCCGAGGGGGAGGAGTTTTTAAAGCATGCCGCCCGGGTGCTGGAGGAGATGAACTGTCTGCGGCGACCCAGCATAAAAACCGCTGAATTTAACCATCTTTCCGTCTCTATGACCAAGTTTTCTCATGTAATGGAGAGCTTTATCGAAGTGGTCCTCAACCACCAGGACCAGCCCTCCTTCTCCCACCGGCTCTACGAGGGCAACGCCGAGGAGGTCATCGACGACGTACTCTCCGGCCGAGCCACGGTGGGGGTATTTCACTTTGACAGCAAGCGCCGCCGGGAGATGGAAAAGCTTCTCTCCTCCCAGCGGATGGTCTACCGCAGTCTGGCCTATGTGGAGCCCCACATCGTCATCTCCAAAAATCACCCCCTGGTGCGTCAGCACAAGCCCATTACCCTGCAGGCCCTGGCTCCCTACGGCATGATCCGATACCTTGGCCAGTATGACGACCTGGCCCATAACCTCTTTGAAACGCAGCTTCAGGGCATGGAGAGCAACAATTCCAAGGTGATCTACCTGTCCAACCGACAGTCTCTCATGCGCCTGATTTCTGTGAGCGACTTTTACAGCATCGGGATCCACGACTTCGAGATGCAGGACGCCGGCTACAAGGCCATGTCGGTCCCCATCAGCGGCTGTGACTTCATGTTTGAGTTCGGCTATGTGAAAATGGAGGGAGAACCGCTGTCGGACATCACCCAGGAATTTATTGAAAATGTAAAAGCCAGACTAAATTAACCAAACGGATAGCGGTCTCCGCTATCCGTTTTATTTATATCCACCAAAACAGTTTCGTATTATACAAACGTGCCTGTGCCTGCTATGCTTGAGCCCAGAAAGCCAACGCGTCAACATCAAGGAGGAAAACACCATGATCCAGACCGTACTTGCCCAGGCAGTGGCCGCGGCCAGGCCTGCGGCGGAACTGGGACAGACTGCATCGTACATTCCGGAGCTGAGCAAGGTGGACAAGCACCAGCTGGGTGCCTGCGTCTTTACCGCGGACGGCGGGCGGTTCTCCGCCGGCGACACCAAGGTACGCTTCAGCATCCAGAGTATCTCCAAGGTCATCAGCCTGGCCGCCGCCCTGGAGCTGTGTGGCTTTGAGACCGTATTTGCTCAAGTGGGCATGGAGCCCTCCGGGGACGCCTTCAACGCCATGGGCAAGCTGGAGGCGGCGGGCAGCTCCCCCAGCAATCCCATGATCAACGCCGGAGCCATCGCTGTGGACAGCTACCTGGAGCCCAAGATCTCCTTTGACAAAATGCTGGCCTTTACCCGAAAGCTGTGTATGGACCCGGAGATCGTTTTGGACGAAAAGGTCTACCACTCGGAGATGTCCAATATCTCCCGCAACCGGGCTATCGCCTACCTGCTGGAGAACAAAGGCGTGATCCGCAGCGATGTGGAGCGCACACTGGACTTTTACGTGCGCATGTGCTCTTTGAGCGTGACGGCGGAGAGTCTGGCAGGACTTGGCCTGCTGCTGGCCGGCGGCGGCATCTGCCCTGCCACCGGAGAGCGCCTGCTCTCCCCCGACACCGTCCGGGTAGTCAAGACCATCATGCTTACCTGTGGAATGTACGACGGCTCGGGCACCTTTGCCGTCCAGGTGGGCATCCCCTCCAAGAGCGGCGTTGGCGGCGGCATCCTGTCGGTGGTGGACCGGCGGATGGGCATCGGCATCTTCGGTCCTGCCCTGGACGGCAAGGGCAACAGCGTGGCCGGAGAGCGTGTGCTGCGCCATCTGTCCCAGCAGCTGCATCTGCACATCTTTGACACGGACAGCCAAACAGACTAAACAAACAGGAGGTACCTCGACATGTTAGAGACCATCGCAGCCGCATACAGCGGTTTCATCGGCAGCATCAGCAACTATCTCTATACCTACATTCTCATTGTCCTGCTGGTGGCTGGCGGCATCTACTTTACCGTGCGCACCAAGTTCGTCCAGTTCCGGTTCCTGCCCGAATCTATCCGCATCGTCATGCAGCCCAGCGAGGACCAGAACAGCATCTCCGCCTTCAAGACCCTGATGGTCTCCACCGCCTCCCGCGTGGGTACCGGCAACATCGCCGGCATCTCCACCGCCATCTGCCTGGGCGGCACCGGCGCGGTGTTCTGGATGTGGGTCACCGCCCTGCTGGGCAGCGCCACCGCCTTTGTGGAAGGTACTTTGGCTCAGATTTATAAGAAGCGTGCCAAGGACGGCAGCTGCTACGGCGGCCCCGCCTACTACATCGAGCAGGCTCTCAAGCAGCGCTGGCTGGGCGTTCTCTTCGCCGTGGTGATGATCCTCACCTACATGGTGGGCTTTAACCTGGTGGCCTCCTTCAACATTGCCGACTCTCTGAAGGCTTACAGCTTCTATGATCCCACCCTCACCCCCTGGATCGTGGGCATCGTGCTGGCCGTGGTGTTCCTGGTGTGCATCAGCGGCGGCGGCAAGCAGATCGCCAACATTACCGCTGTGCTGGTGCCTGTGATGGGCGTGCTGTACCTGGCCGTCACCCTCTTTGTGGTCTTTACCCACATCTCCCTCATCCCCGCCGTGTTTGCCAGCATCTTCCGCAACGCCTTTAACTTCCAGGCCATCTTCGGCGGCTTTGTGGGTTCCGCTCTGATGCAGGGCATCAAGCGCGGCCTGTTCTCCAACGAGGCCGGCATCGGCGCCGCCGCCTGCGCCGCCGGTTCCGCCGGCGTGTCCCACCCCGCCAAGCAGGGCCTGGTCCAGATGCTGTCCGTGTTCATCGACACCCTGCTCATCTGTACTGCCACCGCCCTCATGTGCCTGTGCTCCGGCGTGATCCCCACCGAGGAGGCAGCAGGTGCGCCCTATGTTCAGGCGGCGCTGCAAAGCTCTCTGGGCAATTTCGGCCCGATCTTCATCGCGGTGTCCATGGCCCTGTTCGCCTTTACCACTCTGATCGGCAACTATTACTACTGCGAGGGCTGCCTGCGTTTCATCTTTAAGCGCACCCCCAGCCACGCCTTTATGACCGGCTTCCGTCTGATCGCCGCCGTCATCGTCCTGCTCGCGGCCTTTTATCCGCGGTTCGGATTCATCGTCCGGCGGGTCGAGGGCGACGTGGAGGAGCACCGCGAACAGATCGTGAACGCCTTCCGCTCGGCCGGCTTCGAGCTGCGCCGCGAAGAGGACGACGCACTGTTCTTCCGGGCCAAGGGACCGCTGCACAGGCTCCTGCTGCTGGGCGAGGACGAAATAAAGGTTTCGCAATACGGACAGTGGATCGAGCTGGAGGGTATCCGCCGGGGCGTGGCCCGGGTCATCTACCGCCTCGATTCGCACATACGCATGGCACGATATGACAAAGAATAGAAAATACCGCATCCTGGCCCTCGCGGCCGGGCTGGCCGCCGTGGCGGGCGCGACGATTTCCTCGAACGCGGCGATGGATGCGGTGCAGAAGGCCATTGACGCGTTCAGCACAGTGAAAGGGGCGTGAGCGGAATGAAGGAAAAACTGAAGGTATTCTCCAACGGCCTTTTGAAGGAGAACCCGTCGCTGCGCCTGGTGCTGGGCACCTGCCCCACGCTGGCCGTCACCACGCTGGCCGTCAACGGTCTGGGCATGGGCCTTGCGGCCACGTTTGTGCTGGTGTGCTCCAACATCGCCATTTCGGCGCTGCGCAAGATCATCCCCGATAAGGTTCGTCTGCCGGCCTACATCACGGTCATCGCCACGTTTGTGACGGTACTGCAGATGCTGGTGAAGGCGTTTGTGCCTGCGCTGGATTCGGCGCTGGGCATCTTCCTGCCGCTCATCGTGGTGAACTGCATCATCCTGGGCCGTGCCGAGATGTTCGCTTCCAAGAACAGCATCGGCCTTTCGGCACTGGACGGCCTGGGCATGGGTCTGGGCTTTACGGGAACTCTGGTGGTGATGGGCTCCGTCCGCGAGGTGCTGGGCGCCGGTACGCTGTTCGGCGTACAGGTCATGCCCGCGGCAGTGGACCCCATGACTGTGTTCATTACCCCTCCCGGCGGCTTCTTCGTGTTCGGCTGCCTGATGGCGCTGGTGATCTGGATCGAGATCAAGACAAACAACCGCAAGGTGCGCAGCATCGGCTGCGAGGGCTGCCCCTCGGCCAGCGTATGCGGCGGCAAATGCGCGGATAAAGCGGAAGGAGGCGAGGCGTAATGGCTGTTAAGCTGGCAATGATCTTCTTCAGCATGATCCTCGTGAACAACTACGTGCTGGTGCAGTTCCTGGGCATCTGCCCGTTCCTGGGCGTTTCCAAAAAGCTGGATTCCGCCGTGGGCATGTCTGCCGCCGTCATCTTTGTCATGGCGCTGGCCACCAGTGTTACCTGGCCCATCTACACCTATTTGCTGGAGCCAAACGGCATGGCTTATCTGCAGACCATTGTGTTTATCCTCATCATCGCGGTGCTGGTGCAGCTGGTTGAGATCATCCTCAAAAAGTTCATGCCCCCGCTGTACAAGGCGCTGGGTGTGTATCTGCCGCTCATCACCACCAACTGCGCGGTGCTGGGCGTGACAATTTCCGTGCTGGACGAGGGCTACAACTTTGCCGAGAGCCTGGTGTGCGCTGTGGGCGCGGGCGTGGGCTTCATGGTGGCCATGGTGCTGTTCTCCGGCGTGCGCAAACGGCTGGAGGATGCCCAGCCTCCCAAGTGCTTTGAGGGCCTGCCCATCACGCTGGTCTCGGCGGCGATCGTGTCGCTCAGTTTCTTCGGCTTCTCCGGCGTGCTCGACCGGTTGTTCGGTTAAGGAG
>OFMD01002280.1_pt1 | contig 10090 bp, 10 predicted proteins | sample 1541211 | NCBI WGS metagenome assembly OFMD01 (sample SAMN04209231, study PRJEB22552) | human gut metagenome | biome: gut; material: feces | host: Homo sapiens | place: USA: Oklahoma | reverse complement strand
ATTCTACCACCAGTGTGCAAGCACACGTGGTTTCAGACCTTTTGCCCCTGACATCTTTAATTCCTTTCCCCTACAAATACAATAACAGACCGTTCTCCAAGCAGAACGGAGGAACCGGCAGCAGGTATTTCAGAATCCGTGAATGTCTGCTGTTTTTTGTCTCCTGTATTGACGGCAATCTTCCAGGTATAGCCGTCCGGGAGCTGAGGCAGAGTCAGAGCAGCGGAACACCAGTGTGTATTCACGGCAAGGAAGACCAGATCTTCTTTGTGCAAAGAGTCATCATAACCCGAAAAGAGAACGCAGGCAGTGTGACTGCTTTCCGGCAGGTCAGGTTTCCATGGAGTGAGACCATGAAGACTCATGGACGGAAAACCGAGATAACTAGGCTCAAGGTCTTTGCGGATACAGGCATGAGCTTTTCTGAAGTGGATCATATAACGGAAAAACTCATACAATGCTCTGTTCTTCTCTAAAAGTGACCAGTCCAGCCAGGAGATCAGATTATCCTGACAGTAGGGATTATTATTTCCATAGCGTGTATCGGCAAATTCATCTCCGGCGAGAAACATAGGAGTGCCACGGCTGCACATCAGGACAGCACAGGCATTCATCATCATTTTTCTGCGAAGAGCCAGGACGGAAGGATCCGTTGTATCTCCTTCCACACCACAGTTCCAACTGTTGTTGTCATCTGCACCGTCTGTATTTCCCCAGCCATTGGCTTCATTGTGCTTTTCATTATAGCTGTAGAGATCGTAAAGCGTAAATCCATCGTGGCAGGTCAGAAAATTAACAGAAGCATTCCTGCCCCGGAAAACCGGATCATAAAGATCGGGTGAACCGGTGATCCGGCGGGCAGCAGCCTGGGAAAGAAAATCATCTCCTTTCAGAAAACGACGCATATCATCCCGGTAACGTCCATTCCACTCAGCCCAGCGTTTCCAGGAGGGAAAAGATCCGACCTGGTAGAGTCCGCCGGCATCCCAGGCTTCTGCGATCAGTTTTACATTTCCAAGGATGGAATCAAAAGCCAGACTGCGGAGAAGCGGAGGCTGGTGCAGAGGAGTTCCGTCCTCGTTGCGTCCGAGAATGGAAGCAAGGTCGAACCGAAACCCGTCAACACGGTATTCGATCACCCAGTAACGAAGGCAGTCCAGGATCATATTTTGCACTACGGGATGATTACAGTTGAGCGTATTTCCGCAGCCACTGAAATTATAATAATGTCCATCGGGAGTAAGCATGTAGTAAATCTGGTTGTCAAAGCCTTTGAAAGAAAAGGATGGACCAAATTCATTTCCCTCGGCAGTATGGTTAAAAACCACATCCAGAATAACCTCCATGTTCTGGTCATGAAGTTCTTTGATCAGACTTTTCAGTTCCATTCCCTCGCGGTTGTACTCTTTAGAAGAGCTGTAGCTGGTATTTGGTGCAAAAAAGCTGACCGGGTTATATCCCCAGAAGTCAAGCAGCAGGTTTTCATCAATAAGTCGTGCATCCCGCATTTCGTCAAATTCAAAGACCGGCATCAGCTCAACGGCATTGACCCCAAGTTCTTTCAGGTAAGGAATCTTTTCTTTCAGACCGTCGAAAGTACCGGGATGTTTCACTCCTGAACTTGCATCCTTTGTGTAGCCGCGGACGTGCAGTTCATAAATGATGAGATCTTCCATCGGGATGGAAGTGTGACGCTGCTGCCCCCAGTCGAAGTTAGAATGAACGACACGTGCCCGGTAGCCATGTTGCGGATTATTTTTATGTCCCCAGTGGCTTTGCCCGGTTACGGCACGGGCATAAGGGTCAAGCAGGATTTTGGTACGGTCAAAGCGGAGCCCCTTCTTCTCGTCATAAGGTCCGTCCAGCCGGTAAGCATATTCAAATTCTTCAATGTCGAGACCAAATACGATCATGGAATAGCAGAATCCGATGCGGTAATTATCAGGAAATGGAAGAACGGCAAAGGGCTCTTCCGCTTCCCGGTGGAACAGTAAAAGTTCGCAGGAGGTTGCCTTATGCGACTGAATCGTGAAGTTGACTCCACCAGGGATCACGGTTGCACCGAAATCAAGAAAAAATCCGGGACGCACCTGAAATCCGCAGATAGTGTCTAAGGGTTTTAATTGTCCGGCAGGGACAAGAACAAGATCGGTCTGATTATTTTGCAAGATCATTTCACTCCTTCTATCTATAAGTTACAGTGTTTAAGATGCTTTTGACCCCGACATCTATTTATAGGATAATTATAGAACAGAATCTTTGAAATGCAAGATGAAAGTGGTATACTGTAACAACAGAGAAAAAAGAGTGAACTGTTCAATATCAGTGGAAGAACAGGGATCATGAAAGAAAGAGGTAAGATTATGAAAGAAGAACAGAAGACGGAAGGATGTTCAGAATCGGCTTGCTCCAGTTGCTCACAGGCAGGTTCCTGCAGCAGTAAGAAAGTGGATCTGCACGAGCCGGCAAATGCACATTCATCCATTGGAAAAGTCATTGGAGTTGTCAGTGGAAAAGGAGGCGTCGGAAAATCTCTTGTCACCGGCTCACTTGCAAGGCAGATGGTGAAAAGGGGATACAAGGTTGGGATTCTTGATGCAGATATTACCGGACCTTCCATTCCGAAAATGTACGGTATTCATGAAAAAGCTCAGGGAACGCAGGAAGGTATCCTTCCACGGATTGCAAAAGACGGGACAAAGATCATGTCAGTGAACTTGTTGCTTGAAGATGAGGAGGCTCCGGTGATTTGGCGTGGACCGGTGATCGCAGGGGTTGTGAAGCAGTTCTGGACAGAGGTTATGTGGGGAGATCTTGATTATCTGTTTGTGGATATGCCACCGGGAACGGGAGATGTTCCGCTGACCGTATTCCAGTCACTTCCGGTCGATGGGATCGTGATCGTGACATCTCCGCAGGATCTGGTCAAAATGATCGTGAAAAAGGCGTATGGTATGGCAAAGCAGATGAATATTCCGGTGCTTGGCATTGTTGAAAATTATAGCTATATCCTCTGTCCAGACTGCGGAAAAAAGATCCACATTTTCGGAGAAAGCCATATTGATGAGATCGCTGCGGAACTGGAAGTGCCGGTTCTTGGCAGGATGCCGTTAGATGCAGCACTTGCAGAGGTCGTGGAAAAAGAAGCATTTTATGAAGCAGAGAATCCTTATCTGGAAGTTGAGGCCTTATAGAGATGAAAGGACAGAGAACAGAGATCTGGAAAAAAGAAGAATATTCTTATGAGGGAGCTCATGGATTTATTCCGGTGATGGTCAGTTATATGCATGAGGATGATAAGATCCATCCGGCTATGATCGTTGTTCCGGGAGGTGGATACCGGCAGGTTTCACGGACAGAAGCACATCTGGTTGCCATGGATTTTTACGAGGCAGATTATAATGTATTTGTGCTTGTCTATACAGTGAATCCACTGGATGAAGTTCCACTGGGAATGCAGCCTCTTCAGGATATTTCAAGAGCAATCCGCATGATACGCAGGAAAGCAGAAGAGTACCGGATCACCCCGGAGCAGATCGCAGTATGCGGATTTTCTGCAGGAGGACATTTATGTGCCAGTTTAAGTGTGCATTGGAAGGATATAAAAGATCCGGATCCGGTATATGACCGGGTGTCCAACCGTCCGGATGCAGCGATTCTTGCTTATCCGGTCATCACTGCAGGAAAGTCGGCACATCCGGGATCTTTTGTCGCCTTATTCGGGGAGAACCCGGATCAGAAGGATCTAGATTATATGTCACTTGAAAAGCATGTGACCGCAGATACACCACCCTGCTTTTTGTGGCAGACAGCAACAGATGAGTCAGTTCCGGTAGAGAACAGTTATCTTTTTGCAAAGGCGTGTAAAGAGGCAGGTGTTCCGTATGCTCATCACGTATTTTCAGATGGTGTTCACGGAATGTCTGTAGCGACAGAAGACTGGCTCGAGGAAAGAGGCAGAGAACCTTATACGATGGAGCAGATCAGACTGCTTGGCGAAGCAATCCTGAGAGGTGAAACCAGGTTTGAGAAAAAGACCGGTGAGGAGCTGCTTGCGAAGTATGGAATTTCCAGACCTGCACCGGAAAAATGGAGTCGGGATGAGAAAGAACACTTGCGGAAGGTTTTAAAAGAAGTTGGTGCATGGAGGATGCTTGCAAAGTGCTGGCTTGCAGCAGTATGGGATGTGTAGGAAAATAAGAAAAAGAGAGAACGACAAAGCTGATAATAGGAAGTGCAACAGAAAAAGCAGAAGGAGAACAGGATGAGAATTTTATTGATCCGGCACGGAGACCCGGATTATGAACATGATACATTGACAGAAAAAGGACGCAGGGAGGCAGAACTGCTGGCAAAGAGGGCATCATCGCTTGCGATGGGAAGTTGTTATCAGTCTCCCCTTGGCAGGGCGATGGATACGGCACAGCCCTGTCTGAAAGCGACTGGAAAAGATGCGGAAGTACTGGAGTGGCTGCGGGAATTTCCGGCACAGCTGGATCTGAATAAAGATCCGGAATTGAGCCGGGCATATCCGGGAGCAAAAATGGCAGACGGAAAGTATCTGATAAGGAATGTATGGGATATGGCACCGGGATACTGGACAGAGCATGAAGAATATATGGATCGCAGGGAATGGAGAAATTCCAAGGTGGCAGAATGCTCTGATATGGAAGTGGTTTATGACCGGGTGATCCGGGAGTTTGATGCATTTCTTGCAGAGCATGGATATGTGAGGGAGAGAAATCATTATCGGGTAGAAAAAGAAAGTACAGAGACGGTTACCTTTTTCTGTCATTTTGCGATCAGCTGTGTATTATTATCCCATTTGTGGAATGTTTCCCCGTTTGTATTATGGCATGGGCTGGTGCTTGCACCGACTTCTGTGACCGAGGTGGTAACGGAAGAGAGAGAGCAGGGAATTGCGTATTTCCGCGGTACAAAAGTAGGAGATATTTCCCATTTATATGCAGGAGGGGAAGAACCGGCTTTTGCTGCCCGTTTCTGTGAAGTATACAGCAATGAGGATCAGAGACATTAGAGGAGTGTGCTTATGGAACAGAAGAAAAAGCAGGATCATAAATTTTATGGAGGATTCCGGTATGCGATCGAAGGGATTCTGACCGGGATTCGTCAGGAGCAGAATATGAAGATGCACTGTATCATGACAGTGCTGGTGGTGCTGGCGGGATTTTTCTTTGAAATTTCGAAGATAGAATGGTGTATCTGTCTGCTTTTGTGCGGACTGATCATGGCACTGGAACTGGTGAATACATCTGTTGAGGCAATTGTTGATCTGGTGACGGAGAAAAGAAAACCGCTGGCCAAGATCGCAAAGGATACGGCTGCCGGTGCAGTGCTGATCGCAGCACTTTTTTCTGCAGTGATCGGTTGTATTATTTTTGTTCCAAAAATAATGGAATGGTTTACATTTTTTTGAAAAAAGTGTATAACAAGAGTATAAAATCAGATAATGTAAAGAGGCTTAGAACCTTGAAAGGAGCAGAAGAGTATGGAAAGATTGACGGATGGTCTGAAAAAGATCTTATTGGCAGGAATCGGAACAGTAGCTGTGACGGCGGAGAAGTCAAAGGACGTGCTGGATGAGCTTGTAAAAAAGGGTGAGCTGACAGTAGAGCAGGGGAAAGTCCTCAACGAAGAGCTGAAGCATAATATCAAGAAGACGGTCAAGGATAGTGTGAATGTATCAGTGAAAGCATCCTCACCGGAAGAACTGACAGAGCTTCTTGGAAAGATGACACCGGAGCAGTTAGAGCAGTTAAAAGAGCAGCTCGCAAAGATGGAAACGGCAGAAGCTGTGGACGGAGAGTCAGAAGACGGAGTGAATGCAGAGGCAGAAGCAGCAACAAAAGAAACTGCTGAAGCAGCTACGGAAAAGAAAGATGAAGAATGAAAAGTCGGGTTCCAGATTAAAAGAGATAACCGCAGTTTTAAGAAAGCATGAGCTGACCCGGGGGATCACACCGGAGAAGTTGCGGCTGATTCTTGAAGATCTGGGACCTACTTTTATTAAGATTGGTCAGATCATGTCACTGCATTCAGATGTACTTCCAAAGAAGTACTGTGATGAACTGATGAAGCTGCGGTCCGATGTGGCTCCAATGCCATTTTCGGAAGTGGAGGAAGTGATCGAAGATTCCTATGGGTATCCATGGCAGGAGGTCTTTTCACAAATTGAAAAGGAGACATTAGGTTCAGCTTCCATCGCACAGGTTCACAGGGCAACGCTGAAGACAGGAGAAGAAGTTGTCGTAAAGGTGCAGCGAAAAGGAATTTACGATACGATGGCAAGAGACATTGGTCTTCTGCATAAGGCGGTCAAGCTTGTACCACCGATCAGCATCAAAGAAACCATCGACTTCAGTATGGTGCTGGATGAATTGTGGGTCGTAACGCAGGAAGAGATGAATTTCCTGACGGAAGCAGCCAACATGGAAGAGTTTGCCCGACGGAATAAAGATATTGCGTATGTAAGGACGCCGGTTTTATATAAGGAATTTACAACGCATCATGTTCTGGTGATGGAATATATCGAAGGATATCCTATCGATGAAAAAGAAGTGCTTGAAAAAGAGGGCTACGATCTGGAAGAGATCGGAACAAAGCTGGTTGACCATTATATCAAGCAGGTCATGGACGATGGCTTTTTCCATGCAGATCCCCATCCGGGAAATGTACATATTTCGGACGGGAAAATTGTATGGATTGATATGGGCATGATGGGACGGCTTTCAGACAGAGACAGAGAACTGATCTCCGATGCGATCCAGGGGATTGCGATCAATGATATCGGGATGATCCAGGATGCGGTTCTTGCGTTGGGAGAATTTCGGGGAAAACCGGATCAGAGTAAGCTGTATGAGGATATCAGCAGCTTGATGATCAAGTATGGCAAGCTGGATATGGGAAATATCGACGTGGCAGAGGCAATGCAGGATCTGATGGAAGTTATGAAGACGAACCGGATTTCTATGCCACATGGTCTGACGATGCTGGCACGCGGTCTGACGCAGATGGAAGGTGTTCTTGCTGAGATCTGTCCACAGATCAATATGGTAGAGATCGCTTCAGCAAGGATCAAAGGTGATTTCCTGCGGAATTTTAACTGGAAAAAAGAATTGAAGTCCGGTGGAAAGAACCTGTATCGAGCGATCCATAAGACGATCGAGATTCCGTCACTGGCAGCAGATGCACTGCAGGGATATATGAAAGGGCAGACGAGGGTCAACCTGGATCTTCATGTATCAAAGGATCTGGCAGAGCTGTTAAGAAGACTGGTGAGAAATATTGTGATGGGACTGTGGGTCATGGCACTTCTGATCAGTTCAAGCATCATCTGTACAACGAATATGAAGCCAAAGTTATGGGGAATCCCGGCAATTGGTGCGATCGGATATCTGATGGCATTCGTGATCGTGATGTATGTATTTATCAAGCATTTTTTGTCAAGAAAATAAGGAAAAAGTAATCACCGTATAAAAGGACAGAACCTTTTTATACGGTGATTTTTTTATAGCAGGAAAGTATACATTTCTGAAGCATTCTGAAATCGTTAAAGGAATCCGCAAAAGAAAAGACGATCGTACTGGTTTCCAACAGAGATTCCACCATGAATGTTGCAGATTTTGTATATGAAATGGGAAAAGGAAATAGTTCACTTGCAAAATGAAAGAAAATCTGTTAGAGTACTACAGGTAATTAATAAGACAGTTCGTGACCATCCTGTCTATAAAAAAAACTAGGGATAAAAGTTGTAATTTAAGATCTGTGAGATGCTGGTCCTATCTCTTTTCAGTCCGGTATCGTTACGATTTACAGGAGATGTCTCTCGGGGTCAGTACCGTCAGGCATCTCCTTTTTCTTGAAAATTCATTTTCATTTTCCCGGGGAACAGAGTTGGCACGCATCAAAAGAAAAAGAAAGAAGGGTGAAGATGGGACAGACAGAAAATCCAGTTCGCTATAGTATTATAACGGATAAAAACCCAAGGGAGATTGTTATGCTCCGGGGAAGCGGATGCCGTTATCTGCGGTGTCGTTTCTGTGATTATCATTTGGATTCTTCCAGAAATGAAGAAGAAAACTATAAGATCAACAAAGAGGCACTTTCTAAGGTAAATGGCATATATCACAGTCTTGAGGTAATCAATTCCGGAAGTTTTCTGGAACTTGATGAAAAGACAATGGAAGAAATCAGGCGGGTCTGTAAAGAAAAGCAGATCAGTCAGCTCCGGTTTGAGGTCCACTGGATGTATCATAAGCATGTACAGAAGTGGAAGGATTATTTTAAAAAGCAGGGAATCACGCTGAAGATTAAAATGGGTGTGGAGACATTTGATGATACGTTCAGAAGAGAAGTCTTTGACAAAGGAATGGAAGGCGTTATGCCGGAAGAGATCGCAGGAGTGGCAGATGAAGTCTGTCTGCTTTTTGGAATCAGTGGGCAGACAGCAGAATCCATGCAGAAAGATATAGAAACGGGATTAAAATATTTTGAACGGATCTGTATCAATATTATGGTGGAAAATACAACACCGATCCGTCCGGATCAGGAAGTGATCCGACTTTTTGTGGAACAGATTTATCCGAAATATAAAGAAAACCAAAGGGTGGATATTTTGCTTCAAAATACAGATTTTGGAGTCGGAGGAGAAGAAAAGGAGAAAGAAGAAAATGAATGAGATATTATTGGTTTTAAGTCTTTTGGTTATATATGGAAGTGTTCTGTTAGTTTACAGATTATTTGGGAAAAGCGGATTGTATTGTTTTACAGCGATCGCTACGATTACCGCCAATATTGAAGTGCTGATCATGGTGGACGCATTCGGAATGGAGCAGACTCTGGGGAATATCCTTTTTGCGTCGACATTTCTTGTTACGGATATCATCAGTGAGGTAGACGGGAAAAAGGCAGCACAGAAAGCAGTAAATATCGGAATTTTTATGTCGGTATTTTTTATCGTAGTTTCCCAGTCCTGGCTTTTATACAGACCGAGTGCGAGCGACTGGGCACAGCCGGCGATCAAAGAGATTTTTTCCAATACACCAAGACTGATGATCGTCAGTGTGCTGGTTTATGCAATCTGTCAGCGGTTTGATGTATGGGCTTATCATAAATGGTGGGCGATTACCAAAAAGCATTTCAATGGAGATTCAAGAAAAGCATTATGGCTGAGAAATAACGGGTCGACACTGATCTCACAGTTACTAAATACATTATTGTATACTTTTGGGGCATTCTGGGGAATGTATCAGTTCCCAACTCTGGTCAGTATCGCACTGGCGAGTTATGTGATCTTTATCATTACGAGTATTGCAGATACACCATTTGTTTATCTGGCGAGAAAAATGCATGAAAAAGGCAGTATCCCGGAGGGACAGCAGTAAGGATTTTATTAAATAATATCAGAAGTTCAGGGGAAATGCGAAAGACGAACTAACAGGAAAAAGTCAGTTAGCAATATCATAGAAGTCAGTCATTTGCGAAAAGATATTTTCCATTATCTGGCAATGTGAGTGACAGGAAGGACAAAAAAATCTGGGATGTAAAGCACCTGCAGCACACTGGTGCTTTATTGTATCAAGATATTCATAAGTATGCTTAAAAAATTCTTTATTTGTAGGTCTGTTGTCAGAACTGCTTCTGCCGAAGACTTTTTTGAGCATACGGTCGTTGGAAGAGACCCATATAGTGAGAATACTATTTCGTATATTCTTCTCGACACATTTCCATGTTGTGCCGTAGTGATTCGCAATATCAATGTATAAAAATTTCGTAATACAAGAGATACAGTGAGGGTCTTCTTCCATAAGAAGGAGGCCGTAGACAATATAATCGTAACCAAGGTTTGTCTTTGAAGTACCAAGCTTTTCAAGTGTATCAAACAATAATTCTTTATAATTCATGAACCTTCTCCTCTCAGATGAGAACATCGTTCCTTGATAATATGTTAAAATGAGATGAAAAAAGACGCAACAAAAATTTTTCGAAGATTTTCGAACTCGTGGGAAATGTTGTAGCCTGCAAATAAAAAGTCAAGGCTAAATTGAAAGAACATTGAAAATTTTATACA
>OFMD01002270.1_pt1 | contig 10156 bp, 9 predicted proteins | sample 1541211 | NCBI WGS metagenome assembly OFMD01 (sample SAMN04209231, study PRJEB22552) | human gut metagenome | biome: gut; material: feces | host: Homo sapiens | place: USA: Oklahoma | reverse complement strand
GCAGGTGATTTTTAATGCATTTTGGCTCGTAACTGTGAAGGTACTGAACAGTTACGATAATTTTATATCATTAACGTGAAAAATGAAATATAATATTTCATCTGAATGATATAAATTTATTTGTTATTGTAGATATATTAACTGAATCAGCTGAATAAGTTAAGTCTCCTGCCTCAATTGCAAAAAGCAACATACTCTGCAGAGACAATGGCTATTTACAAATATGACAATAACAGGTATCATTCTTTTATAAATACATTAATAAAAGAAGGTAGAAACAGAATGAGCGGACTGGAAAAGAAATTTGCTACGAAATCAAAAATCGTAAATTATATTATAAATAGAGAATCCACATCAAAAGTGGAAATATCCAAAGAACTGAATCTGAGTATGCCAACAGTTCTGTCTAATGTAAAAGATTTATTGGAAAAAGGTATCATAATAGAAACTGGAGAATATGAATCCACAGGAGGAAGAAAGGCTAAAAGTATTGGAATCAATCCATCCTATCGTTATGCAATGGGAATTGTGATCACTGCAAATCATCTGGGAATGGTGCTGGTAAATCTGAAGTATGAGATTGTGAAATCAGAGCGGATCCGTCTGAAATTTGTATCTGATATGTCATATTGCAGTCAGGTGGCAGATTATGCGGCGAAATTTCTGGATCATATGAATGATGCAGAACAGAAAGAAAAGCTTCTGGGTGTTGGAATCTCTATTCCGGGAATCATTAATCAGGAGCAGAAACTGGTGATAAAATCCCACGCACTGAAACTTGAAAACTATAGTCTCAGTTTCCTGGAACAGGCATTTTCTGTCCCGGTTTATTTTTCAAATGATGCCAATGCGGCAATGATGGCAGAAGATATGAACACCTATCAGAATGCAATTTACCTTTCGTTGAATCAGACTCTTGGCGGTGCATTTTGCATAGGGGGAAATTTGTTTTCCGGAGAAAATCAGAAGGCCGGAGAATTTGGACATATGATACTTGTACCTCAGGGCCGCAAGTGTTATTGTGGAAAATCTGGTTGTGCAGATGCTTATTGCGCTGCAGGCGCACTTGTTGGTGAGTCAAAGGATTCTGTGGAACAGTTTATGCAGCTGCTTCAAAACAATGATGAAAAGGCAGAGAAAAAATGGGAAGAGTATCTTGATTATCTTGCAATTCTGATTTCAAATCTGCGCATGGCATATGATATGGATATCATTCTTGGAGGTGAAATGGGTGGATATCTCTCAGATTATATGATACCTCTTGGGGAAAAAGTAATGAAGTATAATGGATTTGATCATGATCTGAGATATCTGAAAAACTGTTCTTATAAGAAAGAAGCCTCAGCTGTAGGTGCAGCAAAGCATTTCCTGCAGGATTTTATCGGAAAGATATAGATTTGCCTATAATCTGCCGATATATCATAGTAAAAAATATCTGAATACAAAAAATACCCTGATTACAACAATGAAACGTTGTGATCAGGGTGTTTTTGTTGAGGGAATTCCGAAGACAATCAGAAGGATTGCTATAGTAAAATCTGCATAAAAACAAAATCTTTACTTTGTGCAACTGGTAGAAATGAGAAATATTTTTAAATGTTTATTGACAAATTTAGCGATTTGAATAATAATGTAATTACTTTAATAAAACATTTAATAAAAGTTAATAAACAACTAGAGATTCAAAGTACATTCAACAAATAAGGAGGAAAATATTATGTTACAGCAGGTTATGACAAATCCAGGAGAAATTATTTTCAGAGAGGTTCCCGTACCAGAGATTAAAGACAACCAGGTTTTGGTTAAGATTATGAATATTGGTATCTGTGGTTCTGATATCCATGTATATCACGGAAAACATCCTTTTACAAAATATCCGGTAACCCAGGGACATGAAGTATCAGGAGAAGTGGTAAAAACAGGTGATGCAGTAACAGAATTTCATGTGGGACAGAAAGTAACAATTGAGCCACAGGTATATTGTGGACATTGTTATCCATGCCGTCACGGAAAATACAATCTCTGTGAAGAACTGAAAGTAATGGGATTCCAGACAACAGGAACTGCATCCGAGTATTTTGCAGTTGATGCATCAAAAGTAACACCGATACCGGAAGATATGTCTTATGAAGAGGGCGCAATGATTGAGCCTCTGGCAGTAGCTGTTCATGGTGTTAAACAGATGGGCGATGTAACAGGAATGAATATTGTGGTGATAGGAGCCGGTCCGATCGGAAATCTGGTAGCGCAGTCTGCAAAAGGGATGGGAGCAGCTAAAGTTATGATCACAGATGTCAGTGATCTTCGTCTGGAAAAAGCAAAAGAGTGTGGAATTGACGTATGTGTCAACACAAGAAATAAAAATTTCGGGGAAGCAATGGTAGAAGCCTTTGGACCGGATAAGGCAGATGTGATCTATGATTGTGCAGGAAATAACATTACAATGGGACAGGCGATCAAATATGCAAGAAAAGGAAGCGTGATTGTGCTGGTTGCAGTTTTTGCAGGAATGGCTGAGATCGATCTGGCAGTTGCAAATGATCATGAGCTTGATATCAAGAGCACAATGATGTACAGACATGATGATTATGTAGACGGAATCAGACTGGTGAATGAAGGAAAAGTGCATTTAAGACCGCTGATCTCTAAGACATTTGCATTTAAAGATTATCTGAAAGCATACCAGTACATTGACGATAACCGTGAGACTACAATGAAAGTGATTATCAATGTGCAGGAAAAATAAAATACCCTGCTGATCATAAGCATTCTGTAAGACAAAGATATAATAAAAAAGACTGCTGTAAAGAAGACATGAGTAAACGGAAAGACGGAGGATGGCAGCAGGCAGGAGGAATTATGGAGAGTAAAAACGAAAATGTAAAAGTTCCGTTGATCAGTAAAATCGCATATGGATTTGGCGATGTAGGATGTAATTTCAGCTGGATGTTCGTCAGTAATTTTCTCATGATTTTTTACACAGACGTATTCGGAATCAGTATGGCAGCAGTCTCTGCCCTGATGCTGTTTTCGAGATTTTGGGATGCGATCAATGATCCGATCGTGGGTGGACTGACAGATAAAACCAAAACAAAATGGGGACGTTATCGTCCATGGCTTCTCATTGCAGCTCCGATCACGGCCGTGCTTCTGATTATGACATTCTGGGCACATCCGGACTGGTCGGACAGATCAAAGGTTATCTATATGGTAATTACATACTGTCTGCTGGTACTTGGATATACTTGTGTAAATATCCCGTATGGCACCCTTTGTGGAGCAATGACACAGGATATCGATGAACGTGCAAAGATTAATACATCACGTTCAGTATCTGCAATGGTTGCAATTGGAATTATCAATATCATTACAGTTCCACTGATTGGAAAACTTGGCAGTCAAAGTGCTAAAACCGGATACCTACTGGTAGCAATCATATACGGATGTATTTTTGCAGCCTGTCATTTCTTCTGTTTCGCAAAAACAAAAGAGCAGGTGATTATGCCGGAAAAAGACAAAATATCCATAAAAGTGCAGTTAAGAGCAGTGATGCAGAACCGCCCATATATTTTGGCATTAATCGGACAGGTGTTATTCGGATTTACACTTTATGGAAGAAATGCAGATGTTTTATACTATTTCACTTATGTAGAGGGAAATGCATCCTACTATACTACATATTCCATGTGCATTATCATTCCATCCATTATCGGTGCTGCATGTTTCCAGCCTGTATTCCGAAAATTGAATAATAAAGGAAGAACTGCATCTATTTTTGCCCTTTTTACCGGAATTTCCATGCTCTGTATGTTCTTCTTCAATGTAAAAGAAACACCGGCAGCGTTCTATACACTTGCAGGAATTACACAATTCTTTTTTTCTGGATTTAACACTGCAATCTATGCGATCATTCCCGACTGCGTAGAATACGGAGAGTGGAAAACGGGCTTAAGGAATGATGGTTTTCAATATGCATTTGTGTCACTGGGAAATAAAATTGGCATGGCAATAGGAACTGCTCTACTTGCAGCACTTCTTGGAAAATATGGATATGTGGCAAATCAGGTACAGAATCCGGCTGTTCTCAGTATTATGAGACATTCCTTTACTACAATTCCGGGAGTTTTATGGATAGTGACAGCAATTGTACTGTTTTTCTATCGCCTGAATAAAAAACGTTACAATGAAATTGTAGAAGACCTGAAAAAAAACCGGGTAAAATAAAGAGTGTCGTGAAGTGAATTGCGAATATCAACAGAGTCTCCTTGAGCAGCATTAAAAAATCTGCTTAAGGAGATTTTTATGTCTGGAGTTTTTGTGGTTGCATTTTTGTTTTATATGGGTATAATGGTGAGATAAGTCTGCAGATGAAAGAAAGACAATGCTGACAATATAACGAAGGAGCGAAGTATTATGCTGAAAAGATTCACCAGATATGTAACCCAGAGTGTTGCCGGAATGATCGGGATTTCCGTTTATGTTCTGGCAGATACTTTCTTTATATCTGTATATTCCGGTGCTGATGGACTGGCAGTTCTCAATTTGATTCTGCCGGTTTATGGACTGATCTATGCGATTGGGGCTATGATCGGGATTGGTTCCGCTACCAGGTATGCCATAAGCAGGGCAAAAGGAGAAAATACAGAACATTATTTCGTACAGTCAGTAACCTGGAGCATACTGGTTGCAGTTCCATTTATGCTGATCGGAATTTTTATTCCGGACAAAGCATTGGCTTTGCTGGGTGCAGATGCCGGACTGATCGGACTTGGGCGAAACTATGTGAGAATTATTCTGATCGCAACACCATTCTTCATGTCAAATTATACATTTACTGCATTTGCCAGAAACGATGGAGCGCCTTCTATTGCAATGATCGGTTCCATCAGTGGAAGTATCTTTAACATTATATTTGATTATATATTCATGTTCCCGGTCGGTCTGGGATTTTCCGGAGCCGGACTGGCTACTGCAATCTGTCCGATCGTAACAATGAGCGTCTGTACCATACACTACAGAAGCAGCAGAAACCATGTAGGATTCCATTGGAAAAAACCGTCATTCAGACACCTGATTTCCTGCTGTCAGCTAGGAGTTTCCGCATTCGTCGGTGAACTGTCTTCCGGTGTGATCGCTATTGTATTTAACTTCCTGATCCTGGGAATTGCAGGAAATGTAGGTGTAGCAGCCTATGGAGTTGTGGCAAACCTTTCTATCGTGGCATTTGCAATTTTCAACGGTCTGGCCCAGGGAGCACAGCCCCTGATCAGTGAAAGCTACGGAAAAGGTCAGCCCACTCAGGTAAGAAAACTTCTGAAATGGAGCCTGCTCGTATGTCTTGCCGTAGAAGCATTGATCCAATTGATCATCTGGACAGCAACTGACCCGCTGATCAGCATTTTCAACAGTGAAAACAATGTTCAGTTGTTGAATTATGCACATACAGGACTGCGTCTGTATTTCCTTGGATTTATAGTGGCAGGAATCAATATTGTACTGGTGGCATATTTCTCAGCAGTAGATGAACCGAAAATCGCGATTGTGGGATCATTCCTGAGAGGAATTGTTGCTATTGTTATCTGCGCAGTTATACTTGCGAAATTATTTGGATTAAATGGAATCTGGATCTCTCTTCTTGCAGCGGAGACAGTTACGTTTCTGACGATTCTGTTTCTGGCATATAAAGACAGAAGAAAAAGAATGGGGCTGTCGGGAAATATGTAAAAAACGTTATTTACCGACAGCTCCACTATTGATTGTGATTTCCTTAATTATGATGTCATAAAACTGTTTCCCTCAAATGGACTTTCGCTTCCCTCTGCGTCATCCATAAGTATATTCATTGCAATAATATATTTTGCAGCATGTGGCTGCTGGTCTATCATCTCCTCCAGAGATTCTTCCAAATCGTATTTATGATAGCGAACCCAGCAAGCTAAGTTACAGGATTGCTGAACAATATCACGAATCATGCTCCGCATGGTTTCTTCATATAAATGAATTGCGTCTGCATCAATCTTTTCGATATTCTCCTGTAATTGCCTGTCTGCTTCTTCTTTCCTCTGATTTAACAATTCATATTGCTCCTGATAGCGTGCTTGGTATTCCTCAGGTAATTGAATAAACGCCCATAAAGCCTTTACAACATCTGGATCCAGATCTCTTTTTAATGCTGGTAGCTGAATATATTCTTTTTCCATAATAGTTTCCTCACTTAATAATCCATTTTCCAATTTTGTGTTGTGCTGATTCCAGTATAACTTCCATAAACACTCCGATCCACAGAAAGAACAGCAAGATGCCGCTGGCAACTGCAAGTAAAGCAAACCGTTCCCATTGTCTGTACCAGAGCAGTGTTCCAATCAGCATAAAACCCAGAATCAGATTAATAATGCCTTTTCCGATGCAGTAGATTTCAACTGCGATCTTTACCAGTAAATGGGCAGTGGCTAATAATAACCACACCGGTAACAATAAAATTTTTCCTGCCATTCTTAAAACAATCATAAGTACCTCCTTCAGTTTGCGTACTGTGGCATGTCGTGATTTACCGCTGCTTTATAATAACTTCCAATCGTTGATGGTGCATTAAATAAAGCAGCCAGCAAATATTGTTTTATGTTTCTGACTTTCGTAGTATTTTTATCCATGCACTCCAGCACATACTCGATATGCGAATAATTCAGTTTCATTAACTTTCCTTTCACAAAGCCTGCAGGATAATATTCGCCAGCGATCCGTATCATATCCTTTTCAGTTTGAACGGTTTCCAGAATCAGCTGATATATTTCTTCTACCAGATCTCGCTCTCTGCTGTATGTATGCAGTAAAATATCAAAATCAATATTTTTCTTTACCAATTCAGCATAAGCATTGATTTCCTGTTCTTTTTGATCACATCGAATCCTATCGCCATCTGATTTGATATGATTCGATTTCATATTACTCTGATTATTATAATTCATATAAGTCTTATTATATAGCGGTACCGTTTTGGGAACCTCTTGAAGTCCGTTTTTGGGCACTTCTGAGGTATCTGTTTCGGCACCTCTGAGGTGCTTATTCATCACCTCAGAAGTTCCTATTTCGATACTTCTATGTACCACATCTTTTTCCTGTGAAGTTCCCATTTCATTACTTCTTTGACTACTCTGATGTGCCATAAAGCTCTTAACATATATAATGTTCGGCAATCCAAAGCCTCTCTTTTTCTTTTCAATCAGTCCAATTTTCTCCAATTCTGTGAGATAATCCATTGCTTTTTTCTTAGAGAATCCCAAGTCACTCTGTATCTCCGTGATCTGATAGATAATGTACACCTTGTTTTCTTCGTCAAGCCATTTATTTTTCATTGACAGTCCCATTCTATCCAGAAGTACCGAGTAAAGGACTTTAGCTGATAAAGACAGTGCGGAAAATGCTTCATCTAATAATAATATTCTTGGAATCCGGATAAAACTGAACTGATCAGCCTGAGTGCCATAATAGTATTCAAAATTCATACTGTTATCTCACCTCTTTTCCATTGATCCAGAAGTTCCAGAATTACACTTTCCATATCCTCCACCGTATATTTATCAGAGAAGAAATTTCTCAGTTTTTTCTCTGATAACGTGATTTTCTGTTCCTGCTTCCTGCCAGGCTGACTGTTTACCAGTATGGAGATCATTTTCGCCTGCGTCATCGGTCCTACTTCAAGTGCTGTGCGGAGTGCCGCTACCTGAACTGCTTTAACCGTACCATTTTCCTTGATGTATTCAAATAACCATGTTTGAATCTCTTTGTCAATATAGGAAATGTCAACCGCAACGGTAAAGGGCAGCCGCTTTTTGTCTACATAATCAAGTAATTCAGGAATTAATTCAGTCAAACGAATAAATCTTCTGATTGTATTTTTACTCTCTCCGGTTTCTTTTCCTATCAATTCTGCCGTTTCAAAATTCCGCCCAACTTGGGTGGAATTATTTTTTGATGGTCTTCCTGCCTGTCTTTTCATAGCATCCATTTTCATTTTATATGCAAATGCTTTTTCACTTGGAAGTAATTCTTCTCGTTGAATATTAGCATCTACCATTACTACTACTGCATCATCATCGTCCATATCTCGCACAATGGCCGGTATTGTTTCCAATCCAGCTTTTATTGCAGCATGCATTCTTCGATGCCCGGATATCATCTCATAGCTGTTATTCTTATCTGGCCTTACTAAAACAGGTGTCAGCACACCATTCTGTTTAATACTCTCTACCAGATCATCCATCTTATCATCATCTAAAACCTTAAATGGATGATTTGCAAAGCTATGAATTCTGCTAATCTCAATATCTGTTGCACTTTCCTCACCGGACACTCCCAGCAGTTCATCTATGCTAGGCATCTTTATTTTGTCTGCACTTTTACTCTTCATTTCTCAATACCTCCTTTGCAATCGTCTCATATGCTTTCGCTACTTTTCCATTCAGGCAATGAGAAAAGATACTGACGCCTTCTGCACTTGTTTCAGCTGCTTTCACTGACATAGGAATCACCGTATCAAAAATCTCTATCTTTTCTCCATAAGCTTCACGCACTTTGCCAGCCACATCTTTTGCATAGTTTGTACGGAAATCTACCATTGTAAGAAGAATCCCTTCAAATACGAGCTGCCTGTTCAGACGTTTCTTCACCATTGCAATCGTATGTATCAGCTGCTGAAGACCTTTCACAGGAAGGTAAGCCGCCTGTACTGGAATCAACACGGAATCCGCAGCTACCAGTGCATTGATTGTCATTAGTCCCAGGCTTGGCATACAGTCAATCAAGATATAGTCATACTCCGTTCTCACAGCTTCAATATATTCCTTCATAATCAGCTCTCTGCTCATCACGCTCCCCATTGTTACTTCCAATGCTGATAATTCGATATTTGCCGGAAGCAGATCTACATTTTCTTTATGATGCAGAATGCCATCTGTGATCTCAAATTCTTTTTCATTGATGATAGCCATCATAATTGTGGCAAGTGTAGTTCCTATTTCGTCCGGTTCTACATAGCCAAGACTTGCTGTAAGGCTCCCCTGCGGATCTGCATCAATCAGCAACACTTTCTTTCCCTGTCTGGCAAGTCCAATTCCAAGATTTACGGTTGTGGTGGTTTTTCCAACTCCACCTTTCTGATTTGATATTGCGATTACTCTACACATAATTTTCCTCCTATTTTGCTGCCGTTTTCTGCGGTTTCCATTGATTTAACATGCTCAGTATCTCTTCTTTCATTTCTGCCGGGGTATATGATTTTGGGAAATACCGATACAGTTGTTCGTTGTTAAACATCACTCTGGTAATTTCCCCTTTTTTGATCTCACCCATGATCTCTCTCATTTTTGTTCCAGTCAGCTTTTTCTCCCGGCTTAATTTCTTCATTCTCTGTGCCTGGGAAATGGATGGGACTGCCTGTGTATACTCCATAGCATCTATAAATTCCTTTTGTTCCTCTATCGTTAAATACGAAAGTTCCACAGCCGGGTTAAATGAAAGTTCACCGTTATCCAGCTTTTCCAGTAACTCAGGAATCAGATCCGTCAGTTTCAGATACCGCTGTACCTGTTTTGCACTGTCGCCAAATTCTTCACCAATAATTTCTACTGTCTTTTTTCCTTTCAACGGGTAGTCAGACTGGCTACTTTTTCTTCTTCCTCCGGTTCGCTTCATAGCTTCATTCTTCATCTTATAAGCAAAAGCCTTTTCACTGAATGTTATCTGCTCTCTCTGTAAATTGGAATCCACCATATTTATTACTGCTTCATCATCTGACATTACTCTGATAATGACCGGTACCTTCCTGTAACCAAACTTTTCAGCAGCTGCCTTTCTTCTGTGTCCGGAGATAATCTCATAAACACCATCTGGAATCGGTCGTACAATCAGTGGATTTATGATTCCGTATTTCTCAACACTCGCACTGAGCCGAATCATTTCCTGATCCATCCGAACCTTAAATGGATGGTTCTTAAAGGTCCGCAGACGTTCCAGCTGAATCTCTATGATTTTTTCGCCATCTTCTGGAACTGATGCACTTCGTGTATCCACTGTATCCATATCTTTCCTCCATTTCTTATCTGCAACAGAAAAAGCCTGTCCAGATAGATTTCTTTTTGAAATCTGATCCAAACAGGCT
>OFMD01002265.1_pt1 | contig 10174 bp, 7 predicted proteins | sample 1541211 | NCBI WGS metagenome assembly OFMD01 (sample SAMN04209231, study PRJEB22552) | human gut metagenome | biome: gut; material: feces | host: Homo sapiens | place: USA: Oklahoma | reverse complement strand
ACACTGATCGGTAATTGAAGATAAAAAATTCCCGCGCCGAGCGCGGGGATCTTTTATAGGATCAGCATCAGTACGGGGATAACGACGAAGCACGCGAGCGTGGACAGCGCCGCGCCCTGCGCGGCAAACTGCTCGTCCGCGCCGTAGTCCGCGGCGGCAACGACCGTCTGCGTTACGACGGGCATGGCCGTCTCCACGAGCAGCACGCTGCGCGCGAGCCCCTCAACGCCGAAGAGTTCGCACAGGGCGAACGCCGCCGCCGGCACGAGCAGAAAGCGGAAGATCAGCACGACGGCGAGACTGCCGTCGAGTTTCAGGCTTTTCAGCCCGAGCTCATGGATAATATAACCCGTGAGCAGCAGGGCGAGCGGTGTGACGAGGTTGTTCATATACTTGCAGTAGCTCATCACGAGCGGCGGGAGGGAAACGCCCGTAAAGACGAGCACAAAACTCAAAAGCACGCCGATGACGGCGGGCGTGGTCAGAAACTTTTTGAGCATTCGGCAATCAAAGCCGCCGCCTTCGCCCGACCAGCGCACGAGTGGAAGACCCACGAGCTGGACAAAGCTTGTGTTGACGAGATAGTAGAGCATGACATAGGGCGTGCAGATCTCGCCGAAGAGCTCGGTGCACATCGGAAGGCCGATGAAGATGGCGTTCGATACCGCACACATCATCATAAAGACGCCAAGCTTCCTGCGCGGCAGCTTTAAGAGTCTGCCTGCGAGCAGTGAGAGCAGGAACGCGCCGAGCGTGGAGAGAAAGGGAACGAGCAGAAAGCCCGGCGAGAGCGCAAGCAGCTCGCGTGTGAGATTCTTCGTCAGCCCGTAGACGCACATACAGGGGATGGCGACGGACATTGTGAATTTGCTGAGAAAGCGCTTGACCTGCGGGTTCATCCAGCCCATGCGCGCGCAGAAGTAGCCCGTGGCCGTCAGCAGCAGGATGAGGGTGACGGACGCGACGGCGTGAAGGAACGTGCCCATAAAAAAACACCTCGCAGCGGAATGTAAATCTCAGTATATCAGCTTTGCGGCAAAAGACAAGAGAGGAAAAGAAGGTTGCAATGCCCCGCGGGATGGGCTATGATGAAGGGAAGCAGTATCCCTTTGAACACATCAGAGAAGATCGAGAGGAGTTTTATCATTATGAAGGCAGCGCTGGTCATTATGGCGGCGGGCATGGGCTCGCGCTACGGCGGCAGCAAGCAGGTGGACGGGATCGGCCCGAACGGGGAGATCCTGATGGAATATTCCGTTTTCGACGCGCTGCGCGCGGGCTTTACGAAGGTGGTCCTCATCATCAAGCCCGACATGCGCGACTTGATGGAGAACATGGTCGGACATCACCTTGCCGCGCGCAAAACGGCGGACGGGGACAATGTCGAGGTCTGCTATGCGTATCAGGATTTTTCGAGCGTGCCCGATTTTTACACGGTGCCGTCTGATCGCGTCAAGCCGTTCGGCACGGTGCACGCGCTTTTATGCGCGCGCGAATTTGTGCACGAGCCGTTCGTCGTTATCAACGCCGACGACTATTACGGCGTGGACGCGTTCAAGACGATCTACGCAGAGCTCTCAAAGCTCGCCGAAAGCGGCGAGGGCACGATGGTCGGCTACGACCTCTGCAACACCGTGAGCGAGCACGGCACGGTCACGCGCGGTGTGTGCCATGTGAACGAACAGGGGATGCTCGACCGCGTGGTCGAGACGTTCCACCTAAAGCCCTGCGACGACGGCAAGATCCGCGACATTCAGGAAAACGGCGACGGCCCGGTCTACGCGCCCGAGACGCCGGTCTCGATGAACTTCTGGGGCTTTACGCCGTGGCTGTTTGAAAAGCTGGACGCGTATTTTAAGGATTTCCTCCGCGCGCTGCCCGACGGCGAGCTCAAAAAAGAGTGCCTGCTGCCGAGCCTGATCGGCGAGCTCATCGACCGCGGCGAGCTCAGTGTCTCCGTTCTGCGCTCGAGCGCGCGCTGGTTCGGCATGACGTATCACGAGGATAAGGAAATGGTGCAGCGCGAGCTTCAGAAATTACACGACGCGGGCGTGTACCCCAAAACGCTGCGCGCGTGAGCGAGACAAATCGAAAAAATCTGCCGCCTCCGGACATACTAAGTCCGGAGGTGATTTTTATGCCGCGAAAAGACCCCGGCATGCCGTATGACCTGGCACCGATGCTCAAGGCGCGCTTCGGCCAGCCGGACGACTGCGCCGATCTTGTCAACAAGTACGGCACCTATAACATCCAGCCGACGTCGGACACGGAAAATCTGTTCCCGCTCATCGCGCCGGGACTTCCTGAGCAATGGAAGCGCATGGCGGTCGGCAAGAAGGACGTTGAAAACTTGCAATAAAGCAAACGGGAGGGAGACGCGTATCGCGTCTCCCTTTTTCTTCTCCAAAATCCCTGAAACGGCAAGGGGAAATGGGCTTTTTCCCAAAAAGCAAAAAAGATACATACAGGTTCGACAAAAAAGTGAATGACAAAATGGAGAAATTTATTGCTGGTATACAAATTGAGAACGTTGCTGGCACTTGCTTTACTGCTGAATTCGTATAAAGTAAAGGCAAGAGCTGTCTGCCGGGGAAGCGGCTATGAGAGAGACCGCCTTCCGGCCCGACTTGCCAATATGAAGGAGGAGAGAGAATGGAAACCAAAAGTAACGCGAAACTGAAAGCTCTGTTCATCATCCCGTCGATCACTGGTATCATCCTGTTTATGATCCCGGTGAAAAATGCTGACGGCGATTGGACCGTTGTGGTCAAGATCCTTGCCGACATCATCTCGGGCTACATCGGCGGCTTCCTGCCGCTGCTGTGCGTGCTGATCCTCACCGTTTCCGCGGTGATGTCCCTCATTGCGCTGGCAAAACCCAAATTCATTATGAATAGCGACATCATGAAGGAATGCTTCGCCTGCAAACCCATCTGGGTCGTGCTCCGCGTGCTCGCGGTCATCTTCGTGTGGCTCACCTATCTGGGTGTCGGCGAGGACGGCGTGGGTCTCATCGGTATGATCACCGGCGGCGGTCAGGGCGGATTTGTCCTTTATGACCTGCTCACCACGCTCGTTATCATCTTCGTCATCGCGGCGCTGCTGCTGCCGCTGCTGCTCGACTTCGGCCTGCTGGAGTTCGTCGGCGCGCTGCTCACCAAGGTCATGCGCCCCCTGTTCAAGGTTCCCGGCCGCGCGGCGGTCGACTGCATCACCTCCTGGATCGGTGACGGTACGCTCGGCGTTATGCTGACCTGCAACCAGTATGAAGGCGGCTACTATTCCGCCAAGGAAGCAAGCATCATCGCCACGCTGTTCTCCGCTGTTTCCATCACGTTTACCCTCGTCGTTCTCGATACGGTGGGGCTGCTCGATTACTTCGGCATCTACTACCTGATCGTCTGCTTCGTCGGTATCGTCTGCGCGATCGTGTGTCCCTACCTCTACCCCCTGCGCAAAAAGCCCAACACGTACTTAGTCGAAGGCAAGGCCGCTCCCGACACCCTCCCCGAGGGCTACAAGAGCAACGTTGAGTACGGCATGGATCTCGCCATGAAGCGCGTTGCCGAGCACAAGGGCATCGGTGAATTCTTCAAGAGCGGCGCCAAGAACGCCTGCAGCATGTGGTTCGGCGTTCTGCCCTCCGTCATGGCCATTGGTACTGTCGCTCTGATCCTTGCCAACTACACGCCAATCTTTGAATGGCTCGGCATCCCGTTCCGCCCCCTGCTCCAGCTTCTTCAGGTGCCCGAAGCGAATGCAGTCGCCTCCACGATGATCGTCGGCTTCACCGATATGCTCACCCCCGCCGTCCTGATCGCGGAGTGCACCAGCCAGATGGCCAAGTTTATTGTCGCGGTCGTCTCCGTCACGCAGGTGCTTTACCTCTCCGAGGTCGGCGGCCTGATCCTCGGCTCCAAGCTTCCTCTCAACATCTGGGAGCTGTTCGTCATCTTCCTGGAGCGCACCATCATCAGCCTGCTGATCGTCTGCCCCATCGCGCATCTGCTGTTCTAAAAAGGAAAAGCTTCTTTTCCCTTACTCAGGTTGCTGACCTGAAAGAGTCGAGGCATCTCATCGGGATGCCTTGGCTCTTTCTTTTTGGATTTTATGTCATATGCACAAAAATGACTGTACAACGCACACGGTTATGTGGTAAAATGCGAACAGAGAGACCTCTGCGAGACCAACGCAAATTCCGACGGCTGCGGGTGAGAGCGCGGCCTGCCGGCGAGAGGGAGAAGAGAAGTACATGAAAGTCAGCATCGACAAGTTTTCGAAGGTGCCGGTCTATCTGCAGATCGCCGACCAGATCAAGTCGCAGATCATCAGCGGCGCGCTGCCCCGCGGGAGCGCGCTGCCGAGCGAGCGCGCGCTCGCGCAGATCTTGGATGTGCACCGCAACACCGTGGTCAAGGCCTACAGCGAGCTCAAGAGCGACGCGTGGATCGAGTCGCGCCAGGGCGTGGGCTACATCGTGGCCGCGGCAAACGACGAAAATGACGCGCAGGACGAAAGGGGCGGCGAGGGCGCGCAGCCCGGCCGCGTCAACTGGGTCAGCGAGGTGGCGGAAAAGTACCTCGACATGGAAAAGACATTTGACGACCTGTTCCAGCGCTTTACGGACGAGAGCCACTATTCCCTCGGCAGCGGCGTCGCCTCGCGCGAGGTGTACACGTCCGAGCGCGTTGCGGGCGATATCGCGGCGCTGCTCACGGGCAGCGGCCCGTGCCAGTATTTTTTCAGCCCCTATAAGGGCGATAAATTCCTGCGGCAGAAGCTCGTGGCCTTTCTCGGCACGAAGGGCGTGAAGGCGTCCTCGGGCGAAATTCAGATCCTCTCGGAGACGAATCAGGCGCTCGACTTTATCGTGACGCTGCTCGTCAAGCCCGGCGACAGCGTGGTGATGGAAGAGCCGGTGCACCCGGACATGTACCGCGTGATGGAGCTTGCGGGCGCGAAGATACTGACCGTTCCCGTCGACGAGAACGGCATGAACTGCGAGGTGCTCGAAAGCTTACTCACGCAGACGCGCCCGCGGCTCATCTTCGTCAATTCGAGCTACCACGACCCGACGGGAAACATTTTGTCGCTCGAGCGGCGCAAGAAGATCGTTGAGCTCTCGAACCGCTACCGCGTGCCGATCGTGGAGGAGGACGCGGCGAGCGAACTCGTCTACGACGGTGATAAGCTCCCGCCGATCAAGGCCTTCGACACGACGGGAAATGTTATTTACATCTATTCGTTCTCGCTCACGTTCATCCCGGGGCTGAGCCTTGCCTTCGTCACGGGCAACCGCGATCTGATCCGCGCACTGAGCTATCTCGTCTCCGTGCGGCTGATGGCCTCGGACTGGATGACGCAAAAGCTCCTCGGCATGTACCTTGACGACGGCATTTACTACACGTCGCTTTTAAAATTTCGCGACGTCTACCGCACGAATCGAGATTTGGTATGCCAAAAGCTCGACGAGCTTGCGCCGCTCGGCGTGAGTTATACAAAGCCGAGAGGCGGCGTATATGTCTGGTGCAGGCTGCCGGACGGGGTGGACAGCAAGCGCTTTATCCGCAGGGCCTACAACATGGGCGTCACGCTGATCCCCGGACACGTTTTTTACCCCTGCAAGAACGGCGGGCGCGACCACATCCGCATCAACTACTCCTATGAATCCTACGAGCGGCTGGGGCAGGGCATGGACGTATTGCGCAAAGCGCTGGAAGAAGAGCTGGAGGAATGACTGGCACACGAAATGGTAAAAGCACTGATACATCACAAGCGCCTTTAGAACGTGTATACTTTACTGCGTAATAACAGTAAAACGATCCGCGGACCGTCGGGAGCGTTCCGGCGGCACGGACAGGGAAAACAGGTCGGGGTGTACGGGCGGTCGATGAGAGAGCCGCCGGCATCCCGGGAAAGGGAGCACGACTTATGTATTCAGGCATCCATAACTTTTCCGAGATCGGAAAGCTCAACAAGGTGCTGCTGCACCGCCCCGGCGAGGAGCTGGAATCGCTGACGCCCGCGACGCTCGAGCGCCTGCTGTTTGACGACATCCCGTACTTAAAGGTCGCCCAGGAGGAGCACGACCGCTTTGCCGAGGTCCTGCGCGAAAACGGCGTCGAGGTCATCTACTATGTCGACGAGGTCGCCAAGGCCATCGCCGACCCCGCGCGCCAGATCCAGCTCGTCAACGACTTTTTGAACATCAGTAAGATCCACGCCAAGGGCCTGCGCGCGAGCATGACGAGCTTGCTTCTCGACATGCCGCCCAAGCAGATGGTGACGAAGATGATCGCGGGCATCAAGCGCTGCGAGGTCGCCACCAAGCAGCCGACATCGCTGATGGACTTAGTCGACGACGACTATCCGTTCGTCTCCGACCCGATGCCGAACCTGTACTTCACCCGCGACCCCGGCGCCTGCGTGGGCGAGGGCATCAACATCCACCGCATGCATACCCCTGCGCGCAAACGCGAGAGTCTGCTCTTAAAGTACATGTTCCTCTACAACCGCGACTTTGCCACGCAGGACAACAAGATGTGGTACGACCTGTCCGACAGCTATTCCATCGAGGGCGGCGACGTGCTCGTGCTGTCGAAGGACATCGTGGCCATCGGCCTGTCCGAGCGCACGACGGTCTCCGGCGCGGAGACGTTTGCGCGCAATCTTCTGCAAAATTCCGACTTTAAGAAGGTGCTCGCCTTCGACATTCCCGAGACGCGCGCGTTCATGCACCTCGACACGGTTTTCACGATGGTCGACTACGACAAGTTCACCATCCATCCCGAGATCGAGGGCCCGCTGAGCGTTTATGAGATGACGCTCGACGAGCACGGCGAGCTCCGCTTCGGCGCGATCAAGGAAGAGCTCAAGGACATTCTGGCCCTCGAACTCAAGCTGCCCGCGGTCGACCTGATCCGCTGCGGCGGCGGCGACCTGATGGCCGCGCAGCGCGAGCAGTGGAACGACGGCTCGAACACGCTGTGTATCGCGCCGGGCCGCGTCATCACCTATGAGCGCAACTATGTGACGAACGACTTGCTCGCAAAGCACGGCCTCGACGTGCTGACCGTGCCGTCTGCCGAGCTGTCGCGCGGCCGCGGCGGCCCGCGCTGCATGTCCTGCCCCGTCAACCGTGACGACCTGTAAAAAATTCCACCGCAGAACGAGAGAAGAAAGAAGAGCTCATCCGCGCCGGCAGCTGGCCGGGCGGAGGAAAATGGGAGAGAGCCATGAAGAGCAAGCGACAAGAGAAGATCCTGGAGCTGATCGAAAAGTACAATATCGAGACGCAGGAGGAGCTCATCGCGCGTCTCGCCGAGTGCGGCATCGAGAGCAAGCAGACGACCGTCTCGCGCGATATCAAGGAGCTGTACCTTTATAAGGAGCCGATCGGCGGCGGCCGCAGCCGCTACGCCGTGTCCGGCAAAGCCGACCACATCGACAACACGAAGCGCCTGAAGCTCATTTTGAATGAGTGCAGCGTGGGCGTGGACTACGCGGGGATCGTTGTGCTGCTCAAGACGCTGCCGGGGCTCGCCGATGCGGCGGGCGCGGCTATCGACGCGATGAAGCTGCCCGATATGCTCGGCTGCATCTCCGGCAACGACGCCGTGGCGATCGTCGCCCGCGGCGAGCAGGAGGCCGAGCGCCTGTGCTATGATCTGCGCCAGTACTGCAAGTGAACGAGAGAGACGAGATTGAGAGAGGACAGGGGGCGGAGCGATCCGCCCCTCCTGTTCTGTCATAAAACCGATTAAACTGCAAGGTATTTCTGAAACGTGACAAAACTCAACAGGTATTAAAAGTTTTACTGCCGACAAAATTTGACGGGATTCCGCTTGAAGATTATTTTTTGAGTGCTATAATAAATTTATCAATCGAATGATCTGTGCGGCTCGCGAAAGTGGGGCAAAGCGTACAGAAAAAGGCACAGCCGGCGAAAGCCGGTGTCGCAAAGCCACGGGTCTAAACGGCGCAAGCCGCACGACAGCCGGGCTGCCTAAGACGGAGAACTCTCCTTCCTCGGGTCCACAGGGACAAGAGGGAGGATTTTTTTATGAGAGAGAAGAAGTTCGGCAAGTTGTTTTTGACATGGTTGCTGGCAGCCACCATGGTGCTGACTTTGCTTCCTGTCAGCATGCTGGCGATGGACGCGCCGGGAGAGGCGGAAGACGGCGAAGTTGTGCTGGCGCCTGTTGCGGGCGTGGAAGAGGAAGAGGCCGCCCCTGTGGAGGCTACGCCCATGCTGCTGGCCACACCCGCGGCAGCGGACACGCCGATTGCTGTTCCCGAGGGTAAGTTGATTTTTGATAAAGCTAACGGCGTGATCACGGGCATTGATGCGGATTGGCTTGCCAACAATAAGGATAAGCCCCTTTCCGTTACCATTCCTGCGGAAATTAACGGTACGCCGGTGACGAGTATCGGTCAAAATGCTTTTAATGGAAAAAAGTTGTTGCTGTCGATTTCAGCAATGCAACCAATCTGGAGAAGATCGACAATCAGGCATTTATGCACTCTCCGGTGGCATCGGTTGACCTGTCCAATACTCAGGTAACGGTCATCGGTAAATTTGCGTTTGGTGATTGCAAGTCTTTGGAAACGTTTATTTTCTCCAATACATTGACAAGTCTTGGTAATTCGGACGGCGCTTCCGTATTCACGGATTGCAGATCTTTGAAGGTCATGCGACTGGCCGGTTCTCCGGAAGGCGTCGTGTTTGAGCTGCCGGAAGGCTTAACAACCATTGGTTATCAGTGCTTCAAGAACTGCTTTGCTGATGGAGTAGATGCTAAGGTTATCATTCCTGCCAGCGTAGCAACACTTGGCGAGGGTGCTTTTTACGATGAGCATATCACGCAGATCATCTTTGAGAAGACAGTAGATCCTTGGAAAAACGAAGATTATAGCGGGTACGCTAATAGTGCCATAACTCCTCCGAGTGATTGCGATCGCATCATTGTACTTCCGGACAATAAATGTTTTGCGGCGTATTCTACACAAGTAGGATATGGTTCAAAACTGCAAAAAATCTGCACCTATCCTATAAAGATTACGTTTTCTCCCCTCGGTAAACAAGAACAGCACTTGAACCATGCGCTTCTTGGCTGGACTTATAATCCTGCAACTAAGCTTTGGGATTTCAACAATAACTATAAGCTTCCTGATACGAATGGAGCAACGTCCGGTAATGAGCGCCCTGGCTATGAGTATGTCGGTGGCTGGAAGTTGCGTAGTTCCTATCAGGTATTAAATGAAAATGAAAAGCTTGAAGCTAAGGATAATCCGTCTGATCGTGCAACTGTCAGTGGTGAATACAAGCTTGCTAATCCCACGATCTCCTATCTGGTAGACGGAAAAACCGAAAATGTCGATGCCAACCAGCCCTTCACCGTAACCATCGGTGACGGCAAGGAGCATACGCTCGGCGTACAGGTTTCTCACCCGCTGCTGAAGGAGAATCAGGGCACTGACGAGGATTATGTTTACTTTGAGTACTACTGGTTTGACGAAGTATCGCTCGGGGACGGAAAGAACACTCTGAACGGCCCGAGAAGCACGGAAGAACAGAAGCGCTTTTCTGCCGCAACGAGCAATGTGAAAATTCAATATGTGGACGGCAAGCATAATACCATTCCCATTGCAAAGACGGAACACGCGAGATATGAAGGCAGCTCCTATGAGGGCTATAATGACTACTATCTTGTAGTGGTGTTCGGTTATCATGTTGTGAATGGCAAAAAGGCCGATACGCCATTCTATCTCAGTGCAAATAACGGTATCGGTGTTGGGAACGCCAATGCGACGCATGGACCGCATCTGTTGCAGGTCAAGGTCGATGAAGTGCGTGTCATTACCGCAACCGCCGACGAGCACGGCAAGATCGCCCCCGCCGCGGGCACAATCACCGTACCCAAGGGCAAAAGCGAGACCTTTACCATCACGCCCGATTCCGGCTATCGCATCAAGGACGTGCTGGTGGACGGCAAGAGCGTCGGCGCGGTGAGCACGTACACGTTTGAAAATGTGGTGGATAACCACACGATTCACGCTACCTTTGCAAGGAAGCACACGCCCACTCCCTCTACGCCCACCGTTGAGATTCCTGATGACGATGCGCTCGGTCTGAACACGACGGATCACTTCGCCTATATCGTCGGTTACGGCA
>OFMD01002261.1_pt1 | contig 10193 bp, 9 predicted proteins | sample 1541211 | NCBI WGS metagenome assembly OFMD01 (sample SAMN04209231, study PRJEB22552) | human gut metagenome | biome: gut; material: feces | host: Homo sapiens | place: USA: Oklahoma | reverse complement strand
ATCATATCACAGGAGGCTTTATTTTGTTGTCCTCACCGTCTCCACTTATTCCATTCTCCCCAGCATAGCTCAACATCATAAACTTAAGATTAGATATTACACATTTATATTATCCTGCTAAAAACTCATTTCAAAAGGGCAGATTAAAACGAAGAGAAATCTTCACAGAGCTCCTTCTGTATACTTTAACAACTTAAAATGCCCATAATCTCCCTTTAAACGGAGAATGGGCATTTTAAAAGCTACTCTTTTGATTGTTTTTATATTTATTTGAGATGTTTTTTCTACGCTCTTTTCCAGGTAGTTCCCTTATGGGAAGTACATAGCGCTCCATTTCTTCCTGTAGTTCTCCAAGTTTTTTGATCCGCTTCTTTTCCTCCGGTTCCAAAAGGATTTTTAGCATAGTCTCTTTGAAAAGACCGATGGCTACATTTTCATTGGTATGCATGGGATATTTATTCCTGTTTTCCCGTCCTGCTGCTGCGGCCTCTTCGTCCGCACTGTTCCGAATGTCCTGAACCATGTTATATACTAAAACCTGCGCCCAAAAATCCTGGTGCACATATACTGTGGCTTTCCCTGTTACACTTTCAAATTTCATTTTGTTTTTTAGAGTATTGTATTTCTTCTCAATTTCCCATCTTTGGTAATATAAATCCGCTAATTCTTCTGCGGTAATTGTATCCGGAAGATCTGTCATCAGCGCAAGTTCATTCCCGGAGGGAAGAGTCGATTTTGATATTCTTACCAGCGTGCTCCCTTTCTTTTGCATCTGTTCATATCGTTCCGGATGTTTTTTTCGTATTTTTTGTAGGCGTGCAGATGAATGTTTTAAAATGACTTTTTCATCTGCCGACTGCATCCGTTTACGTTCTGCCATATAATCGTTGGATGAAAGACGGATCAGATAATGAATCCCTTCCGTTTCCAGAAAGTCAATAAACTCTAAGGAAGGATAACCGCGGTCAAAAACTGCGACAACCGGCTTCCTGATTCCAAATTTTTTTAATTGTTTTAAGTTTCTTTTTGCCAGTTCGTTTTCACTGATGCAAATATGTTCAATTTCAATATCCAGGTAAAAATGATTCAAAACATCATACATTCCGCTTACCAGTGCCCGTACCTGCCCTTTCCCGGAATGCTGGTTGCCGCTGTTTCCAAATGCTTCCCTGTTATCCTTTGAGTTTGGAACTTCCGCCTTGCTCCCGTCAATCGCGATTAACAAATATCCTTTCCACAGTCTGGGTTCGTCAGAACGATAAAAATCCATAAGATATTTACGGTTCAGATAGGGAAAAATTTCCGGATTTAGACGTTTTCTCTGTTGTAGATATCCCTGGACAGATAACTGCATAGACAAGTCTCCTTTTTCTTTGAAATAGTTTCTAAGTTCAAATGTCGTGGTAAGCCCTTTTTTTGAAAGACAGCATAGCAACATGTCTTTTAGGGGCATTTTTCGCTTTCTCGAAAAAGCATGGTTTCCATTCTGTCTCGCATATTTTGCAATTTCCGGATCAGATAATAATGCAGAAAACTTTTGAAATCTTGTTTTATAAGATTTAATCATATACACCCCTGCCTATATTTTAACACAATGAAAGGAACCTGCGAACAGATTCCTTTCCATTTTTTCCTTAAGTTTATGATGTTGGGCTCAACTGGTGGTTGTTTATCAAACCTCCTTCAGATTCCCAGAACAGCAGATATCTTAATCTCTTTTTCCGTTTCACTGAGATCAAAATCTCCACTATCTTCCACAGTCATATGTACCTCATACAGTACGTCTTCGGATAATGTATCCGGTGTTTCACCATCTTCTGTCTGAATATGCCATTTCTCTGCCGGAACTTCTTTCAAGGTACCATCTGTACCATATGCATACAGCTTCAGAGAACCTGTTTCCCCTGAGATTCCTTTCATACGTATTGCAACGGTTGTATTCGGATGTACGTTCTCAATTGTGATCGTATTCAGCCATCCTTCCACATCTCCCTGGCCGCCGTCTGCCGCAAATTTCTCCTGACTTAACACATTGCGCATTGCCTGATCCAGATCCACCTTGCGGTAAGGCATTTCCGGCAGATATACAAACCTGTCCTGAAGTCTCAGCAGTTCCAGATAACCAGTCGGACAATAGAGCGCATTTCCGCTGTTTCCCGCATACATACCAATAGCCATGTTGTTGTATCCCGGTTTGTCAGAAATATCCATGGTAAACACAGTCTCGCCTGTCTCAAAATCAAGCATGATATACTGCCACATACCAGTTTCCATATCCTGAACATATCCGTAAATATATCCTGTTGCAGTGGACAGCTTCATCATGGAAGTGTCAGACAGATCACTTCTGCACCAGATACTCTTCATCTCATATCCGTCCTCCGTCTTAACTGTATCCACACGTTCTATACCCGGCGCGATCATTTTATTGCCCTGTCTCAGCCAGCCCACATCATAAATATTCTCATAGCTTTGTATTGAGGAATCATTATCTGCTTCTCCAAGCTTCGCACTTCCTGCACCAAACCAGTTACATACGATCGTGCTTACTGTTCCCTCTCCATCATCATATACAATTGCAGAATTTTCCACAGACACCTGTGTACCTTTCGGAAGCTCATCTATAACAGGCATGCTCGCAACCTGTTCTCCTGTTTTCATATCCACCGCAATAAGATTTACCGGATCCTGATTATCTGTAAACATAACCAGATCGTTGGTCAAAGACGGGGAACATCCACCTCCCCATGCAAGACCGCCACCTGTCGTCTCATCACCTTCTTTGCTTTCCTTAGCACCCACACTTTTATAGGAAGTTTCCCAGACTTTTTTCACACCATTATCCGCTCGGAGCAGATAACACTTCAGATTTGTCAGAATGACCGCACCCTCCTTAGATGCCGCAATACCATTCTCTGCACCCTCTCCCGGTTCCAGTTCATATACAAACACTGCATCTGACAGATCTACATCTTCTCCATTCAAGATCTTATCGATAGCTGCACGTGAAACATAGCCAAAGGTTCCCTGCTGTTTTCTGTCAGGATAAATGCGGAAGCCTCCTGTTGCAAACCAGAGATTTCCCTCATAATCAAAAACTACAGATAACAGATTCTGATCCAGTGTTTTTCCAAGTGCAGCCTCTGCTGCCGCTTTAATATCAATATCCAGCACTTTCTCAAATTCCGGAAGTACATTTCCCTCCTCATCTGTAGCCTTAAGCATAAGTACCCGATTATCGTTCGTCGGACACACAATGCGATTGCTCTCATCTACAAAAGAATATGAACTCTGTATCAGATAGCTTCCATTGTCATGCTGTTTTGGTGAAAAATAGCCCAAGGTCTGTGCCTCATCTGCATTAATATCACGGATCGCCAGGCCACCCAGAAGCGGAACCACAGAATGTCCATAGGAATCAAAAAAGACTGCCGGGGAAGCATTGGGATTAACTTTTTCATAAGAAACATTGATCTCAGAATAAATATCAACAGGCAATACCTCATCTGTTGAATCTGTATTATAGCAGTCATGATGAATATTAGAATCACTGGCTGCCATATAAGGATTCACATCCATAGCCTTCGGTGTAAGTGCCTTTATAGGCAATTCTGATGTCTGACCTGCATTTTCCTCTGTCTGTGTTTCTTCTACCTGTGTTTCCTCTGCACGTACCATATTTATTGACGGTTCAGATGTTGTAGCTGCTATAAAAGCGATCATTGCAAGAATTAAAGCTCTTTTCTTCATAATTGTTTTCCTCCTGAGTGTTTTTGTCATATTACATTTCTGCGTTCAAACCAGATGGAGAGTCCTTCTTTTATTTTCTGCTCTTCCACAGGTTTCATAAAAAAATATTCTATCCGCATCCTGAACGCATGAAGCGAAAAATCAAGATCACTGCACCAGATGATTCCACATTTCGGATACAGGGAACGGAGATGTTCTGCTGCATTCAGTCCGGACACTCCGGGCAGTGCAAGAAGCACTACAGCCGGCACAGTTTTCTGTATCTGTTCAAAAAAGCTTTCCTGGTTCTGATAGAGTTCAACCAATGGAAAGATACTTCTCTCAGTACAGTAATCAATAATATATTTTGCATAATCCTGTCCTTCTTTTTCATTGACAGTCAACACAGCAATACAGTACACCAAACCCCTCCTTTTTTCTGTTAAACTCTTTCCTGTACCTGTTAAGCACATTATAAGAAAGCAGAAATTTATTTCAATGATTCTGTCACGAAAGGAATAAAAATAGCACGAATTGTAAATCAGCCACCTGTTTTTGTGATATACTGTTTCCAGAACGTACCATTACCGGTACAAAATAAAAAGGAAGATTTACTATGAGAATTGCAATTGTTGATGATATTTCAGAGGAACGGACACTGCTTCGCAACAGACTGGACTCTCAGTTTTCCAGGCGCAATGTCCACGTAGATATATTTGAATATGAAAATGGAGAAACTTTCCTCACTGCAGCGAAGGAATGTCCTTTCACGGTAGTGTTTCTGGATATTTATATGAATGGTTCTAACGGGATTGATACAGCAAAAGAACTTCGCAGATCAGATACTGACTGTCTGCTGATCTTTACAACAACTTCCACTGACCATGCATTAGAGGGATTTCAGGTCCGGGCTCTCCACTATCTTGTAAAGCCCTACAGTGAAAATGATATTTCCGCACTGGCAGATGAAATCCTTTCCCGCATCCCGGATTCCGGGAAATACATAGATGTAAAGGTAAACGGCAGTAATATTCAGATTCCTTTCCGGAAAATAATCTACGCAGAGCATTTTTCCCATATGATCCACATCCACACTGCCGGTGAAAGGGAACTGGTCACCCGCCAGTCCTTTGATTCTTTCATAACCTCCCTGAAAATGGACTCACGTTTCTATCAGTGTAACCGGGGCGTTGTGATCAATCTGGAGCATGCCGTTGATTTTGACGGAACAGGCTTTCGCCTTGATAACGGAAGCAATGTCCCGGTCAGCCGGAAGCTTATCAAAAACGCCAGACAGACATTTATGGAATTTCTGTTCCAAAGGAGGTCCTGAAATGACTGACATACTTCGCCCTGTACTTGAACTTTCCGTAATCATTCCCGGCATACTGCTGGCATATCTGCCTGTAAAGAGCTATCTGAGACAGACACCGCTTAAGCTGACAGCATGGCTTCTTCCTCTTCTTGTGGGAATCTGTATTTTGGGAGGAGCAGTTTGCCATGCCCTGCAAATCCCCACCAGATGGTTCCTGTTTCCTCTGTTACCTGTGATTATGCTCATTTATCACAAAACACTGAAAATCTCTGTCTGGAAATCTGTCAGTATTTTTCTTGCAGTCTTTGCAGTTTTTACATGTGTCAACAGCCTGTCCCGGGCACTCAATGCATTTATGACTGCTGACCTGCATATTACAGAAAATGAACTGTGGTTTCACACCGGTGCCGGAATTTTCTATAACGTGATCTGTCTGCTGTTTGTTCTGGCATCCTGGTATCCTGCCTGCCACTGTGTACAGACAATGGTCACAGACGAGAACTTTGCCCAGACCTGGTACGTATTCTGGATTCTTCCGGTAATCTTCATCGGAGTAAATCTTTTTATGATTCCCAAATACCGCAGTACTTTATATACCGGACGGATCCTGCAGTGCTATATTGTTTTCAGTCTTGTATCACTCATAATCCTGCTCCTGTTTTATGCCATGTTTCTTATGATGGCAGTCAGCCTGAACAGAAATGCCAGACTTCAGCAGGAGAACCATTTTCTTTCCCTTCAACAGGAAAGATACAAGAATCTCTGCACGGCCATTGAAGAAGCAAGGCAGGCACGTCACGATATCCGCCATCATTTTGTCCGACTGTCCGCTCTGGCAGAACAGGGTGACATGGAAAAAATTAAAGAATATCTCTCCGCTGCAACCGGAAAAATCTCTGACTATAACCTGCATTTCTGTGAAAATCAGGCTGTTGACAGTGTTTTCGGATATTATTCCACCATTGCAGAAAGAGAAAACATTCCTTTTCATGCAGTGGTTTCCCTGCCTGCTGAGCTTTCCTTAGATGAGATTAATCTGTGCCTTGTGTTTTCCAATCTGCTGGAAAATGCCATCCAGGCAAGTGTAAAAACAGAGCCCGCCCGCAGAAAAATTAATGTGGAAGTTTATCCCCACCATAATCATCTCCTTCTGATCCATGTGGAGAATACCTTCGATGGCAAAATACAGCAAAAAAACAATATTTTCCAATCCTCCAAACGCTCCGGAAACGGCATAGGAATCGAATCTGTCCGCCACATTACCGACAAAAACGGCGGTGCCTGTGACTTTACCTATAAAGATGGTATTTTCTCTGCAAAAATAATGCTCCGGATATAATCAGTTATTGATTATACCCGGAGCATTTTGCAAAAACACTCAGATTCATGCCAAACAGATAAAATCATCCGTTTCGCTACTTGCTTGATTCACTAAAATTATTCCATACACTCATCCAGAATTGCAGCCATCTTGTCGATGTGTTCTTTTGTGATCACAAGCGGAGGTACAATTCTGAGTACATCACTGCCTGCAGAGATCACCAACAGTCCTTTTGCCAGCGCAGCCTTTACAACTTCACCAACCGGGCGGCCCTGGATCACGATTCCCTGCATGAAGCCCATGCCTCGTCTTGTTGCAGCGCATTCATGTTTTGCAACAATTTCATCCAGTTTCTGTTCCAGATATGGAGTCATTTCCTGTACATGTTCAATGATCTTATCATTCTTATAAATGTCAAATACTTTGCTGACTGCAGCACATACAAACGGGTTTCCACCGTAAGTTGTACCATGATCACCTGGCTCCAGAGAAGCTTTGGCAGCTTTCTCATTCAATACAAACGCACCTACCGGCACACCACATCCAAGAGCCTTGGCACTTGTCATAATATCCGGCTGTACACCGTATGCCTGCCATGCAAAATAATGTCCGGTTCTTCCCATACCGCACTGAATCTCATCGAAGATCAGCATAATATCTTTCTCATCACAGATCTGACGCAGACCTTCCAGAAATTCCTTCTTCGCCGGATAGATACCACCCTCACCCTGAACAACCTCAGTGATAATTGCGCACGTCTTATCTGTGATCTGAGCCTTTACGCTCTCAAGGTCATTAAAATCCGCAAACTTCACACCACCCATCAGAGGCTCAAAGGGCTCTCTGTAATGAGCAGTTCCTGTCACGGAAAGTGCTCCGATACTTCTTCCATGAAAGGAATGGTTCATGGCAATGATCTCATGATCTGCATGTCCGTCACGTACATATGCATATTTCTTAGCTGCTTTTAAAGCACCTTCGATTGCTTCTGTACCACTGTTGGTAAAGAATGCCTTGCTCATTTTACTTGCCTTTACCAGCTTCGCACCTGCTTCGATGATCGGCTCATTGTAATATAAGTTGGAAATATGCATCAGCTTATCAATCTGATCTTTTAATGCTTCATCATATCCCGGATAATGATATCCCAGAGAATTTACAGCAATACCTGCTGCAAAATCCAGATATTCCTTTCCCTCGGAATCATATAAATAACATCCCTGTCCCTTTTCAAAAACAACAGGAAAACGATTATAGGTGTGAAGGATACTCTCTTCGGATTCCTTCATCTGTTCATTCATGTTCATTGTAATATTTCTCCCCGTCTTCTCTCAGAATCGCAGTACCAATACCTTTGTTTGTAAAGATCTCCAGCAGTAAGCTGTGAGGAATTCTTCCGTCAAGGATATGGACTCTGTTAACGCCTTCTTCAATGGCATCAATACAGTTTTTCAGCTTCGGAATCATACCTCCGCCTACATAACCGTCATCGATCAGTTTCTGTGCTTCATCTACATGAAGTTCAGAGATCAGGCTGGACGGATCATCCTTGTCTTTATAAACGCCTTCAATATCAGAAAGGAATGCAAGCTTCTCAGCATGAACAGCCTCTGCAATGGCACATGCAGCATCATCCGCATTAATATTATAAGTAGCGAACTCATCGTCATAACCTACCGGGAAAATGATCGGCAGGAAATCTTTCTCCAGAAGATCCTCCAGAATCTTCGGCTCAACCTTTGTAACTTCACCAACAAATCCGATGTCTCCGCCCTCTGTCTGTTTCTTGCGGCATTTCAGCAGACCACCGTCTTTACCACTGATACCAACAGCATTTACACCAAGAGATTCCACCATGGCAACCAGTTCCTTGTTCACCTTCGCAAGAACCATCTCTGCGATCTCCATAGTATCTTTATCTGTTACACGAAGACCATTAATAAATTTCGGCTCCATACCTACCTTGCCAACCCAGCGGCTGATTTCCTTACCGCCGCCATGAACGATGATCGGTTTGAAACCAACCAGTTTCAGAAGAACAACATCCTTGATCACATTCTTCTTCAGTTCATCATCCAGCATGGCACTTCCGCCGTACTTTACAACTACAATCTTACGATTAAATCTCTGAATATAAGGAAGCGCCTCGATCAGCACCTCCGCTTTATCTAAATATTTCTGATTAACCATTATTCTCTCCTTTTTCCAGTCAATGTCTGGTCTCCATCCCTGCTTATTGCTTTTCGCAATTAAAGCAGGAGACTTACCTGATTCGGTTAAAATCACCCTTATTCACAGAATTTTGTTATGAACGGTAATCTGCATTGATTTTTATATAATCATAAGTCAGGTCACAGCCCCATGCAGTTGCTGTGGCATCACCCATCTTCACATCAGCGATTGCTGTGACAGCTTCCTCAGAAAGAATCTTCGTTGCCTCTTCTTCACTGTAATCCACAGCCACACCATTCTCAATAATCTGGATCTTACCAGCCTTACTCTCAAAGAACAGATCCACCTTCTCAGGATCAAACTTCGCACCGGAATATCCCATAGCACACAGGATTCTTCCCCAGTTCGCATCATGTCCGTAGATAGCAGCCTTTGTCAAAGAAGAAGTAACAACAGACTTACTCAGTGTAACTGCCTGCTCCTTAGACTCTGCACCAATGATCTTCACCTCAAACAGTGCAGTCGCACCCTCTCCGTCACCTGCGATCTTCTTCGCCAGAGTAGTATTGATATAATTCAGCGCAGCCTTGAAGGTTTCGTAATCCTCACCCTTCTCTGTGATCTCCGGATTCTCAGCCAGACCATTGGCCAGAAGAAGAACTGTATCATTGGTAGAAGTATCTCCATCAACAGAAACCATATTGTAAGTATCCTTAACATCCTCACTTAACGCTTCCTGCAGCATCTTCTTGGAAATCTTTGCATCAGTAGTAACAAACCCAAGCATTGTACACATATTCGGATGGATCATACCGGAACCCTTACACATACCACCAACAGTAACCGTCTTACCGCCAATCTCAATCTGAACAGCAACCTCTTTCTTCTTGGTATCAGTAGTCATGATCGCCTTCGCCGCCTCAGTACCAGCCTCCAGAGAACCATCCAGCTTCGGCGCCATCATCTTCACACCATTCTTAATACGGTCAATGGGAACCTGCATACCAATCACACCTGTAGAAGCAACCAGCACACTGTCAGCAGCCACCCCAAGAATCTCAGCAGCCGCATCTGCAGTCTCCTTACAATAACCATAACCTTCTGCACCAGTACATGCATTGGCAATACCACTGTTACAGATCACCACCTGTGCAGACGGATGATTATAAACAATATCCTGATCCCATTTAACAGGCGCAGCCTTCACCACATTGGTAGTAAAAGTCCCCGCAGCTACACATGGCACCTCACTGTAAACCATAGCCATATCCGTTCTGCCCTTATACTTAATCTCAGCCGCTGCAGCCGCTGCCTTAAATCCCTTAGCTGCCGTAACGCCGCCATCTATAATCTTCATAAAACCTCAATCCTTTCTATATAATAAGACAAACTATCTTGTTTCCCGTCCACATCCTCCACGCTCAGCGACTGCCGCAACTCCCCTGCGCAGTCACGTCCGTCAGACATCCACATCTCTTCCGTCCTGAAAAGTCAGCTCCGGAAATTATTTGGTTTTGAACGCATTTGCAGGGGCTGTAGTAACTCTTAGTGCTCGGGAATTTGCGTTATGAGGCGGTTGCATCACTGTCTGAGCGAAGTTTGCAACGGAGCGAGTTTGACAAGCCGCCTCATGCCTTTAGCAAATTCACGAACACT
>OFMD01002256.1_pt1 | contig 10199 bp, 7 predicted proteins | sample 1541211 | NCBI WGS metagenome assembly OFMD01 (sample SAMN04209231, study PRJEB22552) | human gut metagenome | biome: gut; material: feces | host: Homo sapiens | place: USA: Oklahoma | reverse complement strand
CAAACATTTCGCCGACTTCAGCACGGTTTATACTATATCTCACGGTCAAAAGGGAATCGGGCTTGATTCCTTCTTCTTCAATCACATTCTCTATTTCCGCTATTCTGTCAGCGGATGATTTCAATGCGTGAAGGATTATTTCGCGGCATTCGTTGGTAGATTGGCCGGGCTGCAGCGCAGCCTTCGGGATAAAGTCTGACGATTGATCTTTGAATTGAATCAATAGGCCCAACGGGTCGATGACAACTTCATCCAAATCGTTGCGGCGTCTTTGCACATATTCACCAACATCAAGTCCCCCGTAACTGCGATAGAGTCCATCTGCAATTGTAATACAGTGCGGCCCTTGTAAAGCAGCAGACTGACCTGAGATTGTGCCCGACAAAAGTTCCCCTTTTACTGTTGCCCATGGTGCAAGTTTCCAAGTCAAAAGTATAACGATAAAATCAGCTATGGCAAAACCGAAGATGATGCGCGGTTTCAGTGTATAATGAGACAGCACTTCATACACTTCCAGACCTATTAGAAAAAGCATGATGCCAATGCACGAAATCGCACGTATGGCTTTGATTCGTTTATATAACGGAGACTTTTTATAGCGGGAGAGCGTCCATAGCTTATGCTCTATCGTCTGTTTGGTTATTTGAAAATTCCAGCAAACCACAATTTTCCTCCTCAGCCTTGTGAAACCTGGAAACGTCTATTGCAGACTATCCGTCATCCCAAAGCGGTTCATTCGGCTTGGTACGAGTGTTCATAACGACAGTCCCGCAACCCCGCATGAAATCGAGGTTTTTCAGCAACAGGCAAACACATTTCACTAATTGAACATATCCGATAAGGGCGATGGTGTGACAACCGGCGCTTTTTCGTATCCGCACATAGTTGTCTGTTTTCTTCGCAGGTGGCTATGCTAATGCAACAAGAGAGAACCTAAGTTAATGTATAAATGGCATTCTTGTTGGAATATCATTTTGTGAGGGATATGGTGCCATCAGCGTGGCGAGATGACATGCTTAAACGTAGATCGAGTTAGGTCGTTATCTCGATCTGACAAAACGACCAGCTGGGGCAGGACCAGCATGGCATCTATATCCCATTTTCTTTTTTTGCCTTTTGCCGATCCATTAGTATTTTTGTCTGCACAGGGGGAGAGAAATATGCACTCGATATTCGCCTTTTCTCGCGGTCTGAAATTTTGTCTGAGTGAATTAACATATGGCGCAGAATTGCTAACACCAAGTTGTTAGTTATGCCACTATCATGCTTATCATAAAGGGTTTCTGACTCTCTGATTACGGCCTGATAGTCATCAACTTTTTCCAAAAACATCATTCGTTCAATTCGATAATTAGTCGACTGGGGAATATAGTCTTGCTGTGCGAGATAATCGACGGTATTTTCATTTGCACCGTAAGAAGAAACCAAATAATACAAATTCAGTAACATATCCAAAGAAATATTTTGGAAAAAGCGCAAAATATCCTCCCGTGATAGTTTTTTTCCTTCAAAACTCGGATCTTCTTGCCAAGTAATGATTTCTTCAACTAATCCATCAATACTGTTATCTATAGACTCAGACCACTGGTTGAATATTTTATTTGGAAGTTGATATATGGCTAAAACATAGTCCTTCTTTGCTGGAGCGGGGAGGATACTTATAAAAGCAGAAAAGTTCCTTGCGATTATTTTTAGTTGCAGGAATGCTCTAATCAGTTGGTTGTTCAATTCATCAATTTTTGTTTCATCGTAATCGTAAATGTCTAACGTCTCGATGGGTGCATCGTGATCTTCTTCGGCAATCGCTTGTTCCCGAATTTCTTCATCTTTTTCGTTTTCCTTAGGTGAGGTTAGTTTTTTGGTTGGTATGGATTTCAAGTATTTGATGCTATTGTGAGAAATATCAAACTCGTTCCATTCGGAAACGTAGGATACTGTTTGTTCAAGAAGAAGCCGAGGAATGTTCACATTGTCGGAAATATAAGTCATAAAGAGTAGAATATCTCCATTGATGCTAAAACAAGACTGTCTAACAATTGTTTCTAAATCCGCTGTATTTCCTGTATCGTGAAATTTACGATTAAGTGCTTTCGCCACAAAATATGCAAGGTGATTTTTACTTTCGAGTCGATATTCATATCCACTCGGCATTCTTAATAAAAGACCAGCATTTACTGTAATTTCAATGAATCTCTCAGGCGTAAGATAACGATTGTCATAATACTGGCAATAGGCTTCTATTACTTCATTGATATGTACTGCACTAATAGGATATTCTTTATTGAAGTGAATATAGTAAGCAACTTCGCTAAGAGCCACAATAATATCGTTTGAATTTTCTCGGCGGGCTACAAGGTTGGGAACTATTGATTTTTCAATAGATGCCTCAAATACTTTGCTGAAAACCGATGCATCTGACTTGTCCAATTCACCAATGTGCTCACAGTAATAGTTTGCAAATTGAACAACAAAATCAACGTCAGTTCGAAATGCCAGTTTATATGAATTTAAACATTGGTCAAGTGTCCTGGTAATTCCAATTGCCTGAGCCTCATTATTGTTGGTTTTGAGTAAAACTATTTTTTTGATAAGGGCCAAGCGTTTATCTGCATATAACCGAGTAATAGTTGCTTTTCTAAACTCCTTATTGGCTTTAATATTGTCCTTCACCAATTGTACTATATCAAACTGAGACGTTTCTTCAGATGCCACAACTATTATTCCAAATATGTCTTCAATTCCTCGCAAAAATTTGTTGAGATGCTTCGGGGCGATTCTATGTATGTCATCAATAATTATGGCTTTTTTTTCTGGCGTAACAGAGTGAAATAGAGAATAAGAATCATCACCGAATGTATTTTGAACAAGTTCTTTGAGAATATTTTCTTGACTTCTTCCGGTAATGTCATCTATTCCGCAATATAGAACGACATACTGGGAGCACAATTCCTTAAATAGCATTTTTAAAAGTGTTGTTTTTCCCGAATTACTTCCTCCCATTATAGCGACATATTTGTTCGCTTTTATAAAAGAGATGAAATCTTCTATTTTAGTTGTGGTTTGTCCTTTTGAATACTCTTTTGACGCATTAAATCGAAGCGTAGGGAAAATAAAATAGTCAGAAATATCCTGTGAAATGGTATTTTTAGTATCGTCCATCACAGTAGCTATATAATCTTCACGATAAATCAATTTTGTACCACATAAAGGTTTTGCCATTAGAATATGATCTTGGCTTGATGAACTAACGAAAGTTAAGCGATCAGCGTTCCAGCTAAATTTGTTCAAAGAGTATTTTCTGCTTTCCGTATCAAATAGCGCCGCATAATACTCAGAAAACATGGGGGACGAACTTTGCCACCACGCACCACCGGCTTGCTTAACGATGCGGCTCCCATTATCATAAAGGACGTTTTGGGCTCCTGGAAGATGTTCATGACCATAGAAAGCAAGGGAACATCTTTGAGCTACAATGCCCTCCAACTCTTTCTTCTGCGAAAATTCGAACCAATCAGGGGAGTGGTGCATTACTACAATAGATATATTTGCCTCAGACGCTTTTGTTAGCGACTGTATTGCATCTTCGGGTAAATAGTGTAGGCCGTCATCTGAATCACAAGAAAAAGGTGCAGTGTTAATTAGGTTTGCTTCAATTCTATATCCACCATCGAAGTCTAAAATTTTTCGCGTAATCAGCTGCCCAAATTCTATATAAGTTGTGAAAAAGCATTTATTCCCATTTGAAAAAGAAAAGTATTCTTTCATACATGAAATTTCGCATTGTAGATGCTTTTCTTTTTCTGTATCAGTAAATGCGCGAATTGTCGCAGAATCCAGTCGTGGTTTTCCACCCCAGTTAATATCGTGATTGCCAGGAACAATTAAAATCTTAGCATTTTTCTCACTTATTGAGTATTGATCTTTTAGTGTTGGAACCAAACGTCCTAAAAAAGCAGACGCGGTCTTATATTGATTATATTCTCCAGTTGCTGCAATATCGCCTGAAAGAACGATTACTATTCCTTCGAATGGTGCGTAGGTAGCAAGAGAATTAACTACGGCCTGAATTTTTGCTGGATGTGCCCCTTTATTATCTTGTAAATGAAGATCACTTAATTGTAAAAAGACTATTTTCATTTCCATTCTCCTTAGATATTATCAAGGCGGATTTTCTAATTCGGAGGCAATAATTAAGCCACCTGTCCTTTTTCGATAAATCAAAATACTTTTGTTGCATTATACCAAAAAAATTATTTCCTTTCAACAAATTATTTCTCGATTTGCTTTATTAATTGCAAAGGGGCTTTATAAAATACGTTCTCTGCTATAATCTGCACAAAGAAGATGAAACTAAATGCCCAAACAATATTCAGAAGAATTCAAGAAACAAATCACCGCTGTTTGCGCTGCGGGTATACCGCTTGCATTAATCAGTAAAAAGTACAATATATTCCTAAATGCTCTCTATCGCTGGCGCAAAGAGTATCCGTGGATGGGGGAGCAGAATGCTACGAAAGATTACTCGGCCCGCTGCCGCCAATACGAACGTCAAAGCCACATCCTACAATTCATTCGAATGTCCAATATCATTGATGATATGCCTCGCCGTAAGCGTCTTGAAATTCTGGCAAGGCTACATGAACAATTTGAGCAATATAGCGTTCATGAATTGTGTGAAGCTCTAAATATCTCCCGTGGGACATTTTACAATCACATTTTCCGTAGGGCTGACCGAACAGAGTATTTGCAGAGACAGCAGGAGCTTATGCTGCAAGTACAGCGGATTTTTGATGACAGTCAACAGCGTTTCAGGGCTGAAAAGATACGGATTATACTGGCTGAAAACGAAATCTGCGTAGGGAAAAGCGCATTAGGCAGATCATGCAAGAGCTTGACTTGACCAGCATCCGAGAAAATGCCAAAAGAAACTATCGGAGTCGGCAGGAATACTTGAAACGCAATTTGGCCGATCAGGAATTCAGCGTGACACGTCCCAATGAGATATGGGTCAGTGACATCACATATTTCAAGATCAAGGGCTATGCGGTATACTTCTGTGTTATTATCGACTTATTTTCCAGAAAGGTAGTGGGATACCAAGTTTCTCGCAAATGTAGCACTCATTTGGTAACAGCTACATTTAAAGATGCGTTCCGAGCGCGGAGTAACCCCACAGATTTGACTTTTCACAGTGACCGTGGAGGACAGTATACCTCTGACACCTTTTTTAAGCTGCTTCAGCAGGGCGGCGTCAAGCAATCTTTTTCCCGCTCTGGCCGTCCCTGTGACAATGCAGTAGCCGAGACATTCTTTGCTTCACTTAAGCGGGAAGAAGCGTATCGAAGGGATTACTCATCTGAGGCATGAAAGAGCTTGGACGAGTATGTGCGCTTCTATAACGAACAACGGCCCCATCAGACGCTGGCGTATAAATCACCGGTTCGATTTGAGGAACTTTATAGGCAGAAAAAGATACAGGCTTGTGAGAAAACCTGTGTCTAAAAAGTGAGACTGGATAAATATTTTTTTTGCAGCTTTTTCTTGTTTTCGGAAATACACTGCAGTCGCTTCATCGTATTTCCACCTTGTTCCAATAAATTTGGGTTGGAAGCCCGGCGCCTGGCCGGGCTTCTTTTCCATCCCTTATTTAATAGAGCCGCTAAATTCATAATCAACCGTCACTACTACGTTAAATGGCTGATATCTTCCTTCATATTTATCATAATGTTGAAGGATATACCATGATTTAAAGCCAGGTATGGCCCCAAAACCATCTTTTACAATATCGGCCTGATCCAAACCGAAATTATCAGAAAATGTAAACTGAAGGGTTCCCGAATATTCATTCCCATTCTGATTGTAAGATGTCAATTTCACTGTATTTTCTGTCCATCCATGAATTGCCACCGTCAGCCCGGAAAAAGTATCTTTGTCGAGGGGACCTCCACCATATGCATAGGAAGAAAAATAGACATCATTGTTTTGCAATAGCTTTTTAAATGTGTCACCATTTGCAAATGCCTTCACATCTCCTCCTGTCCAATTAAGCATCTTTTGAAATTGCTCTGTAAAATCACGCATATAATTTTGAGTAACCTGGTGCTCTTCCACTTTTTGAGTCAATATCGGATCGGTATAATCTGTTCCTGTACCATCTGCAAAGTGACTTATCATATCCTGTAGTATAAAACTCATGTCAGAATCACCAACAGATGTAAGTTTGGCCAAATCTCTCCATGAGGCGAGGTACTGCGCGTCTGTTTGGTAGATAAAATTCATCCAGGAAATAAACGGCATAGAACGCAACTCATCTTTACTTTTATCTGCGTATTGCATGTCCTCATGCTCTTCGTCCCGCCAAATATCACCGTAATAAACAAGGATTTCTTTGAATTTACGGGCCTTCGCATAGCGCTGTTCCACGCCCTGTTGGCTGCTTATATGCTTTAATCCTTCAGCACAGCCCCGGCGTGTAAATGCTTGTGCAGCAGACCGCGTGTCTGCAAAATGGCCGGGCAAGAGCCTCGTTTCCCCGGCGGCATTGGTAAACGGAATCCGGGAATCCGCAATCACGCCATTGACCACCGAATTTGAATAGCGCGTCGTTACGCTTTGGGCAGCCGCAGCCGCCGCGCCGCTTGAGTAAGAACCTGACGGCTTGCTGATTGCCGAACTTGCCTTTTTGCGGACAGCGGTATTGGTATATGACTGTTTAACAGGAGACGATGTGTTCGCTACTGTCTTCGTTGTCGTGCCTGTGACAGCAGACTTGACTGCATTTACCGCGGTGGAAACAGCCGATGAAACCTTGTTGGCTACGCTGCTCACAAAGTTCTTTACGGAGTTGACCGCATTCGTAACGCCGTTTTTGATGCTGTCCCAAATGGAATGCCCGCTGGGGTCGGCGTAGTTCACGGGGTTGTTGTGGGCATAGGCGTACCGGTTCTGTGAAAGCGCGTTCGTCAGCACGCCGGAGAAGCTGTCCTGTGTGATGAAGCCGCCGTTCTGCGGGGCGTAATACCGCGCGCGCAGATACTGCAGGCCCGTGAACGGGTTCTGTTCCTCGCCGTTGTACCCATAGAACGGAGCCTGGATGCCGAATTCATCGGCATTGATGTAGCCGTATGCATCGTAGGCGTATTCCTGCGTGACAGCGCCGTCCTTTAACAATTGTACCACGCTGCCGCGCCTGCCACAAAGGTTTTTATTGGTTTCAGCGGATACGGCGCGTTCACTGTGCAGTGGTGGAAGGAGGCGATTTAAATTTGATATCTGGCGATCAGGCTCAGGAGATCTTCTGCCGGGATGTCGAATTTGGCTTGATGCTCTTTTAAGCCTTTTTCCAAAGCGGATTTTTCAAATATACGCACGGGCATATTGAGGCTTTCGCGCAGCATCAGGTATCGTTCGCCGTCGTAGACGAATTTTCGGATGCGGCGGCTGGAGAGCAGCGCCACGATTTCCCGGTATGTGTTCCGCGTTACTTCGCACTTCAGAAAGTCCAGCAGTTTTGTGTACTTGTTCAATCCGTTTTCACGGATGAAAAGCTCTTTGTTAAAACCGTTATTCATAGATTCTTCAATCCCGTTTTTTTACATGTTTGATTTTAGAATTGGCCCCAAAGTTGTGACCTTGGGGCCTAAAGAAGTTCTTTACTGATACAACCGCTTCACTTGGACATAAGAGCTCTGCTACTTTATTGTTTCCTCCTTGTTACAGGTTAATTGCTTATGGGCCGATTCAATGCATAGCTTTTCAACAAGATACAATTGGTTGATTAGAGGTGCCTGATATTGATATGTGGCATCTACAAACGCCTTCATTCCTCCTTGAATATGTGAAAACGCAAATTTATCATTCTGTAAGGCATTTTTTATGGCCTCTTGGTATTTAACAATTAGCACTTCCACTATGTTTTCACCGGGATGAAGACGATTTTCTTCTTCAAGCATTTTTAGAGCTTTTTCTGTTTCTTTAATAATTTCTTGACTATAAATCATGTTGCTAAAACTATTATTCATAGATTCTTCAATTTCATTTTTATACGTTGAATTCTAGGAATGCCCCAACGTTGTGACCATGAGACCAAAGAAAGCGCTGCGGTATGTTTTAAGATGTGGATGAATTCAACAAGAAACTATCTGCGGGGAGGAGGGGGAAAGAAGAGGCCCTACACATTCTTTTAGGATATCAGGAATAAAATAGTTCAATAATATTTTATAGCTATATAACTCGAACCTTCCCTTTGGTTGTAAACTGAAGTTATTTCCCCCCAAGAAAATTTATATGGTGGAATATCTCCAATCTCTTCTGATAACCAAGAATCGTTTGCCTTTTTTACTTCTAATTGGTCTTTTTCTGACCAACTTGTCCAGGATGGAATAGAAGCATTTTTTTGTAATGAAATCAAGAGATGTGTTAAAACTTTATTTTTTTGAGAAAAATACAATCGAATACTAAAGTATTTGTCTCCACATTTTTGTGGCAATAAATATATGTTTATTGCCATTTCGTTTTCTTCATGTGAAACTATTTGATTGGATTTTAAAAGACTTTTAAACACTTGCAATGTTATGTTTGGAGTTAATGAAAAAGAATCAAAAGCTATCTTTCCATCCAATTTATTAATCATTATATCACTCCTCTATAGCTGGTTGAGGACACTATCGACAACAGTGCCCTCAACCAGCTTATTGCCCGATTTGCGTACGAAAAAATGTATACTCATTTAAGAGACGTGGATAAACGATTTTTGATGTATAACAATTGTAGTAAAATAATCAGTAATAATTGGGGTATTTAACAAATCACAGATTGAGAGTTTTATCGATTATTCATTAGTACTGTTTGAATAGGAGTTAGTACATTTTCGAAGTTAGGAATAAAGTATTGTTCAAATCCTCCGCTCGAAATATGCGAATTGGCCAACGCTTGAGAATAAGCAACCGTAATGTCTTCTTTCACTTCATACATTGTAAATCCCGCACGATATGTAGGAAAGGCACCCTTGCCCACTTGCAATCCCTGATATAGCTTTGTTGCGTCAGTTCCGACTAATTCAGCTACTTCATTTGTGGTGTAGAAATTGCTTTGTCCGGGAGTACCACCCCAAACAATATCGCCTTTTTTCAATTGTATCTCCATCCAATCATCTGCTACGCCATACCCACCATTTGCAAGTTGCCATTCTTTAGCTTGCGTTGCAACACTGCCTTCCGCAAAATCATCCAACATTCCCGTGCCAGTAACAGGATGCGCGGTATTGATGGTATTCGCGGGAGCGTTGGCAAACTGGTAACCCTGATACAGTCCGTACCCAATCATCACCACACTGAAAGAATCAAGCCAATGTTGTAATGAAAGGGGATCTTCCGGAGCGATAGCGCCTTTCACTCTGTCGGGGATGCCGGAAAGCCCCCAGTTCGCTATGTTATATAGCGTGAAATCATCCAACATTTCCTGATGGCGTTGCTGGTAGCTTTTATTGATTCCGTCAATCAACCCATATGTAAAATAGTTGACTCCACCGTAGAGGAAATCTCCGACATTCGTTGCGTTATTGTAATAATCGTGCCAGTAATTGGCATTAGCGTTCCAAGCCTTATAAAAAGCCGAAATGGCATTCCCTGCACTGTGGACAGTGTCCGATAATATCTTTTGCTGGGCCTGCTCCACAGCACGCTGGGTTTCGATACGCTGCATCTCCGCATCACACATGCGACGGATAAAGTTTTTGGCAGCCTCTGCAATGTTTGAGAAATGGCTGGGAACCGTCACGGTTTGCCCGGAAGCATTCTGAACGGAGATGTACGGCTCCTGCCGTATCGCATTTACAACCGCCGAACTGGCCCCTACGGGGACACCTGCACGAGCGGCAGACAAAGCTGCATTGGCCGCAATGCTGCCCGAGATTGCAGGCGCTTTTTTGCTCGTTGTCGTTTTCTTCACGACAGCACCCGTCAGACCGGGGGAAAGCGGGCGGCCGGATGTTGTCGGCTGCTTTTTGGCAGAGGAGCTTTTCAGGTTATCGCCAATTTCAATCCCCTTTACATACCGGTGTCCGCTGGGGTCGATGTTGTTGACCGGATTGTTGCCCGCATAAGTGTAGCGGTTCTGCGTCAGGGCATCATCCAGCACGCCGGAAAAGCTGTCCTGTGTGATGAAGCCGCCGTTCTGCGGGGCGTAATACCGCGCGCGCA
>OFMD01002251.1_pt1 | contig 10204 bp, 10 predicted proteins | sample 1541211 | NCBI WGS metagenome assembly OFMD01 (sample SAMN04209231, study PRJEB22552) | human gut metagenome | biome: gut; material: feces | host: Homo sapiens | place: USA: Oklahoma | reverse complement strand
TTAGGGCACTGAAAAGTGCCCTTTCGAAGGGGGATGCCCTAAATTGAGTGCTTACCACTAGTTGATCGTTCGAATGTTACAATAATTTACGCAACTAACTTGTTCAAGAACTTCGACAAAGCATTTTTTAGGAGAATACTATACCACATTAAATATCCTTTACCAACCAATAAAGAATTAGTAGAACTTTGGAAATTTCACCTCGGAAACCCCAATATTCTAGAAAGAATGAAATTGGCTTCAACCAAAGAAATTCCCAAAGATATACATAATTTCTCGTATGCTGAAATAGCAGAATATTCCGCCGGACTGACTGGTGGTGATATAAAGAATATCACTTTGAAACTCTGTATCAAGATTTGTGCAGGAAGGATTACGGCCTTAGATACGGTTGATGTCAAAAATGAAATAGATACTTATAAGCAGTCATTGGAAGACAGTAAGGAAATACGCATTGTACTCGATAACGAACTGGCAGAGGAGCAGAAAAATGCGTTAGAAGACAAACGTAAAAATCAATAGATGAAAACTGTTTCTTCTAAAATATCGATTCTTATCAAATATGGAGAAACCTTTATTCAACAGGAGATGGGCAGGTATTTCAGACTAAAAACTTCTATAATGTAGAAATGCCTGGTAAAGAAGGTATGATTCCAAATTACATTCTCAAAACTCTTGAAGAAGAGGCCTTAGAAATCAAGTTTAACTTAGATGATTTGTCCACATTATATGACGAGCGCAATATAAAAATTGATGAAGAATCAACATTTTACGAAATTATTAAACTTTGCAAAAAAGAAAATGCAGCAGTGATACAAATAATCGATCGTGTTTTTTATACACGCATAGAATGCTACAATTCTGACAAGAAAAAAGTTGGAGCTATCCATATTGGAGTACTGCGTCGTCTGCCAAAAGACTTAGCAAAGATATTGTATCCAAGGGGAATTGTTGAATATACTCTGTAAAAACAGATACTTCGTCTAAGTTTTACACATGAACATTTTATATCACACTTACGGAAAAGTGCATTCCACTAAGGGTGGGACAGAACGCACCACTATCACCGTAGCCACAGCTTTGACAAAGCTGTATGGTGCCAGATGCTTCTCCATCTATGAGGCACCTGCCGATACACCCAAAGAGGAATGCTTTATCAAAGAGTTTCAATGGATTCCGCAGAAGGATTTGGAAAAGAATGCCCAAGTGCTTAGAAGTATCATTGTGGCGAACTGTATTGATTGCGTCATTGTGCAGGGGGCATTCATTCATGTACCCAGATTTCGGGCTGCCGTAGAAGGAATAACATGTAAAGTCATCTTTGCACATCATTTCGAGCCACAATGGGAACTTGTGTTCGGACGCTTTGGTAAAGTTATCAGGTATCATCCAAAATCTGTGATGGACTTTGCCCGATGGACAAAAAGTATAATAATGTATCCTTTGACGGCAATGCGGAAGAAACGGCAACTTTCCTCAGTCTACCGTGCAGCTTATGAGTGCGCTGACCATGTGGTGCTGCTCTGTCGGGGTTTCATCAAACCTTATGGAGAATTTGCAGGTGTGCATGACACATCGAAATATGTAGTTATCCCCAACGGACTGTCATTCGGCGTTACGCCTTGCTTTGACGAACTTACTAAATGCAAAGTGGCATTGATTGTTTCACGCTTAGATGAACCATCCAAAAGGTTGTCACTGGCTCTTCGGATTTGGGCATGTGTGAAACAAGATCCGGTAGCCAAAGATTGGACGCTCCGCATTGTGGGCCATGGTAATGACCGCAAACTCTATGAACATATCATTCGTAACGAACATATCCCCGATGTAACTCTCGAAGGCAGGCAAAATCCTGTTCCCTACTACAAAGAGGCATCTATCTTCCTGATGACTTCGAAAAGCGAGTCGTGGGGATTAACGCTGACCGAGGCGCAACAGATGGGCGTAGTGCCCATAGCCTTTGATACCTATGCCTCATTACGTGAAATTATTACCGATGGTGAAAACGGTGTGATTATCAATGAGAGTGATGTGGACGGTTACGTATGCCGAATGAAAGAATTGATGAGTGATAATATGTTGCGGCAACGGATGGCAAGGCAAGCCGTCATCTCCACGCAGCGGTTCTCACAGGAACGGATAGCGGAAATGTGGTGGAAACTGATATCCGAAAAGTAGAACTTTAAACCAAATTAGGATAAAGATGATAAATGTTTTGTATGTAACATTTGCCTCGAAAAATTTTGATGGAGCGACATATTCGCTAATGGACTTGATAAAATCAGTCCGAGGATATGTCCATCCCATTGTCATGGTTGGGACAGAAGGATGTGTATATGATTACTTCACCGCTAATGGTGTAGAGTGCATTGTGTGCGACTTTAAAGAAGACTTAGTAGGGAAACCTGTGAAATTGTACCAACACATAAAATATTGGCTAAAATATATTCCAAACCATTTAACATTCTATCGGAAAAACCGCAAGTGTGCAGAAACTGTTGCGCAAATCTTGAAAGGTAGAAAAATAGACATTGTACATATCAATAATACTGTCATGTCAGTTGGCTATGAAATAGCCAAGATCCTTAACTCAAAGGTTGTGTGGCATTTACGTGGCTTTATGGACCTGGACTTCGGGTGGATGCCATTAAGGGGATGGGACAAATATATAAACACGCTAAAGCAAACCGATGCTGTAATTGGTATCACCAAGACCGTGCTTGAACATTATGTTTCTTTGGAAAGCAAGAATGCGTATGTAATATCGGATGCCGTTCGGAGTAAAGATGATACATGCCTTGTTAGACCAAAAGAGAAGTATTTCCTGTTTTGTGCAGGGTTCTTGACAGAACAGAAAGGATGTGCCTATGCCATCTCTGCCTTTGCGAAGTCGGGGTTGGCTACCAAAGGATATAAACTGAAGATTATCGGAGAAGCCCACTCAAAATATATGTCCCAATTAACCAAAATCGTAGCGAACGCCGGCATATCAGACGCTGTAGAATTTCTTGGACGAAGCGACAAGGTAAAGGAATATATGAGCCGGGCAATTGCATTCTTGATGTGTTCCGAAAACGAAGGCTTGGGACGTGTTTCCATTGAGGCCATGTTTTATGGCTGTTTGGTGATTGGCCGCAATTCCGGCGGTACCAAGGATTTTGTGTTTGACGGCAAGACAGGACTGCTGTTTAACGACATGGATGGTTGTGTGTCTGCGATGCAAAAAGCAGCCGAAACTGATCATCAAGAAATTATCCGGTATGCCCGGCAATTTGCCCGAGAGAACTTCTCCATTGAGAATTACGGAGAAAAGATATTAAATGTATATGAAAAGGTACTTGACAGAGTAATTAAAAAACTAGTTGGAATATGAAATATAAGTTATTAGCGGTTTCTAAGTTTCCCAACATATCGGGAGTGAATATCGGGGATTATGTGCAAGCATTGGCTTCTTCGCAATTCCTCCCTCACATAGATGGCTTCATTGACCGAGACGAAGATTTGAAAGATTACGCGGGAGAACCCTGTAAGGTCATCATGAATGGATGGTATATGCACCTACCTCAAAATTGGCCTCCGTCCGACTTGATAGATCCGCTATTTGTTGCCTTTCACTTGAACAGTGGTGTAAAAGAAGTATTGCTTTCGTCACAAAGCATAGCTTATTTGAAAAGTCATCAGCCTATAGGTTGCAGAGACCTGAACACTTTGTACCTGTTGTCGAAAAACGGAGTAGATGCCTATTTCTCCGGGTGCATGACCTTGACCCTTGGCGAGAAATATCATTCCGAGGAGAAAGAGGATAAGACATATATCGTGGACCCTATCTTCAATGGTACACTTAATTTTAATGCAATTCTGCAAGCTGTCTGTACAGCCATTAAGCATCCTCTCGATCTGCTGAAACTTTGTGGGATAACACAGCTACGTCTGCATTATGGAAGGAACATCGTGAGCAAAATATTAAAAACGGCTCTTTACTATAAAGAGTATTCAAAAGTGTTTGGTCGGAAACTCGTCATGGAGTCCACATATGTAACCCAAGAAAGTATGTGTTATAAGACGCTTTTCAAGACCGATGCGGAACGTCTTTCTGAAGCCGAGCGACTTGTCAAGATGTATGCAAAGGCTCGTCTAGTAATAACCTCTCGTATACATTGTGCATTGCCATGCCTTGGACTGGAAACTCCTGTCATTTATTTGGAAAAAGGAAGCGACATTGAGGAAAGTAAGTGCAGATTGGCCGGCCTGCGTGAATTGTTCAACGTTGTGAGTGTCGAAAATGGTGTTTTGTCACCCCGGTTCGATACCGTATTGCCCATCACGGTCACCAACCACCCGTCCAACAAGAGCGCATGGCGGAAATTGGCAGATGAATTGAAACAAAGATGCAGAGAGTTTGTATAAATGACCAAGTCTTTTTAAAAATGGAAAGAATGAAAATCTTGTGGGTATCTTTGGTTAAATTTCCTCCATTATGCTCCTACTTGGGGGAAGAAGCACCGGCACATTGCGGGTGGATGTATTCATCGGCAAAGGCAATGCTGATGGAGATGCCAGAGGTACAGTTGGGAGTCATCGTCTATTCATACGGAAAGAAATATGAACGGTATGAGATAGATGGCGTGACCTACTATCTTGTGCCTACTGCCCAGATAGACAAGACAACTAAAAAACAGATAGAGGCTTGTAATGAGGCTATATGGGATTTTGCTCCCGATCTGATACATATCCATGGTACAGAACATTCGCTTGCTAAAGCTGTGTGTATGGCCAATGAGGACAGAGTAAAAACTGTAGCAAACATCCAAGGGTTGGCAGGGCCATATATGCGTTATGCCGATGGTAGACTTTCATTGTGGGATAAATGGATGAATATCACCCCACTTGATTTTTACCGGGGAACATTTCTGTTGAATGCGAAACGAAGTTTCAAGCATCGTGCTGAATGCGAGCATTATGTACTCACACATATTACTGATATTGTAGGACGTACTGGGTGGGATCATGATCATGTAATGACCGTAAACCCACGGCTGCGCTATCATTTTATGAATGAAACTTTGCGTGATTCTTTTTATGAAGCTCCTGTATGGAACTTGGGACAATGTAAAAAACACACGATTTTTGTGAGCAATAGTGGTTCTCCGTTGAAAGGTGCACATCAAGTATTGAAAGCATTGCCTATTATCTTGAGACAATATCCTGACACTGTAGTTAATTTCTGTGGTAGTAGTGTAATGAGTAGTGCAGTGAAAGATATTCTTCGTTTCCAAGGTTATCATTTATATCTACGCCGACTAGTAAAAAAATTGTGCTTGCAGGATAATGTTCATTTCCTTGGTTCTTTATCAGAAAAACAGATGAAACAGCAATTCCTTGATGCAAATGTTTATGTGATGCCGAGTGCTATAGAAAATTCGCCCAACTCGCTGTGCGAAGCACAAATGCTGGGAACACCTGTAGTTGCAAGCTACTGCGGAGGTACACCGACATTGTTGACAGAAGGAGAGACCGGATATTTTTATCGGTATGAGGAGTATGAAATGTTGGCGCAAATTGTGATGCGAATGTTTGAAAAGGGAGATTATACCAGACTTTCGGCTGCAGAAATGGAAATAGCTCAAGAACGGCATGACTGTAAGAAAAATGCCAATAGACTTGCAGAAATTTATTACGATATAATGCAACGTTGAAAATATGTTTGAAAAAATAAAAGCATATCTAAATCTTAGGTATTTCCTGTATTTCTTCGCTTTAATAGCTGGCTGGCCTTGCGTATTTTTTTTAATGGGATGGTTGCCTCACTATACGATAAACTATCTGCTATTATTTGTATTAGTAGCATTTTTTATTGTAACAAAGAATGAATTTAGGCTACCGTCTCCTATAGTATCGTTATTAGTATTACAAATAACAGCTTGGGGTATCTATTCTATCATTCATGGGCTTGATACGTCCTATTTCACTCGAATACTGATGTTGTGTATCACATATATGTTCCTTGAGATGCAATTATCCGATGAACGTTTAGGTTTTGTGAAGACATATAATTTATGGCTTGTTTTTCAAGTAATAGCAGGTAGCATAGGATTCATTTTAGTTCTTATTGGCATTCTTCAGCCTATTTTTGTGTTCCGTGAATTGGATATGAGACCGGGATACTTCTTTGGCCTATTCACAACTAATACTTATTTTGACGGTCTTGTTCGTAATGCCGGTTTCTATGATGAACCAGGTGCATTGGCGTTTTGGGGAATGTATGCTTTGATAATCAATAAGCTTTTTGTTAATAATAAAAGAGTAGAGATGCTACTTATATCCGGACTTATTTCTACGCTTTCTTTGGCCTACTTCATCCAGATAGCAATATATGCATTCTTTTTCTATCGAAACAGATTCAGTAAGTTAGTACTATACATTGTGGCTTTTGTGGTTGCCTTGATTATGATTTCTTCCTTCAATGAACGGATGAATCGGGCCATATTTGGTCGCTTCGAGTATGACGAGAAGAAAGGAACGATAGCCGGTGACAACCGACAACAGATGACAAAGGTGTGCTGGGAATTATTTAAGGAAGCACCAGTTGTGGGGCATGGTGCACGGAACTTGATAAGTATATCGCAAAAACATAGAGTGTTTGTGGGGGCAAATCCAAATTTAATCTTGGCCTGCGATGGGGTTTTAGGACAACTGGTCTATTGGAGTCCATTCTTTTTCCTGTTGGGTTTAAGACGGTATGACAAGAAATACGGGTGGACATTTTGGATATTGATATTTGGTTTTTTGCAGAGGCCGTATGATGGTACGCAACTGCTATATCCGTTGATGTCGTTTACAATAGTAATGCAGGCATATCTGCAAGTGAAAAAACTTTCGATTGGTAATGAGTCAGAATAGAAATCGCTGGCTTGACATAGCTAAAGGTATAGCTATTATCTTGATGGTAGCGGGGCATACACCGATTCCCAGTGTAATGTCACATTTCATATATGCTTTCCACATGCCCTTGTTCTTTATCTCTTCGGGATTGGTGAGTAACTATGAAAAGTATAGCCTCGTGGACTATATAAAGCATAAGTCATATACGCTTTTACTTCCATTTGTGTGTTACTCTACTATTGTTGCATTTTTAATGTATTTTATCGGGGAATTGGATGTCATACACTATATAAAATGTGGTTGGGGGGGGTATGCATTATGGTTTATCCCTATTTTATTTATGTCATCTGTTTTGGTACGAATAACTTTCTTGATAAAGAGAAAATATGTCCGACGCTTTATTATGTTATGCTTCCTTTATATTGGATATAGTTTGCGGCATTATGAAATATCCTTACCATGGAGTTTGTCGGTTCTTCCTTATGCTTCTTTCCTTGTAATGTTAGGTAAAGAATTAGCAGATTACAAAAAACGAATTGAAACACCCCTTTCGTTTTATTGGGATTTTTATTGCTTGCTATCCGTCACTGCGGTAATTAGCTATTTGTGGAAACTTGATTTAGCGTGGAATTTAATAACCCCGATAATTCCATTGACATTAGGAGCTGTTACCGGTACGCTGATGGTATTTCGCTTGTCGGTTTGGATAAGAAATGCGTCAACTATGTTTTCTAATATATTTACCAAAGTGGGGAGGGAAACATACGTGGTGGTCGCATTCTCCCAAGTCACGGTTATGTGTATCAATTATTTATTTACATTAAATCCATTGTTGAAATATGCCATTCTTGTCATTGTACTTATTTTACTGAAATATCTTAAAGATGGCATTAACCGACTGGTAAGGATTAAGATTTTATGAAGAAATATCGGATATTTTGGACTTGCATACTGCCTGAACACTTAATTGCTCAATACAGATTGTCATTTGCTGCCTGTAACTTCTCCTATAACTTGATGAGTGGTTGTGCTTTTGACAAAGTTTATAGTAGTATGCCACTTTATGTAGGCGGTGAGATGTCAAAAGAAGCGTTTAGCGATAAACGCTTTGAATTGATTTATGATAGGTGGCGCAAGGCGGGAAAATTCAAGCAAAAACTGGCAACATTCAAAGAACAGTTCACTATGTTCCAGCAAATACCCAAGGATGCATCAGTATGGTTCTACAACCTAAATACACTTAATGCCTTATTGTTTGTGATGTTGAAGCTATTGAAACCATCCGTACAATTAAATGTGATAGTATTAGACTTTACACCCGTAAATCGAGGTTTCGGATTGAATCAGATTTACTTGAAACTTATAAATTGGGCACATGGCCGTATTTGTTTAGCCAATTCTGAATTATTCAAAAAGGAAAATTCGTTAGTTCTCCCAGGTGTTGTTCCATATAGCAGCAAGACGAGACCGGAAATTAAATCTATAAAGAAAACCTTTTTACTCTCCGGTGTCCTTTCTGAGGAAATATCAATGCTTTCTATGGTGCTTGATGTTTTTTCCAAACTATCTGAATACGAATTACATATCACCGGTATCAAAGGAAATGAGTTAATGTTGCAGCAATACGCTAACAATCATAGCAATATCCATTGGCACGGTCAATTGCCTTTCAACGTTTACATGGAACTTTTACACCATATCACCTTTCAATTAAGTACACGAGATATTAATTTTCCGGAAAATCAATGTAACTTTCCTTCTAAGATAATAGAAGCCTTGTTTCACAATCGTATAATCATATCTACCATTCATTATCCACAAATTGAAGGAATGAAATATTTTACGGTTAAACCTACCAAAGAGGAGTTCCATAACGGAATAAGAGCTATAGCAGACTTATCTGATGAAGAATTGTTACGTTATGCTAATCAAGGGAATGTTGTGGAACGATTGTTTGGTGTCGAAGTATGGAATCAAGCAATGGCAAAAATAGAGGAATAAAGCATTTACGAATCAAATGAAACTTGTTTTTTACTCGCTTATACTAAACAACCATCAGGCAAATGTGGCTGATGAATTGTGGAATTTGACTGGACATAACTATTACTTTGTGGAACTTGCCAATCTGCAAGCCGAGCATCGGAAAGGAGACTCGTATGATTATAGCGATCGGCCTTATTTGTTGCGGGCTTGGCAATCGAAAAAGAATTACAGTAAAGCAATGGAGTTGGCACAGACGGCAGAATGTTGTGTGTTCTCAGGAGTACAGGCTTTGCCTTTCCAAAAGATACGAATGAAGCGAGGGCTGCTGTCATTCGATATGAGCGAGCGATGGCTGAAACGGGGAGTTTTGAACTTATTTTCACCTGCTATCTTGAAAATGTTCCTCGCCTATCATTTCGGAGGTTGGAGTAGAAAGCCGTTGTATAAACTTTGTTGTAGTGCATTTGCGGCGGCAGACCAGTACAAAGTGGGTACTTATCAGGGACGTTGCTACAAATGGGGCTATTTCACCCGGGTGGAAAAAGTTGATGTTGAAGCATTCTCGGATGTTTCCACATTAAATATCACACCACTTATGTGGTGTTCAAGATATTTAATGTTGAAACATCCGGAACTACCCATCCTTATGGCTGAACGGTTGAAACGGAAAGGGTATCGATTCCGGCTCGATATGTACGGCAGCGGGGAGTATGAAAGTCGTACGAAACAGCTAGCGAAGAATCTAGGTGTGACTGATGTAGTTCGTTTTTACGGTAACATGCCCAACAACGAACTGATGGTCAAGATGCGCTGCCACAGCATATTCCTCTTCACCAGCGACCGCAACGAGGGTTGGGGTGCTGTGGCCAATGAAAGCATGTCCAATGGTTGTGTGTTGGTGGCAAGCGATGGAATAGGAAGTTCTCCATATTTGATCAATGATGGGCAGACGGGATTGTTATTTACCAGTCCCAAGCAATCAAGTAGTTTCAACCGCCCCGATATTGCAGCGTTGGATTCCTTATGCGACAAAGTGGAGTACCTGCTTGCCAATCCACGTAAATGGCAAGATATCCAAAGCCGTTCTACCGCCTTGATGCAGGAACTATGGAATCCCCATATCGCAGCCGAAAGGCTGCTGATCCTAATAAACTGTCTGGAAAAAGGGAAAGATACTCCTTTTGTAGAAGGGCCTTGTTCAAAAACTTAAAGCATACAATTTATATGAAAGTATTACAAACCATCGCTGGGTTTGGTGCATTGTATGGCGGAATAGCCACTTGCTGTACCTTGCAAATTTACACACCTCATTTTTATGTAATTTAATATATCCCACTTT
>OFMD01002236.1_pt1 | contig 10277 bp, 10 predicted proteins | sample 1541211 | NCBI WGS metagenome assembly OFMD01 (sample SAMN04209231, study PRJEB22552) | human gut metagenome | biome: gut; material: feces | host: Homo sapiens | place: USA: Oklahoma | reverse complement strand
CTGCCCTTCGGCCTCCATCGGATGTGCCTCTGGATCGTGCCGGGCGGCGGTTCCTTCGGGGGCGGGATCGCGCTGTTCGCTCTGAATTTCATCCTCGGCGGTGTGATCGGCGGTTTCGTCCTGGCATGGAGGCTTTTGGTGGCCGTGTGCTATGTGCCGCTCACCGCATACCGCCTGATCGTGGGATAAGAGATTCTGCGTCATGGAAATGTGGAAAACTGCCGCTCTGCCGATGGAAAACCCATTCACAGCCCATGGAAAAGGACAGGCCCTTTCCCACAGCCTGCAAACAGGTTTCCCACAGCGCCGCTACATGCCAGTTTACACACATTCCCACAACGCCTGCTGCTGCGAATATCCATCCTATCCTATCCTTTCCTATCCGATAGAAAGAGATAAAAGAAAATAACAAAAAAAGAGCGGGAGTACAGCCAATCGGACGAACCGAGAAGCTGTACTCCCGTTTTTGCATGGTTAGAAGTGTGCGAAAATCAGATTTTTCCCCTCTGTATCAGGGCAAACCCTATTCCGTGGGAAAACATAAAGGCCAGCCTTTGAAAAGCCAACACAGGGGATTTTACGCCCCGTTTTCAACCCTTATCCGTACAATTTTTAGAGCGTTTGGAGAGGTAACGGGGGCAGGACACCAGCACCGCCCGGAAGCTCTGTTTGCAATCATGGACGCACCCCTGGCAGACCTCGTTATACTGCCGCCTGCCATTCTCTCCCAGGAAGAAGGACCATTCCAGCCGCCATTTTTTACTCCTGCTCATGGCTCCCCATGCTCCGGGGCCTCACGGCCGGGGCGTCCTTTCTCCGGGGGCTTGCGCTCCGAACACTCCTTTTTCGCGTCCTCCAGCCGCTCCCGGATGGAGGGCTTTTTCTCCGTCCCGCCTCTTTCAGCGGCCTCCTTCGCCTTCTCCACTTCCTCGCCGCGCCTGCCGTTGTTGATAACCCCGTCGATCATGCCGTAGTCATCCTCCAGTGTCATTTCAGCGGTGCGGAGGGGATTATCCTTTTCCGCCTGCTCCGCCAGCACAGCGAAGGCCCGCGTGCCGTTCCCCATGATAAGGTACTTCCCATCGTCAGACTGATGGTGGAGGCCGTACCCGGCCGCCTCCATCTGCTCCCGGCTCATGGCGGTCACATAGAAGCTGCCCCTGGGCGTCCGTACCGTTTCGCCTGTCTCCAGGGCGTCCGGGGTAAGCTCCGGCTGCCGCTCCTGCAAAAACTCCGGCACCTGGGAGAACCCATAGCGGTCACAGTAATGGGCGGTGTCTTTCCCATCCTGATGAAGCACCACGATATCCGACACGGACAGGGAATGTCCATGGAAGTCCGCCGGGCGGTCGATGTTGAACCGGGTATAAATGCTTTCCAGATTGTCCCGCTCCGTCAGAGGGGCGGTATAGACCAGCTCATAGTTTGCCGAATCCACGGAAAGACCATTGCGCCGGATCGCGTCCAGAGGCTCAAAGCGGTAATCCAGTGTTTCATCCCCGCCCTTTAGCTGGTAGATGGAGAAGCGGTCCTCCTGGGCCGGTTCCTCCTGAACTGCCCGCGCCTGATCCACGATATCTGCCGGGGTCTGCGCATAGGCGGCTGCTTGAGCTGCATATTCCCGCTCTGCCTGCTCCGCAAAAGAGAGCATTTCTTCCACATGGGATCGATCCGGATTTTCCAACGCCTCCCGGATTGCTGCCGGATCAATATCTAAAAATTCTTCATACCCGGAAGCCTCCTTGAACTTTTCCAATTCAGAAGGGAGATAGTCGTCCTGCGTCTGCCCCAGGGCGGCCAGCCTTTCTTCCAGGGCCATAATCCGCCCGGCCATCAGGTTTTCGTAGATTTCCTCCCTTGCCGCGTGTTCCTCCGGGTGCTCCGCCGCGTACTGCGGATCATTCTGCCGGAAATATTCTTCCATGTCGAAAGCGATATCCATCGCCCACTCGGACAATTCTTCTTCGGGAATATCATCCTGGAAGGTCATCACCCGGTATTCCTCCGGGATACTGCCGCGGTCCCCGTCATAATACTCATGGAAGGAGCTGCCCGTATCCCGCACATATCCAAAGCTGGTGAAGTCGCCGCTTTCATCCAGGGCGATATCCCGGCCGTATGCCTCATAGTCGATGTAATTCCTCAAATGCTCCGGCACCTGCATGGCGTCCAGCTCGTCGATATAATACCGGCCCAGGTCGTCGTAATCCTCGATACCTGGGTACACGTCGTAGCAATCCAGGTTCTCCGTCAGGTTGATGATCTCCTGGACGCTGCCGGAATGGTCGCCGATCTCCATGGCCGCCTGGAACTGCTCATACTCGCCCCGGTCCATTTCATCCAGCTTCGACGCCAGATAGTTTAATTCGTCCAGGCTCTCGTACTCACCCAGCTTGTCATAGAGGCCGTCCACATAACAGTCATAGTCCGTGATGAACCATTCCTCATAGACCTGCCCGAAGTCGCCCGTCTTTCCGATCCCGATCCGGTCAAACACCTGCTTCATTTCCTCGGCGGTGGTGGGGAACTTCACCCACTCGCCCACAAGCTCGCCCTCGTTGTACTTGCCAAGGTTCGTCACGAAGGCGGCAAAGGGATAATCCTTGTCATATCCATATACCGGCATAGGTCACACCTCCTTAAAGCTCCGGCTCAGACTTGCCCCTTGCCTGGGGCGTCGCCTGCCTGTTCGCACATTCCTTTTTCCCCTGCTCCAGCCGCTCCCGGATGGAGGGCTTTTTCTCCGCCTCCCGGTGGGAACGCTCCGCCACATGCTCATGCTGCCACTCGTCCCCGGAAAGGGAGAGGTAGCCGCGGCTGGTGAAGCACCCGTGATCTTCCTCCATGGCCTGCCTGCCGAAGGGGACCGGGTCAATGGCCTCCCGGAGCGCCGGGGGCAGCGGGATATCCATGTGCTGCTCCAGGTAGCTCCAGCCCAGGTCATCCAAACGGCGGATGCCCGGCTCCAAAACGAAATAGTCAACATTCTCGGCAAACTCCCGGAACTGCTCCGGCGTGGTAAGGCGGAAGGGCGACTCCTGGACCGCCTCCAGGAGATTCTTGTCCTCCGGGGAGAGGGCGGCAACCGCCGCCCTGACTTCGGGTAAACTTTCAATATTTTTATTTTCTGCCATCTGCACCAGCCTTTCTTTTCGGAAACTCCAGCTTGAAATTGATATACTTGCTGCCCGTGTCATCCAGGATCACGGCGGCGTCATAGGTGGAGCCCTTTTTTTCCGACCACATCCCCTTGACGTTGGTACGGCCCTTTTTCAGAAGGTCCGCCGCCATCTTCTTTGTCAGCTCCTTCCTGCGGGAGGTCCAGAAGCGGTCATTCTTCCAGAGGACGAACCCACAGGCCCGGTCCGAACAACAGAAATTCTTCTTTCCCTCATACACCGGCTTGCCGCAGCGGGGACACATCCCGATCACTTCCTTCTCCGGGGCAAACAGTTTTTGCCCTTCCTCGGACACCTGGGAATAGGTCGCCACCAGCTCCCGCACCATTTCCCGGATACCGTCCAGGAACTCGCCCGGATCGGCCTCGCCCTTTGCAATGGCGGTAAGGCGCTGTTCCCATTCAGCGGTGAGCATGGGGGAGGCCAGGGGCTCCGGCAGCACCGCCACCAGGTTGATCCCGGCCTTTGTGGGGATCAGGCTCTTGCCCTTGCGCTCCACGAACCCGGCCGACACCAGTTTTTCAATGACCGCCGCCCTGGTCGCCGGGGTCCCCAGGCCCTTGCGCTCCGCGTCGTCGGGGATATCCTCCGCCCCGGCCCGCTCCATGGCTGCCAGGAGGGTATCCTCCGTGAACGGTTTGGGCGGGGAGGTGAAATGCTCCGTAATGACCGCCTCCACATCCTCAAAGGTCTGGCCCTCGGTGAAGGCGGGAAGGCTGCCGCCGTTGTCCTCGTCTGTCTGTTTCTCCTTCAGGAAGGAACGGAAAATACGGTCAATCTCTTTCCAGCCTTCGGAGAGTACATGCTTTCCCTTCGCCGAGAAAGAATGGCCGCCGCACTCGAAAGAGGCCGTGACCGTTTCATACACATGGGGCTCCGCCGCCGCGCACAGCAGCTTGCAGCAGACCAGGAGAAGCACGTTTCGCTCGCCCACGGGCAGGGCACCGATATCCGCCTTTTCGATCTCCATTGTGGGGATGATGGCGTGGTGGTCGGATACGTCCTTGTCGGAGATTATCCCCTCCACCAGCGGGAAGAAGCTGGCGCCCCCGTCAAAGGGCGGCACCTTTGCCGTAAGGCCGATGACGCAGGAGGCCGTTTCCGCCATGTCGGAGGTCAGGTACCTGCTGTCCGTCCGGGGATAGGTCAATAGCTTTTTTTCATAGAGGCCTTGGGCGTAGTCAAGCGTCTGCTTTGCCGTATAGCCGAACATCCGGTTTGCCTCCCTCTGCAAGGTCGTCAGGTCATAGAGCTTCGGGGGCTGCTCCTTTTTCTGCTCACGGGAAACGGCGGTACAGGTCACAGGCGCACCGGCACAGGCGGTCTTTACCTGTTCCGCCTCTGCCGAATCGGTGATCTTCTCCGAAACCGCCTCGGCTCCATCCACCTTCAGCCGCACATGATGGTATTTTTCCTTCTGGAAGCCGCTGATCTTTGCGTCACGCTCCGCCAGCATTGCCAGGGTGGGCGTCTGGACGCGCCCCACGTTCAGGGTGCGGTGGTAGAGGACGGAGAAAAGCCGGGTGGCGTTGATCCCCACCAGCCAGTCCGCCTTTTGCCTGCAAAGGGCAGACTGGTACAGGGCCTCATACTCCGCGCCCGGCCGGAGATCAGAAAAGCCCTCCCGGATCGCCGTATCCTCCATGGAGGAAATCCAGAGGCGCAGGATGGGCTTATGGCAGCCCGCCATCTCATACACCAGCCGGAAGATCAGCTCCCCCTCGCGCCCCGCGTCACAGGCGTTTACCACGGTATCCACATCCGGGCGCTCCATCAGGGAGCGGAGGTTATGAAGCACATCCTCCTTGCCGGGGGCGGCCACATAGCGGAAGGGCTCCGGCAGGATCGGGAGGTCATCATAGCGCCATTTCTTGAAATGTTCGTCATAACCCGCCGCGTCCAGCGGGGAGACCAGGTGGCCCACGCACCAGGAAACGATCAGATCATTTCCTTCATAAAAGCCATCGGCCCTGGATGTAACACCCAGGGCCGACGCGATACTTTTTGCTACACTCGGTTTCTCACAAATAATCAGTTTCACTCCATTTCCTCCGTTTCATCTTCATTCAGATATTCTTCTTCCTCCTCCAAATCCAGGTCGTCCAGGGCAGAGGGGGCTTTCTTCCCCTGCTTCGGCTTCACCACCAGGAAATAGGCCGCCGCGCCGCCGCCAGCCCCCAGAAGCAGAAGCACCGCCAGGATCACACCGGCCCCGCCTTTCTTTTCAGCGGCGGGTTCCTCCGGTTCGTCCGGCTCCGGCTCGGCGACGGCCTCCTTCCCGGTACACTCGCTCATGTTGGTCTCGCACACCGGGCAGGAGGTATCCACAGCCCCGGCCGCGCATTTCTCCGTACAGGTGCAGACGATGGGCGTCTCCGCCGCCTGCCCGTCCTCTGTGAGCGCCAGAAGGTCCGCCTCGTCCACCTGGTTCAGGAAGTGAACCGTTTCCTCCCCGTCATCGTCCCGGTCGATAATCAGGTAAAAGACATTCCCGTTTTTGCTTTCCACGGTGATGAACTGCTTGCCCGCCGCCGTGGCGCTGCCAATGTCGTCAATGAGCGTCAGGTTCCCGTCCGGGGTCAGGGCAGCGCCGCCCCCGCCCGTGAACAGCTCCAGCAGGGAGGAAAGGTCATCCTCCCCGATGGAGAGGGAGAAGCTGCCCCCGTTGGAGGCCGCCCCTTCGGCGACCGTCAGATAGTCGGAATGGACATAACCCACACGCTCCGGCAGGAGCACCTTGATCCAGTCGCCATCCTCGCCGACGACCTCCACGGTGGCCCCGTTTTCAAGCTGGGTAAAGGCGTCATTATCCAGCCCTGCGCCGGTCCGCACATTCAGACGCCCGCCGTTTGTGGTGACGGTGCCGGTCTGCTTCGTTCCATCCCCGGTAGCCTCCGCTTCGGAAGTTTCCCCGGTATCAGTGTCTTTCGTTTCCGCCGCTCCCGGCTCCGGGTCATAGGGCGCCATGCTCCCGGTGGTTTCCGTCTCGCCGCCTCCATAGGCGAAGGCGGTCACAGAAAAAGCGCCCATGCACAGCACGAGCGCCAGAAAAGCGGCCAGCAGCCGCGGCATTGTGTTATTCCTCATTCTCATTCCCCAAATCCTCCATTTCCTCGTTTTCGTCCTCCGCGCCGCTGTCCGCGGCCATCATGTCCTCCGGCAGGGAGATCAGGCCGCTGGCATAGGCTTTCAGGAAGGCGGTCAGCTCCCGGTTATCCATCTTCACGGCCTTGACCATGCGGACGATCTCCAGGTTTTCTTCCTCTGTAAGCTGGGCCTCCAGCGCCCGCTGCTTCTTCTGAAGCTCGGCGATCTTCTCCTTCGTTTTCGCAATGTCATTGCGGATTTTCTCAACTGTTGCCATGTGTGCAAAACTCCTTTCCAAATCGTTCTTTCCATGAATAGCTGCGGCCCAGGCCCTTGACCGTTTTCAAGTTTGCCTGGGCGTTATCCTCCAGGGCAACCGCACGCCGGAACAAATCCGGGTGGTTCTCCCGAAGGTCAATGATTTCCTCCGCCCGCATACTGGGGCAGAAAAAACAGGAGGACTTCCCCGGCTGGGGCAGCCCCGCCGCCTCGATTGCCCGGATACAAGCCTCCCGGTCCCATCCCCATTCCATCAGGGGATACCATTTGCTGTATTTTGGGTCTGCCAGGTCATTCAGCAGGACCTTTTCGCTCCGGTAGCTCTCCCCGGCGTCATATCCGATGAATTTGACTACCTTCTTCCCGCTGTCCCACACCCTGCGGCATGGAGGATAGTTGTTGCAGAATTTTTCCTGCGGCCCGATCTTGTGTTTCAGGGAACACCGCTTGAAGCCATAGGCGATAGAGGGCAGCGTGCCGCTTTTCAGACATTCATCTTCCAGGGTCAACCGCTTTCCGTCACGGGTGGTCTTATAGACGCGGGTGATCTCCGGCATCCCGTGATCCTTCAGCCAGCGGTTCATTGTGTCCAGATACTCGTATGTGTAGGGATGTTCACCGCCTGTATCCGCAAACAGGATCAGGTCCACAGGGATACGGTGCTGGTGAAGCCCTACAAGTAAGGCGGTGCTGTTCGCGCCGCCTCCATAAGAAACAATGTTGATATACTCACCTCCCGTTGAGCATTTTTTCATAGCGGTATTTCATTTGCGCCGGGTACAGGGGCTCGGCGGGCTTTCGTTTCCCCGTCCATTCCTTCCCTCCGGCCAGCCCCGCGCAGGACCAGCCCGCCGCCCGGAGGCTGGCCCCGTCCTCCGTATCCAGGATGTAAGTGATGATCTTTCGGTATCCCATGGCTTTTGCCGCCCGCGCCGCCGCCCCGTAAAGGAAGCTGCAGGCGTTCCGGGTGCCATCGGTACACAGGCGGTTGACCTCCAGGGTGAGGCCGTCATCCAGGTACCTGCTGACCGGCCGCCCCGTGATCGCCACGCCCACAAGCTGCCCTTCCCTAAAGCAGCCCAGGGAATACTTGTGCCCCCGGACCGGCTTATGGTGGCGGTGGTGGAGGGCGACAAAGGCGTTTGCCTCCGCCAGGGATACCGGCTGCAAGGTGAGCATGGTATCCACCTCCCATCATGGCAAACGGCCAAAACTAAAGTAATGGGCCTGCCAGTAATTCATGTTAATGCTGGTATAGGAGATCGGGGACCCGCAGTGGATCATCATTCCCCCGCCCACATAGATACCCACATGGGAAACGCCCGGCGTGTCATAGGTCCCCTTGAAAAAGATCAGGTCGCCCGGTTTCGCCTGGGCGCTGGATACCGGGGTGCAGATATTGTAAAGCCCCTGGGCGCCAAGCCTCCCCACGCTCCATCCCGAATGGTTGATAACCCAGGACACGAACCCGGAGCAGTCAAAGGAGGTGCTGGGTGAGCTGCCTCCCCACACATAGGGATACCCTAAATATTTCTCCGCCTCGGCGATCATGGCCGCAAAGGCTTCATCCTCCAGGACCTCCGGGGGGATATCGTAATAGGTAGGTTCCTGCAAAGTGGAGGCGTTTGGATACTCCCCGCCGCCGAACAGGTCCGGCCGGTTCCCCAGGGTGCTCATGTAGGCGGCATACAGGGAAAGCTGGTCCTCGTCCATCAGGTAGACCGGCAGATGGGAGAGGTCAAAATTCTCCAGGGTCACGTTACAGATGTAATAGTTGTACGGCACCTCCACGTCATACTCATTGCCCTCGCTGTCCGTCCTGGTTTCCGTCCGGTAGCGCACCTCCACGGTCACGGTCTGGGTGAGCGTGTATTGCCTATCAAAGAGCGTTTGAAGTTCGCCCCGTACCTCGTCCATGGTGAACACGCCCTCATGGAAGGCCGACAGGATGGAGACCAGCACATAGGGGTCATGGCCGATCTCGTCCAGATCAAAACGGTACTCGTCATATCCCGGATGATAGCTTTCGTAATGGTCCAGCTCGTCTTGAAGCGCCGCCTCCAAATCCGCATAAGCCGCCTCCGCCGCCAGCATATCCGCGTCCTCGGAGAGGTAGGAGCTCATAAAGACGCCGCCCACCCCGGAGCCTCCCATGATGGAGCAGGAGGACATCCCGCCGAACAGCAGCCCCACACAGGCGCCGATCCCGATAACAAGGAGGACCGCCCGGCTGTGGTGCTTCACATAGAGGAAGGTTTCCTTGAAGGCGTCCTTTGCCTTCTGCGCCGCGCTCTTTGTAGCGGCGGCGGTATTCTTCGCCGTTTTTTCGGCCTGGCGGAGCTCCTTCGCGTAGTTCCTCTGGATACGCTTCTTTTGCAGGTACCGGGAGACCGGGTTTGCGGCGGCCAGCCCCGGATCGTCATGGAGCGCCTTTTGGTAGAGGAAATCGGCGTTTGCCTTGATAGAGGCATTTTCCGCCTTTACCGCGTCCCGCCAGGGCTTCATGCGGCGCTCCCTGACAACGGAATGAACACCGCTCGCCGCACGAGCCACACCGCGCTCCGCCAGTTCCTCGCCCTTGTGCCCGGCCTCCACGCCCACATTTTCCTGCTCCACCTTGCGGACCTCCCCGTGGGCGGTGGCCTTTAATTCCTGCACCGGGCGGGAAAGTGGATTATGCCGCAGGTGGCCGTTCGGTTTTTTCTCCACTTCCTCAAAGCGGAGGCGGGTCTTTCCTTTTCCCGCCGCCTCGTCAAAGACACGCCCTGTTTTCAGGACCTTCCTTGTGGGGATGGCCTCCTTTGCCGCGTCCAGCTTATCCGCCGCCCGGTCAGAGCGCCGGATCGCTTTCCGCAAATCCGGGGCTTCCAGTTCCTCGTCCGTGAATTGCAGCCGGGAGGAAGGGCGGCCCCTGGCCCCCGATCCTGCCCGGACCGTTTCCGCGTCCGCCCTGTCCGCCTGCTTTGCCTTATGCCGGTCATGGGCGTGGGCGGCACGTTCCGCCACGGCCTCCGCCGTTTGAAGCGGCTCCCGGTCAGCGGAGAGGTCCGTTTCCGCCTCCCGGCCGCTGATATTTGTCACCTCGCCCGTGGCAAGGTTTTCTGTCACCGCGCCGTCATGGGTCATCTTCTGCGTGACCTTATCCGGTGCTTTCATTTCCTTCATGCTTCATCACCCGCCTTTCCATAGGGGCAGATATGGATACATTCGCCCGTTTCGATCATGGAGATATATCGGAAGATCGGATACGCCTGGGGAGGGCAGACCGCGTTGCCTAACGTTTTCAGCCGCAATGCCCGCCCGTCCATGCGCTCCGTCATGCGGGGGACTCCATCGGGCTCCCGCTCCCAGAGGATACGTCCGTCCATCCTTTCGGGAAGCCCATGAGCCATTCCACCCAGTCCGGGTTGAGCGCCGCCGTTTCCGATACCGGCCGCTCCTGGAACACCACCTGCGCCGACAGGTTCCGGTCCTTCTTCGCCGGGTCGTAGGCAGAGATTTTCAGCAGGGAGCGGAACCCGTCCGACGCCACCGGGGTCAGGTAGAACACCGCCGCCGACAGCGACAGGCTCCAGATCGAGCCATTCCTGTTCCGCTTTCGGAAAATCCCATTGTCGGACAGGTACACATCCAGGCTTGCCGCGTCCCTGGCGGTCCCCTTGTCGGAGGCAAGGGGCGTGGGAAACATCAGCCGCGACGATAAAAGTTCGCTGGCGCTCATGCCATGCGCCG
>OFMD01002222.1_pt1 | contig 10320 bp, 10 predicted proteins | sample 1541211 | NCBI WGS metagenome assembly OFMD01 (sample SAMN04209231, study PRJEB22552) | human gut metagenome | biome: gut; material: feces | host: Homo sapiens | place: USA: Oklahoma | reverse complement strand
GACACCTTAACTTAATTACCCGATGGTATTAGTTTTCTTTAACTTAATACCATTGAGTTTTTAATAGATATTTTTAATCAATTTCACAAATGTCATCCTAATAGTTATCTTATGTTAGTGGGTGAAGGTGAACTAAAAAAATCTATTCAAGATAAAGTAAGAACTTTAGGACTAGAAGATTATGTAATATTTACTGGTCTAAGAAGTGATGTTAATGACTTACTACAGGCAATGGATCTATTTTTATTTCCTTCATTATATGAAGGGTTACCAGTTTCTATTATAGAAGCACAGGCTGCAGGATTACCTTGTCTAATTTCAGATAAAGTGCCTATTGAATGTAAGAAAACAGATTTAGTGTATCAATTAAATTTAGATGATTCAGTCAATGTATGGTCTGATAAAATATATGAATTAAGTCATATCACACGTAGAGATACTTATGAAGAAATTAAAAAATCCGGTTTTGATATAGTAGAAAATGCGAAATGGTTAGAAAACTTTTATGTTGACTTATATAAGAAAGCATTAGGGGAGGAATAGAATATATGCCACTATTAACAGTATTTACTCCTGCTTATAATAGAGCACATACTATTGGGAGAACATACGAGTCTTTATTAAAACAGAGTAATAAAGACTTTATATGGCTTATAGTAGATGATGGTTCTAGTGATAATACACAGGAATTAGTTAAAAATTGGATGTCTAAAGACAATGGTTTTGAGATTCGATATATTCATAAAGAGAATGGTGGTATGCATACAGCACATAATGTGGCTTATGAACATATCGATACATTACTTAATGTATGTATCGATTCTGATGATTGTTTGGCTGAAGATGGTATTAATAAGATTCTTAATAAGTGGGAAGAAGTTAAAGATTTAGGTTATGCAGGTATTATTGGGTTAGATGCAGATTTAGAAGGTAATATTATTGGGAAAGGTTTTCCAGAAGGCTTAAAAGAAACTACTTTATGTGGATATTATGCCAATGGTGGTGCTGGTGATAAGAAATTAGTATATAGAACTGATATCATTAATAAATATCCTCCTTATCCTGTGTTTAAAGGTGAAAAATATGTTGCATTAGCTTATAAGTATAGATTAATTGATCAGGAATATAAGCTAGCTGTATTAAATGAAGTATTATGTAATGTAGAATACCAACCTGATGGTTCTAGTGCTACTATGTGGAAACAATATGTAAAGAACCCAAGAGGGTTTGCATTCTGGAGAAAGGTGTGTATGGTATATCCTGAATCTAGAAGTAGATTATTGATTGATGCAATACATTATTGTGCTGAGTGTCAGTTGGCTGGGGAAAAGCATTATGTTAGACAGTCACCTAGAAAATTGTTAACTTTATTATGTGTCATACCTGGATATTTATTAAAAAGACATATTTTAGAGAGAGTGAGGTGAATTCTATGAATCCTAAGGTATCTATAATAGTGCCCGTATATAATTCGGAGAAATATTTAAAAAAATGTATTAAGTCGATAGTAAATCAAGTATATGATAATTTCGAGATTATTGTTATTAATGACGGTTCTACAGATAATTCGCTTACAATATTAAATTCATTTGCTGAAAAATATCATAATATACTAATAATTAGTCAACCTAATTCTGGATCAAGTGAAGCAAGAAAAACTGGTCTAAAACATATTTCTAAGGATTCTAAATATTTTTGTTTTTGTGATAGTGATGATTATCTTAGTGATAAATATATATCAAAAATGGTACAAGTTGCAGAAGAAAACAATTCTGACATCGTTCAGTGCAACTTATATAAGTTTTTAGGACCCATGAAATTTAATACTTTTATACCTGATTGTTTTAAAGAAAATAAAACATATAATCATGATGAAATAATGAAAGATTTATATATATCTTATTTTGGTATAACGAATTTGCCAGGTTATCTACATACTAAACTTTATAAAAACTATCTTAAAGATTATATTTTAAATTGCTCTACAATTGTTCATTTCATGGCAGATGATTTATCTATAAATATTCGAATACTTCCTAAGTGCAATATAATTTCTGTAATCAATGATAATTTATATTATTACAGAGTTGGCGGTGGTACATCTAAATTTATGCCTGAGTTTATGAATGATTATTTTAATTATCACATTCTACAAAAGAATATGATAAACAGATATGAATTACCTGAAAAATTTCTTTATTATTCTAATATTGAGATAATAAATGTATTTAAATCATGGTTAGAAATGTGTTTTAAGAAAAGAATGAGTATAGAATGCATTAAATTTGAATATGATAAATGGATGGAAAATAATTCTTTTTCAGAGGATGTACGTTATTTAAAAGGATTGTGGCGTGATGATTTTTTTAATTTAATTACAAAAGAAAATTTCAATGATATTTATACATATATAGATAAAAATTTAAAGAAAGACAATTTTAAATCAAATATTAAGAAACTATTAATTAATATTGGAAATCTAATTGATTAAAAGGAGATTTCGTATGATTCCTAAAAAAATTCATTATTGCTGGTTTGGGAAAGGAGAACTATCAACAACAGCAAAAAAGTGCATAAAATCTTGGAAAAAGTATTGTCCAGATTATGAAATAATTGAATGGAATGAAGACAATTTTGACATCCATCAAAATGAATATACTAGAAAAGTATATGCAGAAAAGAAATATGCATTTTTAAGCGATTATGCAAGATTAAAGATTGTATATGAACAGGGTGGTATATATCTTGATGTAGATGTTGAATTGGTTAAATCTTTCGATGATTTACTTGATAATGATGCATATTTTGGTTTTGAAACAAAAGAGTTTATTAATACAGGAGTTGGCTTTGGCGCTAAAAAGGGAAGCATTGCCATCAAAACTCTATTAGATGAATATGATCAATTATTAGATGGAACCAAAGATGTAATTGGATGTCCTATGTTGAATACTGAAGGGGTAATCAAACTTGGTTTAAAGAGAAATGGACAACTACAGAAGTTAGCTGAATGTACAGTATATCCCGTTGAATATTTTAACCCATATGATGATCCAACAGGAAGATTAAATAAAACAAAGAATACACATTCTATACATTGGTATGCTAAAAGTTGGATGGATAAGAAGTCTATTATCAGAAGTAAATTGACTCAGCCATTGCATAGAATATTTGGAACTGATTTTTTTAGAAAGAAACGATAGGAGGATGAAAGTGTGAAAAAGAAAATCATAATTGTATCTCATGCTATGTTTCTTGGTGGTGTAGAAAAGAGTTTATTAGGTTTATTAGAAGCTTTTGATTATACTCAATACGATGTAGATTTATTTCTTTTAAGACATGAAGGAGAACTTCTAGAATATATACCAAAAGAAGTAAATCTATTACCTGAAGTAAAACAATATACAGTACTTGCAAGACCTATGATTGATACATTAAAAGAAGGTCATATATTACTTACTTTAGGACGCTTATATGGAAGAATTAAAGCTAATAAATATATTAAACAACATCACCAGACAGATAGCGAAGTACCAATAGATTATAGTCATAAGTATACTTATAAACTTATGCCATTTATTAATAAAGATACTAATTATGATTTAGCTATTAGTTTCTTAACACCTCATTATATTGTTTCTCATAAAGTAAATGCGAAAAAGAAGATTGCTTGGATACATACTGATTATGGTCATGTAGAAAAAGATATAGGTTCTCAATTAAATATGTGGGGATCTTATGATTATATTGCATCTATATCTCAAGCAGTGACTACAAACTTCTTAAAGAACTTTCCTCAACTAGAAGATAAGATTATTGAAATACCAAATATATTACCTGTTAAGCTTATTAGCAAACAGGCAGATGAGTTTGATGTAAATAATGAGATGATTGATGATGGCTCTATTAAATTATTATCAATAGGTAGATATTGTGAAGCAAAGAATTTTGATAATGTACCGTTTATCTGTAAAAGGATTCTAGAGTTAGGATTAAAAGTTAAGTGGTATATAATAGGATATGGTGGAGATGAAGAAAGAATTAAAAAGAGTATTAAAGAATGTAATATGGAAGAGCATGTAATACTCTTAGGTAAGAAGTATAATCCATATCCATATATCAAAGCTTGCGATGTATATGTTCAGCCATCTAGATATGAAGGTAAATGTGTAAGTGTAATAGAAGCACAATCACTTCATAAGCCAGTTATTATTACGAATTATCCTACTGCAAAGAGTCAATTAAAGGATGGATATGATGGTGTGATAGTTCCTTTAGAGAATAATCAGTGCGCCGAAAATATAGTTTTATGTTTGACTAATCAGAATAAACTTAGAGAAATGACTATAAATATGTTATCAAACGATTATTCAAATCAAAAAAATATAGATATATTATACACATTAATATGAAAGGATTTTTTGATATGAAAAAAGTACTTTTTGTGATTGAAAGTTTAGGTGGTGGTGGGGCAGAAAAAGTTTTAACCACTATCGTTAAATATTTGGATAAAAATAAATATGATATTACGGTACTTTTAGTTACTGAAGTTGGAATTTATCTTAAGGAGGTAAAAAAGCACTGTCGTGTAGTTGCAATGCTTCCTAGTTATGATTCTTTGGAAAGTTTTGTTGATAAATTAAAATATAAACTAGATTATAAATATATTTATAGTTCAAGTCCTAGAAAAGTGTATAAGAAATATATTAAGGAAGAGTATGATATTGAAATAGCTTTTGTGGAAGGCTATGCAACGCGTTTGATTGCGAATTCACCAAATAAAAATTCTAAAAAAATTGCATGGGTTCATATTGATATGAAAGAAAATCCTTATGCAGATCAATATTATAAATCATTAGAAGAACATATTGAATGCTATAAGAGTTTTAATTATGTGATATGTGTTTCATCTTCAGTTAAGAAAGTAATGGAAGATAAATTTAAATTAGAGAATAACTTAAAAGTTATTTACAATCCGATTGATGCACAAGAAATTCTAGGAAAAGCAAAAGAGTACACTGTTAAAAAGGATCTCACAAAAACTAACATTATTACTGTAGGCCGTTTAGAAAACCAAAAGGGTTTTGATAGACTTATCAATGCAATTGGTAGAATTAATCCAGATAAGTTAAACATTCATTTAACTATATTAGGTGAGGGTTCTAAATATAATGATTTAAAAGATTTAATAAATCTAAATAAATTAAATAATAATGTCTCTTTATTAGGATTTAAAAAGAATCCTTTTCCTTGGATGGCGTCGAGTGATATATTTATTTGCACTTCTAGAGCAGAAGGGTATAGTTTAGTTATAGCAGAGGCGATGGTTTTAGGTATTCCAATCATTAGCGTTAATTGTTCAGGACCAAATGAACTACTTGATTTTGGAAAATATGGACTTTTAATTGAGAATTCTGATAGTGCCATTAGAGATGTCTTATGTTCGATTGTTGATAAGAAGATTAATTTAGAAAATTTGAAATTATTATCTAATCATCGAGGAAAGGATTTCAAACTAGCTAATATTTTAGAGCAGATTGAAGAAGTATTTGACAAATGATATACAAAAATAAAGTAAGTGTAATTATCCCAGTATACAATGCTGAACTGAGTTTAGAAAAATGTATCAATTCAATACAAAATCAAAATTATTGTAATCTTGAAATAATTTTAATAAATGATGGTTCGACTGATAAGAGCTTAGATATTTGTAATAAAAAGAAGAAAGAAGATTCAAGAATCGTTGTTATAGATATTGATAATAATGGAGTTTCTACTGCAAGAAATCAAGGAATTGATGTTGCTACAGGAGAATATTGCTGCTTTGTTGATTCAGATGATTGGATTGAAGAAGATCATATATATAAAATGGTTTGTAATATAGATAATTATGATGCAGTTGTAGTAGGTTATTATAGAGATTGGTCATCGCATAGTGAAAAGGCATATTTATCACCTTTAATTATGGATTTTAACAAAATAACAGTAGATTGTTCTGAATTTTATATTAATGGGTTCATACATCCATGTTGGAATAAAATGTTTAGAACACATATTTTAAAGAAATATAAAATTTACTTTAACAAAGAAATTCATATTAGTGAAGATACTTTATTTTGCATTGAATATTTCTCACATTGTCACCAAATTATTGTATTACCTGAAACAACTTATCATTATTGGAACAGTGATGGAAGTTTATCTAAAAAAGTATATTCAGATATATTTGAAATCTATATGAAAGTTTATCATGAATTAGACGATTTATTGATATATGGTAACTGTGATGAAAATTTAAAAAAAATAATTTTAAATAATACGATTTGGCCACAGTTATATAATACTATTTTAAAAACTCTCTTAAATGATAATCTGACTAAAACACAAAAAAAATTGATATTGAATGAAACAAATTACTTTTCTGACTATAAAGAAATATTTGAATTTGCAGGAAGTTCATCCAATAATTTTAATGAAAAAATAATACTTTATTTAATGAAAAATAAGTATTTCAAATTATTAAATGTAATCTTACGATTGAAAAATTTATCTTAAATGAATTGCTATATATCTATTATCAGAAATAGTATTAACCAATTAAAGGAGAAAAAATGTCTAAATTAATATTATTGTTAAAAAGTGATTTAAAAAATTGGTATTTTAGAAAAATCAAAAAAATGTCACAAATGCAAATTAAAATTAATCATTTCAGAAAGATTGGTATGTCAATTGGTGAAGAATGTTATATTTTTTCTGACAAAATCGAAACAGCAGAGCCTTATCTTATTACTTTGGGAAATCATGTGACAATTGCTACGGATGTAGCTTTTACAACTTATGATGCTTCTGCAAACTTTTATTTAGAAAATACAAGTGATATTTATGGAAGAATTACTATTGGTGACAATGTTTTTATTGGTATGAGAACCATCATTTTGCCTGGGGTAACTATAGCAAATAATGTAATAATAGGTGCTGGCTCCGTTGTTACAAAAAGTATTGTTGAAGAAGGGATTGTTTTAGCAGGTAATCCTGCAAGAAAGATTTGTTCAATAAATGATTTGAAATCTAAAAATTCCGATAAAAATTTAATGACATGGGGAATGGATTTTAATGTAAAGAGAGAGTATTTATTGAAAAATGAAGGTCTATTTAAAAGAACATAGTAAGTTTCTAATGCATTTATTTATCTATACTTACAAAAAAAGGAGGAATTAAATGGATAACAACGACAACAAACAAAGATCCACTTCCTTTGAATCATTAGACATATTGATTCAAAAATGGAGAGATGGCACCTTTTCAGAAATCTTAGATGACTGGAAGTGGATCTTCTCATATAGTAAAAGATATAAAGGTGCTATTGTCTTTTATACTGTATTAGGTATATTAAGTACTACTCTAGGACTAGTAAGTTCTGTAGTAGGTAAATACATGATAGATATCATCACTGGTTACAAGATATCAAAACTACCAATCCTGATATGTATCATGATAGGTTCTACAGTATTTAGTTTAGTCTTTGGTAGTGTCTTAAATCGTATTACAGCTAAATTAAGTATATATATTAATAACGATATCCAGGCTGATATCTTTGATAAGATAATTGATGCTGACTGGTTAGCTATTAATCAATATAGTAATGGGGATGTATTAAACAGGTTCAATAGTGATGTAGGTACAGTATCAGGTAACGCTATTAGCTGGTTACCAACTATTATTATTGCACTCTATAACTTCATCGCTACATTCTTTGTCATCTGGCATTATGATAAGATCATGGCTGCATTAGCTTTCGCAAGTGCACCATTCATGCTTATTGCCTCTCGTTTCTTAATCACTAAACAGAGACAATACAACATGAAAGTAAGAAAGATGTCTTCTGATATGATGACATTTGAAGTAGAAACATTCTATAACTTTGATACAATCAAATCATTTGGTATATCAAAATTATACAGTAAGAAAATGAGAGACTGGCAAAAGAAGTTTAAAGATGTTTCATTAGACTATAACATGTTTACTATCTGGACGAATGTATTCATGTCTATACTAGGTACAGCTGTATCTCTTACAGCCTTTGGTTACTGTCTATTTAGACTTTGGACTAAAGATATTACTTATGGTACTATGACACTCTTTTTACAACAAAGATCAAGCCTAGAAGGAGCATTCAGTAACGTAGTATCTATTATCCCTTCCTTTCTAACAAGTTCAGTATCTGCACATCGTATCAGAGAATTAGTAGAACTTCCTAAAGAAGTTCATATTCCTGAAAGCAGTGAGCTAGATGCATATAAAGATGATGGATTTAGCGTTAAGATGAATGATGCTAACTTTGCATATATCGAAAACAACAAAGTTATTACTGATTCTGATTTTGAAGCAAACCCAGGTGAAATCGTTGCATTAGTAGGTCCTTCAGGAGAAGGTAAGACTACTATGATTAGATTGATCTTAGGTTTAATTAGACCATCTGATGGTGGAGTAAGTATAAATGCTTCTAATGGTGATGCAGTAGAAGCTAATGCGAACACAAGGCACTTATTCGCTTATGTACCTCAAGGTAATACTATTCTATCTGGTACTGTTGCAGAGAATATGAGAATGGTTAAACAGGATGCAACAGATGAAGAAATCATACATGCGTTACAAGTCTCTTGTGCATGGGATTTCATTTCTAAATTACCTGATACTATTAATACTAAGATTGGTGAAAGGGGTAGAGGATTCTCAGAAGGACAGGCTCAGAGAATCGCTATCGCAAGAGCAATCCTCAGAGATGCACCAATCTTACTATTAGATGAAGCAACAAGTGCTTTAGATGTTACTACTGAAAGAAAAGTACTAAGAAATATTATACAGAACCATCCTAATAAGACTTGTATAGTTACTACACATAGACCTAGTGTATTAAATATGTGTCAGAGAGTATATAGAGTTATGGAGACTCATGTTACTGAGTTAAGTGAGGAAGAGTCTAGTAAGATGGCTATGGATTTCTAAATTTTAAAATATTAAATACTATATAAATATATAATGTAATTAGTTATTAATAGTTACTATTAAATGGAATGTTGTTAGTTGAAAAGGGAAACAGATTATGAAGAAAATTATTATTGCTACTAATCAATTAGTTATTGGTGGTATTGAAAAAGGACTTATTGATTTATTAAATATTTTGAGTGAGAAATATGATATTACTTTGATGGTGCAATATGCTGGTGGAGAACTATATGATGATATTCCCAAGAGTGTTACAGTTGAATTAATAGATAATTGTAATTCAATGAGAGAAAGGCTATCTCAAAATAAGACATTATTAAATAAATTCAAATGTATACATAATTATTTAAAATTAAGGATTTCTAAACGATATTCTGATCAATGTGAAATTTTAACTAATTTATATAAAAAAAGAAATGAGTATTATGATTTAGCTATAGCATATTCTACACCTGTATCTATTTCAAACTATTATATTATTAATAATGTAAATGCACATAAAAAAATTATGTTTTTACATAATGATGTTAAAGAAATTAATGTTTCCGCTTTTGAATCTGAGGATTTATATAAAAAATTTGATGCCATATTAGCAGTTTCTGAAATTGCTAAACAACATTTTTTGGAGTATTTTCCATATTTAAAATTAAAAACTAGTGTATTCCATAATTTAATAAATGAAAAACTTATAAAAGAAAATTCAGAGGAGTTTATTCCTGATAGTTTTTTAACAGATTATGTACATATAACTACAGTAGGAAGATTAGAATTTGAAAAAGGTCAAGATATAATTCCAGAAGTAATTTATGAGTTGAAACAAAAAAAAATAAATATAATGTGGCATTTGATTGGTGATGGTGCTTTAAAACCAAAAATAATTGAAAAAGCTAAACGGCTGGGAGTTATGGAAAATATTATTTTTGAAGGTTTTCAGAAAAATCCATATGTCTATATTAAAGAATGTGATTTATATGTGCAGACTTCTAGACAAGAAGGTTTTGGAATAACTATAGCTGAGGCAATGATTCTTAATAAAGTAATTGTTTCGACCTCTTTCCCTAGTATATATGAGCAGATAACAAATGGAGAGAATGGTTTTATAGTTGATTATAATCCAGTCAAAATATCTAATATTATTTTCAAAATATTAAGTAATGATGAATTAAGAAGTAAAGTTAATAATAATTTACTATCATTTAAATATGCTAACGATATTGATTTAATAATTAATTTATTGGAGGATTAAGATGAAAACGATTAATTTTTTTGAATACCCATAATCTACAGGTAACGATTTAAGAGAAGTGTGAAGCAGAA
>OFMD01002215.1_pt1 | contig 10355 bp, 10 predicted proteins | sample 1541211 | NCBI WGS metagenome assembly OFMD01 (sample SAMN04209231, study PRJEB22552) | human gut metagenome | biome: gut; material: feces | host: Homo sapiens | place: USA: Oklahoma | reverse complement strand
ATAACTGCAGGTCAAAGCCAAAGCCTCAAGTTTAACTTGACCCTTTGGAACCTTTAAGGTTCAAGTTGAGGTCGAAAGCAGTAGTAGAATACCGTTCGAACCATAACCTACGATTGATTGCAGAGGGATTGGATGCAGCATTCGAATCATCGCGTCGCAGCGCTCATCGCGTCGAAGCCAGCTCGTATCATCACGAGCGCCGCACTCGCTGTCGCACTGACTGCCACGCCGATGCTCTCCCCCGTTGCGGCATATGCCGCCTCGCAGGCAACGCAGGATCAGCTTTCCGCCGCGCAGCAAAAAATCGAAGCCGCCACGAGCGCCTACAACGATGCCCGCACCAAACTCGACGACCTGCAAAAGCAGATCGACTCCAATGAGGCGAGCATCGAGGAAATCGAGGCCAAGCTTCCCGAGCAGCAGGCCAAGGCAAGCTCCGCCATGCGCGATCTGTACAAGTACCAGAAGGGCACCAATCCCATCGTGAGCTTCCTGGTCAACGCGCAGAGCCTGGGTGAGTTCATCACCACCTGCAAATACACCAACCAGATCACGAGCTCGAGCGTCGATGAGATCGAAGAGCTCAACAACATGCAAACCGAACTCGAGCAGAACAAGGCCGAGCTCCAGCAGGCCAAGTCCCAGCTTGAGGCAGAACAGAAAAACGCCGAGGATTCGCTGGCGCAGGCCCAGCAGCTCCGCAGCGAGGCGCAGGCAAAAGCCGAGCAGGAAAATGCCGCCGAGCTCGCCAAGCTTGAGGCCGATAAGGCCGCTGCCGCCGAGAAGCTCTCGGGCGAGGGCGTAAGCGGCAGCAATTCCAGCAGTCAGGCCACCAACACCAACACCACCATCGACACCACGGTGAACAACGCCAATACCGGTAATTCCGATTACGATTCGTTCATTAATGAGTGGACGAGCCGCATCGATAATTATCTTGCCGGGTCCCCCATGGCAGGCCAGGGCTATAACTTTGCCGTCGCCGCTTGGAATACCGGTGTCGACCCCCGTTGGTCCCCCGCCATCGCCTGCATCGAGAGCACCAAGGGCACTTATTGCGCCAATTCCTACAACGCCTGGGGCTGGAGCGCTCGCGGCGGCGGTTGGCGCAGCTTTGGCAGCTGGAGCGAGGGCATCTCCGCTCATGTTGCCTATCTGGGCGCCAACTACGGCTCCACCCTTACCCCTGCAGCGGCCAAAAAGTACTGCCCGCCCACATGGCAGGACTGGTACAACAAGGTCGCCGCTCAGATGAACCGCATCTAAGCGCAACTGTAAAGGGCCCCGACGGGCCCTTTTCTTTTAGGCAGTGGAGGTGTCAACGACACCGGTCGCATTGGCAACCGCAACTATGACGATCATGCATAGGAGCAGCACGCCCAATGCCTTGAGCCAGAGCTTCGCGAGCTTCTTGCCGCGATAGCTGTCGAGCAGCGCGAATCGCCGACGAAGGCGACGCTTGTCGAGCAGCGCAAAATGCATAAGCACCATAAGGCCATCGACAAAGAAAAAGTACTCGATTATAAGAAGCCAGGTCGGATAGCTTTGGTTTGCTCCGGTGGGGTGAAAGACAGCAAAGTGGCTTCCGGCAAAGAATACAAGCAGCGAGAGGCAGACAAGCGTATTCCAAATGCGCCCCAGAGGCTCCGGAATGCGAGAAAGCAGACCGAGTGCGGCGGAGGCGGCAGGCTTAGGAAGCCCTGCGGAGCCCTGGGGCCCTTGGGGCGTTAATACCGTCTCTGAGGCCGGGGTGCAGAGAGGCGCAGGCGCAGGAGGCCGCACAGGGCAACTCAGGTCATATGCCGCGCGCGTCGCCCGTCCCAACGCCCCCGCGCTCGCAAAACGCTTGACCGGGTCGAGCGCCATCGCCATGCAAATGACATCGGCCAGTGGAGCGGGAACGCCGCGCATCTCGCATTGTTCGCGCATGTCGAGCCCCGGTTTTGGATCGAGCCCCGTCAAGCAGAAGAACAGCAGGGCGCCCAGCGCGTACACATCGCTTCGCACGCTCGTCTGCCCAAACCCATACTGCTCGGGTGGCGCGTAGGGCCGTGTGCCAAACTTGACGGTATCGGCATCGGCGCCTTCGCGCCAAGCGCGCGCGATTCCCAGGTCAATAATCACCAGCGACGAGAAGGTCATGCCGGCATCGGCGGCATATCTCACACCCGACACGATGATGTTCGAAGGTTTAAGGTCGCGATGGATAATCGGAGCCGGCGCTTTTCCCACCTCGCCAAATCCAGCATGGAGCTCTGCCACCGCATCACACAGGGCCGGAAACAACCCGCGCGCATAATCGGGCGTCGCACCCAAGCGCCCCACCAAGGCCTCGAGCGTCTCGCCTTCAATGTATTCCATCACCACGTCAAGTTCGTCGCCCACACGGCGGCAATCGACAATCCGGGGCAGGTGCTCAAAACGCCGTCCGGCACGCTGGGCCGCAAACAGGCGCTCATATGCCCCGCCAATCTGGGCCGAAGCATCGATGCGTTTGCGGACAAAGGGGCCGAGCGAGCCACCACCAGAACCCTCAAAGCACACGAGTTCGGTTGTCTCAACGTCCGAGCGCTTTAGCACACGTTCCACGCGATAGCTGTCATCGCGGTCAAACGACGCCAGGTGCTCGGCGAGCGCGGCAGTCAGCTCATCATCGGAATATGTTGGGTTCTGAGTATCCATAGCGTCCATCATAGCGCAGGGCACAGACGCCCTGTAGCACCCGTGCCCTGCACGTTTGAAATATAGCGGACGGCCCTGCCACCAACAGTCAGCCGTTAACTCACCGTCTCCTCGCCAAAGCGATACAGCTCCTCATTGACCTTTTGCAGGCTGCAGCCACGATCGATGCAGAAGATGATAATCGCATCACGACGGTCCTTGCAGTTGAGGACGTTTGCCCCGGCAGCCGTAAGTGCGCGGTTGGTCTCCTTCATCGATAACGCCATCGCGAATGCAATCTGCAGCACTTTATTTCGACTCGGGTGGCGCGCACCCGTAAAAATCTGATAGCCAAACGTTTCGTTGAGGTCGGCCATACGCACCACGCGCGAACGCTCCAAGCCCTTTTCCTGCAGCAGTTGCTTAAGGTAGTCCGAAAGCGACGGGGCGGCAAAGTCGTGCTCCCTGATATAGCCGTCGATACTCGGCGCATCGAGCAACTCATTGAGCAGCTCCTCCGTCAACTTTTTATCGGGCATACGGCCTCACCTCCCCCAGTGCATGCAACATGCTAGAAACCGCTCACATCCGAGCGCTCCCAACTGGCGACCTGATCGGGAGACACCGTACCCAACGCCTCGAACTTCCAGGAGCCGCCCGCCTTCAGATGATTGGTGTTTGCAAGAGCCGTTCCAACCTGGTTGCCATCAGCATCATACAGAACATACTCAATCTGAATGTAGCTCTTTTCCTTGTCCGTGTTATTGGTCAGCGTACCCGTGATCTTATAGGCAAACTGGTTGGATGTGTCCTCGACCTCATCGGCAATGGTGTACGGTTCCTGCGGTTCTTTTTGCTCTTCGGCCTGCTGCGTCGCCTCAGCCGGTTTAGCCGCATCGCCCGCAGACGAATCGGAAGAGTTGCCACCCATAGAGCCCACGGCGCCGATGATAACCAGCACCACGATGACGCCCAGAACGATTTTGCCAATCGGTTTCTTTCCCTCTTTTGCCATTATTCATCCTTCCTACGATCCGGCTACCGTGCCGGCACACAGCACATCGTAGGAAGGATTGAACTTGAATTCATTAGCTGAGAGCTAAGGCTGCGGTAAACGGCCAATGCAGTTATCCAAACGTTGAGCAAACGCACTTTGCGCAACCGTCTGCTGGCAGCGCATCAACCCACCGTGACGGATTCCCCGGTAAAGGCACTGATCATCAACAGGACAAAGAACACCAGGTAGCTGACACTCAGCAAGTACGCAATAATCAGGAAGACGACCCAGCCGACATTGGTTTTACCGTCGGCACGGCGTTGCTCGCGATTACGGCAAAGCCAAATCGTCACGCCAATGGCCACAATCAGCAACACGAGTGCCGCTGCTGCCAACCCGGCAAGCGCAAACATCACGCCAATGCTCACAGCAATAACCGGAAGCAGCAGCAAGCCGCAGCCACACCCACCGGGACTATAAACGGCAGACTGTCGGCATCGCCTCATCGCCGCACCACCCCCATCATCTTTGAGCACTACAGTGCGATGGCCTGCTGAACAGGAACGATCTTGCCGAGTTCCGGTTCGATCCGCCTTTTCTCGGCCTCAAGGTCAAACGCCACCTGAGCGCGCAGCCAATAACCATCCGTCAGGCCAAAGTAGCGGCAAAGACGGAGGTCGGTGTCGGCCGTCACGCGACGTTTTCCCAAGACAATCTGCCCGATACGCTGAGCCGGAATCCCAGTCTCTTTCGCAAGACGATATTGAGAAATGCCCATGGGAACAAGAAACTCCTCTTTGAGAAGCTCACCAGGAGTCACCGGCGACAGCAAATCGGCCGAAGCCTCATCACTTGTGATAATCGACGATTTCGACATTCCAAGCCATCTCCTGTCTCCACTCAAAACAGACCCGATAGCGCTCGTTAACACGGATGCTATATTGACCGGCACGATCGCCCTTCAAAGCTTCCAGGCGGTTGCCCGGTGGAACGCGAAGATCATCAAGTGAAGCACAAACCTGCAGTTGGCGAATCTTCCTCAACGCAACACGCTCAAAGGGCACGAACCTCCTGACCCGCACACCCATGGCAAAGCGTTCGGTATCCTCATCTTTATACGATGCAATCATCGTATCGCCTTACGTTAGTAACGTCAAACGTTTCTATAGACTTACATCTCTATTATATCGTACGTTTGTTCGTGTTTTCTAGAACAAATAGTCCTTCACGCCTTAGTCAAGCGAAAGTAATCGTTTGTAGACATCGAGGCCTTTGAGTAGGATTTCCTCGTCGAAGAGCATGCTATCGGTATGCAGAGCGCTTGTGGCATAGGCGGGGCAGCCATCCGAATCACTCGGGTTGTCTTGGTCCTCTGGCATACCCGTGCCCAGCAAGAAGAACACGCCCGGCAGATGGCGCTGATAGAAAGCAAAGTCCTCGGCAATTAACAGCGGCTCCTCTACAAGCTGCAGCCCGGGCAAGGCAGGCGTGATGTTGGCAAACAGCTCGGGGTCGTTATCGACCGGTGGATAGCCCTCGGCAAAGTCGAGATCATACGTGCAGCCCGTTGCGGTGCACGCCTCGTCGAGTACACGGCGTACGCCCTCGCGCGCACGGTCGAACATGTCGTCCGTAAACACACGCAGGCTGCCGGCAACATGGGCCTCCCCTGCCACCGCATTGCAGACGGTACCGGCCTGCAGCAAGCCGAACTTACCAATGCAGGGCTCGTCGGCACCCAGCTTGTCCATGAGTTCGCGCTCGGAAACCAAGAACTTGGCAGCCGCCAATGCCGCATCGTGCGATTCGCCAACGGGAACGCCGTAGGTCTTGGCGATATGGATGCTCGTCCCGTGAATGTGCACATGCGTCTCGCTCGAACGCGCTAGCAGCGGACCGGGGCAGCTCGCCAACGTGCCGGCGGGCAGATCGGGCCACACATGGAAGCCAAAAATGCGGTCGGCCCCATAGCGCTCGAACACACCGCTCTCGCATACCGTCTTGGCACCACCGGTCGTTTCCTCGGCCGGCTGGAACACAAAGAGAACATTGCGCCTAATGGCGCCCGGATGCTCGCGAATCGTACGGTCGACATACGTCGCGGCGGCAAGCGCCATGGCCATGTGTCCGTCATGTCCGCAAGCGTGCATCTTGCCGGGATGGGTTGAGGCAAAGGCCGCTCCCGTCGCTTCCGCGATGGGCAGCGCATCCATATCGGCGCGAATCGCCGTGGCATGCGCGGCATCAACGCCGGCGTCGAAGAAAGCGCAGACGCAGCTGGGGCACGGATGGGTCACTTCGCAGGTGAGCGGTGCCAGCACGCCCTCGATATAGGCAATGGTTTGCGGAAGATCGAAATCGAGCTCCGGAATGCGATGGAGATCGCGGCGATAGCGACGGAGTTCTTGGAGCTCGGTCATAGAGGATCCCTTCGTGAGGCACATCTGTTGCAACTTATTGTGATACAGGATTGTGGCGCACATGTTTCCAGCATATCCCTGCATTTTTTAAACGTTATATACGAATACTCTTGTTTGGTAAAGTGCAACGTGATAGGGTCTTTACCACTTGATAGAGGCGCGGGCACGAAGAGCCGCGGGCGAGCCGGCAGGCTTTGACCCCGTGGGGAGGCGAAACCCGCCGAACTGGGTTTTACGGGCACGAACAACCTGGTGGGCCTGTGGGAAACACCCACAGGACTGTCTGCAGCAATGCGGGAGCGCTATCCGGACATTGGGTCCACGTTATGCGGATTCGATGCGCAGATGGCGCCGTCTGGATAGCGAGGTTTACGGGACATGGCATTGACCCCCAACGAGGCATATGCGGCCAAGCAGCCGTTTGTGGACAAAGAGACACTCGAGCATATCGTCGAGCAGTTCCCCACGCCGTTTCATCTATACGACGAGGCGGGCATCCGCCGCAACATGCAAGAAGTGCGCGACGCCTTTGCATGGAACCCGGGCTTTAAGGAATACTTTGCCGTCAAGGCCAACCCCAACCCGGCGCTCATCTCCATTCTCAACGAATACGGCTGCGGCTGCGATTGCTCGAGCTATACCGAGCTCATGATCGCCCGTTCGCTGGGTATCACGGGACACGACATCATGTTCTCGTCCAACGACACGCCGGCTGCCGACTTTGAGCTCGCCGACAAGCTGGGTGCCATCGTCAACTTTGACGACATCAGCCACATCGAGTTCTTTGAGCGCGTTGCGGGGCCCATCCCCAAGACGGTCAGCTGCCGCTTTAATCCAGGCGGCCTGTTCCAGCTCTCCAACGGCATCATGGACAACCCGGGCGACTCCAAATATGGCATGACCACCGAGCAGCTCTTCGAGGCCTTCCGCATGCTCAAGGCCAAGGGCGCCGAGGACTTTGGCATCCACGCATTCCTTGCCAGCAACACTGTCACCAACGACTACTACCCCAAGCTCGCGCGCATCCTCTTTGAGCTTGCCGTACGCCTGGAGCGCGAGACCGGCGCACACGTCGCCTTCATCAATCTGTCCGGCGGCGTCGGCATCCCCTACCTGCCTGAGCAGCAGGCCAACGACATTCGCGCCATCGGCGAGGGAGTACACGCGGCATACGACGAGATCCTGGTTCCCGCCGGCATGGGCGATGTGGCCATCTGCACCGAGATGGGCCGCTTTATGTTGGGCCCCTACGGCTGCCTGGTCACCAAGGCCATCCACGAGAAGCAGATCTACAAGGACTATATCGGTGTCGATGCAAGCGCCGTCGATTTGATTCGCCCTGCCATGTATGGCGCCTACCACCACATTACGGTGATGGGTCAGCCGGGCGGCGCCGACAAGGCCACAGCGCCCGTCACGAACACCTATGACATCACGGGCAACCTATGCGAGAACAACGACAAGTTCGCCATCGACCGCGAGCTTCCGCATATCGACATGGGCGACCTGCTCGTGATTCACGACACCGGCGCGCATGGCCACTCTATGGGCTACAACTACAACGGCCGCCTGCGCTCCGCCGAGGTCCTGCTGCGCCCCGATGGCTCGGCAGACCTCATTCGCCGCGCCGAGCGTCCGGGCGATTACTTTGCCACACTCGACGTGCTGCCGTGCGGCCGCGAGCTGCTGGCCAAATCGCGCGCCGAAAGCGCCCGCCGTCGCGCTCAGGACGAGCGCCTAGCAGTCGCCGCCAAATGGAACAAACGCGTCCAGATCGCGGAAGCGAAGGAGAAGAACATGGATATCCGCAATCTCGAGGGCTCAATCGTCGCCCTTGTCACGCCGTTTAAAAAGGACGGCAGTGTCGACTTTGACGCGCTTGAGCGCCTTATCGATTTCCACCTGCAAAATGGCACTGACGCCATCCTCACCCTGGGCACCACCGGTGAGAGTGCCACGATGACCGATGACGAGGACAACTCCGTCGTCGCCGCTGTGGTCAAGCATGTTGCAGGACGCGTCCCCGTTATTGCCGGCTCGGGCTCCAACTCCACGCAGACCATGCTCACCAAGTCGCTCACCTATCAGGGCCTGGGCGCCGACGGTCTGCTGCTCATCACCCCCTACTACAACAAGTCCAATGAAGAGGGTACCTATCAGCACTTTAAGACCGTCGCCGATGCCGTGGACATCCCCTGCATCCTGTACAACATCCCCGGCCGCTGTGGCTGCGGCATCAGCGAGCGCAACGTAGAACGCCTGGCCGCGCACCCCAACATCATGGGTATTAAGGAGGCCTCGGGCAACGTCGCCTACGCGGCCAAGATCGCCCACCTGCTGTCAGACGACTTCCGCATGTACTCGGGCGAGGACGCGCTTACCGTACCGCTCATGAGCCTGGGCGCCTCGGGCACCATCAGCGTGTGGGCCGATGTTCAGCCGCAGCTCGTGCACGACATGTGCCGCGCCTATCTGGACGGTGACGTGGCACGCGCCCGCGATATCCAGATTGCCGGCCAGCCGCTCATCAATGCCCTCTTTAGCGAGGTCAACCCCATCCCCGTCAAGGAAGCGCTCGCCCAGATGGGCATGATCGAGGCAAACTACCGTATGCCGCTGTGCCCCATGGCAGACGACACGCGAGCCGCACTTACCGATGCTCTGAAGGGAGCTGGTCTGCTTGATTAAGACCGTCATTATGGGAACGGGCCGCATGGGCTCGCTCATCCGCACCACCGCCGAGGGCGTTGTCGACGCCGCCGGTCAACCCGTTTTTGATATCGTGGCCCAGATTGGCTTCGATTTGAGCAAGCTCGAGAACGCACCGGCTGCCGATGTGATTATCGACTTCTCGAACGTCGCGACCTTCGACGCCGTCGTCGCCTATGTCGAGCGCACGGGCGCGGCATTGGTCTCAGGCACCACAGGCTACACCCCCGAGCAGATAGACCGCCTGCGTGAGCTGGGCCAGAACACCCGCGTTATGCACTCGGGCAATTACTCCATCGGTATCGCAGCCCTGCGCCATCTGGTAGCGCAGGCTACACGCGAGCTGCCCGGCTTTGACTGCGAAATCGTCGAGACGCACCACAACCAAAAGGTCGATGCCCCCAGCGGCACTGCCAAGCTACTGCTCGATGCCGTCGTCGAAGCTGAGCCCGAGGCAGGCTACCACCCCGTCTATGGCCGCGAGGGCATGTGCGGCGCGCGTGACCCCAAGGAGATCGGTATGCACTCGCTGCGCGGCGGCACCGTCGCCGGCGTGCACGAGGTAAGCTTTTTCGGCCAGGACGAGGAGGTCACGCTCACCCACCGCGCCACGAGTCGTCAGATCTTTGTCAACGGCGCCTTGGCAGCCGCGCAGAAGCTCGTCACCCGCGAACCCGGCTTCTATACGTTCGACCAGGTCATGTTTGTCTAACCAGGTGTCAACCGAATCCGCCCAAAGGAGAGATAGCAAATGAGTAACGCAGCCGAGATGGATGCACAGGAGATTATCAACTACATCGCCACCGCGCCCAAAAAGACGCCCGTCAAGTTGTACGTGCGCGAGAAGCCGGGCATGAAGGTTGCCTGGGGCGACGCACATGTCTACGGCGGCCGTCGCGGCAAGACCGTCTTTGGCGACTGGGACGAGCTCAAGACCATCCTGGACGCCAATGCCGATTCCATCGATTACTACGACGTTGAAAACGATTGCCGCAACTCCGCCGTGCCCATGCTCGACCTTAAGGGCATCAACGCCCGCATCGAGCCGGGCGCGATCATCCGCGACCGCGTCGAGATTGGCGACCGTGCCGTCATCATGATGGGCGCCATCATCAACATCGGCTCCGTTATCGGCGAGGGTTCCATGATCGATATGGGCGCCGTGCTGGGCGGTCGCGCCACCGTGGGCAAGAACTGCCACATCGGCGCCGGCACCGTGCTGGCAGGCGTTGTGGAGCCCGCCAGCGCCACGCCCGTCATCATCGAGGACGATGTCATGATCGGCGCAAACGCCGTGGTCCTGGAAGGCGTGCACGTGGGCAAGGGTGCTGTAGTTGCCGCCGGCGCCGTGTGCGTCGAGGACGTCCCCGCCGGCGCCGTCGTGGCCGGTGTCCCCGCCCGCGCCATCAAGATGCGCGACGAGAAGACCGACAGCAAGACCGGCCTGGAAGAGGGCCTGCGCCAGCTGTAGAAGTTACGCGGTTTTGCCAAACCGCGTAACGGCTCGACGCTGCAAACGCCCCTAAGCGGCAATCTGACGTTCAATCGTCGGGCATGACCAGAAGGTC
>OFMD01002214.1_pt1 | contig 10357 bp, 10 predicted proteins | sample 1541211 | NCBI WGS metagenome assembly OFMD01 (sample SAMN04209231, study PRJEB22552) | human gut metagenome | biome: gut; material: feces | host: Homo sapiens | place: USA: Oklahoma | reverse complement strand
ACACGAAACGGGGGTTAAGTGATATGGGAAGCTGGAGTCAGGGAATATATGACCGCGGTGTAAGGGAAGGTAAAGCAGAAGGCATCATGCAGGGCAAAGCAGAAGGTGCTGAAAACAAGCAATTAGAAATGCTCAAACAATTCATTGCAAACAATCATACTTTTAATGAATTTGTAAACCTATTCAACATAACCGACAAAAACGAAATAAAGTTTTTGAGAGAAAACCTTTGAGTGTTTTTACCACCCCACAACATGACAATTACTAAAGCAAATGACATTTTGCGCGGAAAAAGCGGCGTGAAATGTCATTTTTGTACTCTAAAAAGGGGGTTGTACATCATTCGTTTAAAACTTTTTGTGATATTTTGCTAAAATTTTTCGACTTTTTTGATTTTTTTAGTAAAAAGTACTTGAAATTTGTTTTTTTGTGTTGTATTATGAAAACGTGCTCAGAACGAGCCGACAGAAATTTACGAAGGAGGTTTTGTTTAAGGTTGATTTAGTTTGATCTGTGCAAAGCCAAAACCAAAACAGGACTTATGTCCGTGAGGCACAGCGCGGGCGATTACATAAGGCATTGTTTAAATTCGTTAAAATTAATATTTACTTGAAGGGAGTAAATTACTTATGAAAATGTTAAAGAATTTAAAGAATAAGAAAGGTTTCACACTTATTGAAATCGTTATCGTTATCGTTATCATAGCTATCCTTGCTGCAATGCTTGTTCCTTCACTTCTTAAGTGGGTTGACAACGCAAACCAGAAGTCATTCCTTGAGGCTGCTAATACAATTAAGACATCTACTCTTTCAGTTGTTACAGATAACTATGCAACAGGAAAAGCTTTTGCTTGGTCAGATGTTGCTGATTTGGTTGGTGGAGTTAAGATTAATGGCCAAGGTACAGGTAGCAAAGAGTATACAGTTACTATGACCCCTGATCTTTCAGCTGCTAACGCAACTGGTAACACTGTTACAACTTTCACAGTTTCTAATACTAAGTATACAGCAACATGGTCTGCTGAATCAAATAACTGGGCAGTTGGAGAGGCTGGCTAAACTCCAGGTACCACTGCTGGTAACTAAATCTCACACATAACTTAAACATATTCTAAACTAAATTTTTGAGCCTCGTGCTATTGTGCCAACAGCGCGGGGCTCGTTTTAGGAGAAAACAATGCCTATTTTTCTTGCAAAGGTTCTGCTGGGGTTTATTGTCTTTATGATGGGCGCCTGTGTCGGAAGCTTCTATAACGTAATCACTATGAGAGTTCCGATAAAGGAGAGCTTCACAAAGGGCAGAAGCCATTGTCCGAAGTGCGGACATCAGCTGTCGGCGCTTGACCTGGTTCCTTTTTTCAGTTTTCTGTTTTTACGCGGTAAATGCCGTTATTGTAAAGAGAAGATATCCATACGTTATCCGATTATGGAGCTTGTCGGCGGTTTGTCGGCGCTGTTCTGCGTATGGCAGCTTTCATTCACATGGGACGCATTGCTTGCGTTTTATCTCCTGTCAGTACTCATTACACTCAGCGTTATCGATCAGGAGACCATGGAAATACCGGACGGGTTTCATATTGCTATCCTCCTAGCCGGTGTGGCGAGCTTCTTTGCCGGACCGCAGGTGGGATTGGTATCACGTATCATAGGATTCTTCTGCGTAAGTGTTCCCATGCTTATTATCGCGACTCTGACCGGAGGCTTCGGCGGAGGCGACATAAAGCTCATGGCAGCGGCAGGCTTCCTGCTCGGCTGGAAGGGAATACTCTGTGCATTTTTGGTCGGTGTTTTTTCAGCCTTATTCTATTGTATATATGTACTTATATATGCGACGGTGAATATCGCAAAGAAAAAGGTTTCCTCCTTCAAGGAGGGAATGCATGCGGCACTTAAAAAGCCGTTTGCCTTCGGACCGTATCTTTGCTTCGGCATCTTTATCTCGTATCTTTATTCAGACGCACTTATTTCGTTTTATTTGGGGATGTTCTCGTTATAGGCATATATTTCAGAATGTCCGAGGATTCAAGACTTAAAGTCAAGGCATTGTGAAATGTATGCCTTGCATGCATCTTTAGGAAAAAATATATTTGGCAAAGGAGTGGTAATGTGCCTGTATATCAATATAATGCCGTAACTCTCGAAGGTGCCAAAAGAAGCGGCACCATGGAGGCGGACAGCCCGCAGAAGCTTACCGAGCGTCTTAAGGATCAGGGCTTGTATGTATCTGACTACAGGGTAAAGGGTGGCAGTAAGACTCTTACTAAGGCAAAGCTTAAAGCTCCCGACCTTGCAGATATGTGCCGCCAGATCGGTACGATGGTTGGTTCCGGCGTTGTAATTGTCAGAGCGGTTAATATCATTATGAACCGTGACGGAATCGACCCCAAAATCAAAGCAGTTTATACCGAACTCCATAACTCACTTAAAGCAGGTCTTTCCCTGTCAGAGGCGATGGATGAACAAAAGGGAACGTTCCCGCCGATGCTTGTAAATATGATCAGAGCAGGCGAGGCTTCAGGTACTATGGACCAGACTCTTATGAGAATGGCTGAGCACTATGAGAAGGAAGAGAAGCTTAATTCCCGTATCAAGAGTGCCCTTACTTACCCGAAGATTCTTGTTGTTATCATATTGCTTGTTATCGTTGTTCTTTTCGCTTTCGTACTTCCTCAGTTCTTTGACATGTACGACAGCATGGGCTCGGAGCTCCCGACAATAACGAAGATAATGGTAGGACTCTCAAACTTCATCACAAAGAAGTGGTATATCTATATCCCCGTTATCGTTGGTATAGTCTTTGCATGGAAGCTTGCAAACCAGAACCCTGAGTTTGTCCTCAAGTACGATGCCTTCAAGCTTCGTTTACCAAAGGTAGGACCTCTTCTCAAGATTATCTACACCGCACGTTTTTCACGTACAATCGCATCTCTGTATGCGTCCGGTATTCCGCTTGTTGACTGTCTTACCATAGCGGCAGGTACTATCGGCAACACATATATCGAGAAGCAGGTTGTAGATCTTGTCAAGGAAGTCAAGGGCGGTGCTACCGTTTCTGAGGTTATAACCAAAGTTGACGGCTTTGACTCGAAGCTTGCCGCAACCATACTCATAGGTGAGGAAACCGGTAAGCTCGATGAGATGCTCAACTCGACCGCAGACTCATTCGACTATGAATCCGATCAGGCAACAGGAAGACTTACAGCTCTTATTGAGCCGGTAATGCTTGTTGTAATGGCTGCACTAGTCGGCATGGTTCTTATCGGCGTAATGGTTCCGATGTACGGTATGTACGACACAATCGGTGCAACTCAAGGCGTTTAATAGGAGGGACTATAAAATATGATTACTTCTGTATACATTTCAAATGAGAAGATACAGGTTTTAACAGGTGACTTCTCCAAGAATCACCTGGACGTAAAGGCTTGTATGTTCGTAACACTTCCTGAAAAGTCAATCGTTAACGGTGTTATTACCAACGAGCTCGGCGTAAAGGAATCAATCCAGAAGCTCTGGGATAAGTACAATCTCCCGAAGAAGGGAATAAGCCTCGTAATAGACAGCGGAACAATCCTCAACAAGAAGATGAAGGTTCCCGTGCTTCCGAAGGCGTCTATTCCGGCTCTCGTGGAGGAGGAGTTCAAGGACGTTGAAGGCTTTTCAAACTTCCTGTTTGACTACTCGGTTCTCGAGGACGGACATGACGGAGATCCGATGATTTTCTGCAATGCAGTATCAAAGGAGCTTGTTGCAAGCTATATCCGTGTATTCAAGGGACTAGACATAAGCTTGAAGAGCATAAACACAAGTCTCAACGCACAGATTTCTCTTATCAAGCTCAATCCGTTTACGGCAAAAGAGAATCAGATAGTTGTCGTTCTTGACAGCACATCTCTTACAAGCGTACTTTACATCGACGGTAAATACAGCTTCTCAAGCCGCAGCCGTCTCCTTGAAGCAAGAGGAACAGAAGGCTCACGTATGGAGCTTGTACGCGCTCTTTCTTCTCTCATTCAGTTCGCACGTTCTGAAAATTCTCAGAAGACCATGAAATCCATTTATATCTGCGGCCTTATCGAGGGCGAGGAGGAACTTTGCCCGAAGATTTCCGCAATGCTCGGTTGCCCGGTAACTACACTTCCGGCATGTGACAACATTACTTGCACAAAGGATAAAGAAAAAGCTGTATTCCTTATGTCTGACTACTCTTATCCGCTTGGCAATATGATTTCCTGAGAGGAGTGTATACGAAATGGCAGATATGATTAATAAAAATGCAACTCCTGAGGCAGAGGGCATGGCTCCTGCTCCGGTAAAGAAAGAGAAAAAAGAAAAGAAGCCAAAGCTTCAGTACCTTGAAAAGAATCAGATGAACTTCCTCGAGAAGTACGAGATTGTCGTTGAAGGAAAGAAGAGCAACGTTGACATAACGAAGATTGTTAAGCCTCTTATTATTCTTCTCATCGTGGTGGCAATTATCTTTGCATTGACAACTGGAATTAAGATTGTCATGAACCAGAAGGTTAAGTCACTTGATAAGTATATCAATGACCCGGCAAACGTTTCTTCCTATAACGAGGCTGTTGCTCTCAAGCAGGAGGGTGAGACGGTAAAGGCTCAGAAGTCAAACCTTGAGGCACTTATTAAGGCCGTTGATTCTTATCCGAACGTAAACAAAGCATTCTTCGAGGCTATCGGCAAGGCAGCAACCGACAACGGTATAACGATAGGTCAGTACGGATACGCAGGCGCAAACGGCGTACTTTCGGTATCATGTACATCTACGACAACAGCCGGTATTTCGGGCTTTGTAAGAGCTATGGAAGCTACGGGTCTTTTCGCAGACGTTGAGTACAATGCATTCAACGGACAGGCAGAAGGCGGATTTTCATTCACGGTTACATGCGTATGCAACGCATCCGAAGCAAAGTAAGAAAGGGGACATAAACAATGAGTGCAAACGATAAAAAATTAGTTATCATAGCAGCGGCTCTTCTTCTTACATTTGCAATTTGCTTCTTTGGAATCAAACCGGCAGTTACCGGAATAGTTGAGGCAAAGGGCAAGATTGAAGAGCTTTCCGCAAAGAAAACAGAGATGTCAAATGAAATAGCTGCAATCCCTTCTTACGAAAAGGGTCTTGAAGCAGCAAAGGCTGATTACGCAAAGACAGCCGACAGAGTTTACGGAAACCTCACAAACGATAAGATTCATGACGCAGTAGTTGACAAGCTTGTTGCTCCCAGCGGACTTTCTATCACAAGCTTTTCGATTTCTCCGTCACCGGTAACAAAAACCTCTATAGCAAAGTATGAGGTTACTGTTGCGGAAAACGGTGAAAATGTCGGAAAGGGCGGAGAATCCGCTGAAAATGCAAACTCCAAGCTTGCTCATATCACGGTAAGCGTTTCGGGAACAACTGATCAGATTATTACCTTTATTGATAAGCTTAACTCCGATGAGGGTATATACATCCAGAACACAAGCTTTGCAACCTCAAGTGAGGGTACAGCAGTTTCAGTTGACTTCTTCATGGTACTTTCAGAAACATTTGCGTAAAAATTTGTTAAAAAACTATTCACATTTAAAAAGTTATAGTGTATAATCAGAATTGAAGAGGGAGTTGGTCGAAGCCTGTCGACTCCGACCAACTCCGAAATTGTAGTTGGCACACCTAATTCTCCAGTCTAAGAAGGAGGTTCATTACTATGAAAGTAATAAATAACAAAAAAGGATCGGCTATGCTTTGGACGATTCTTCTTACTGTTATTTTGACTATATTACTTGGTAGTATAATGACTGCATCGTATGCGTATTTCAACTATACCATGTATACGGTCAAAAGACAGCAGGCATATTTTACTGCCAGGAGTGCGACCAATGCGCTGATAGAAGAATTTTCCGACCAGGCACAGAAGGCTGTCACGGCTCCGGACGGCTATACCACGTATGAGGATCTTGACCCTGAGATTCTTCCCGAAAGAAACTCAAGCATAGAGATTTCCGACTTCGGCTTCCCTTCGGAGATGGGTAAGGCGACAGCAAAGCTCGAGCGTGGCAACGGTGATGAGGTAGACATATCCGTAACCGCGACCTATGCCGACCAGGACTATACGATAAAGAGTACTGTTGTAAGACAGCCTCTTTACTTCGCGGGTATAGCAGTTAAAAATATCACGGCAGGCAGCGCAAATTCTTCCCTTAAGCTCGGTGACAATACCGACCTTTATTGGAACAATGCAACCACGACCTTTGAAACAACTATGAACGGTTGTAAGGTTTTACTTGACAAGGGCAACCTTGTTACAAAGGGTGACGCCAAGGTTCTCGCAGGAGCAACCGTTGCACGCCACAAGTTCGGAAGCACCGTAAGCTTCTCAAGAGCGTCAGGCTCCCGCTACATAAGGAAGATATGGGGACCTGAGGAGTACATCATCTCCAACAAGACCTTAAAAGCAGGCGACAGTGAGAGTACGGAATACGTATCATCGGTACTTAATACTCTTAAGAACATTACAAATTACACGGTTAAGTATTGTAATAATTCTAGAGATCGTATGCCCAACCATTTCGGATATTTCGGATTTGATGATGACAGTACGCTCGGAAAGATACTTTCATTCTTAAAACTTGATAAGGCATATGAAGATATGCGAAATCAAAGTATGAGTTTGACAAAGCAAACCAACAATGCGCTTAACATTCAGTATATTAAGCTTCTGTCTCTTTCTGCCGAAATTGATAAGAGATATGATAAACTGAGTAATGAAGGAAATATATTCCAGCAATTACAGGCAGATATATATAAAAGATTTTTCCAAAAATATGTTCAGAGTCACGGATTAACTGTATTCGACGTATCGTATATTGAATTCAACGCAAGAGATGAAAACACGCGTGATGATGATATGATTCCTCTTGTATATCTTTTTGTTGATGGTGGTACAAATGAAAGAAATGGTATTAAAGTAAGAATCAAATATGGTAAGGATCCGGCGAAAGAGTCTGTTCTTTACAACGGAATAGAGGACATCAATAAGTGGATTACCGGAAAACTTGAGGATTGGTTTAAAATTAAAAATAACATGGCGTATGTCATAGTTTATCTTGAACCGAATTCGTCAATAGAACTTGGCTGTAAGGTGAACGGAAGAAACGACAACCTGCAGGATCTTGTGTTTGCTTACTCCATCTACGGTGGAGACAACACAACCGTAATCCTCAATGACAAGGTAACGGTTCTCGGTGAGATATATTGCGACAACCTCATAGTAAACGGAAACGCCAATGTAACCTATACAAACTCAAGCGGTTCACAGATAGCAAAGCAGAAGGTTGCCGAATACTGGACAATCGTTAACTATTCTGACTAAGGAGGGACATGCTTTATGAAGGCTTTGAAGAACAAAAAAGGTATGACTCTCGTTGAAATGATTATCGGTATCCTGCTTCTTGCAATTGCGGGAATTATGCTCGCACAGAGCTTTGCGTCCTGTGCAAATATCATTAACAGGGCAACTCTTTACAGGAACGCAAGTGACGCTACTTCTTCCTCTATCGAGTTACAGGAAGAGCAGGACTCAAAGGACGCCAATGTTTCCGTGGACCTTAGTACCGACACAAGCGTAAAGACGATAAGGATTGTCGGAAAGAAGAAAAACGGAACGACGATAAACAAGACAATTAACGGCGAGCTTATTGTCGGCTCTGATACCGGTAAGTCAAGTCTTACCTACAGAGAATTCCTTCCGGGAACATTTGATTTTGTTATAAACGCAGAGGAAACCGGAGATTAAAGAAATCTGAAGTATTATTGAAAGGATGCATGCGTAATGTTTAAACTTCGTTATGATAAACGTGGTATGACGCTTATTGAAATGATAATTTCCCTTGTAATACTCAGTATTCTTATGTCCTCTACGATGGGAATGATTATTTCAAGTAATAACATTTTTGTTTCGACCAGTCAGGCTGCGCTTGACAGGTTGGTAGGTAACTCCGTCTATTCAACCCTTGAGTCAATGCTTAAGTATTCGACGAGTCTTACCATTTCGGCAACTCCTAAAAATGATAATAAGCAGCAGTCGTTTATGGTATCCGTTTCGGATAACGACACAAAATCCGGAAAGCTTATGTACAGAGGAAAAGCCAATGATGACGGTAACGCATCAAACTATATCTCTCTTTACGACCAGAGCTTCTATAACAACAGAACTATTCAGTATAGGATTGTTGAAGCCGGAAAAGATCAGAGACATGTTGACATGCAGGTTAGAGTCTACAGAAACGGAAAGCTTGTTTTCTCGAAGGATGCAATTATAAAATGCCTTAACCTTGCTCTTATCAGAAGTAATTCCAACCAGAATACTATCAACATGGATAAGAACGCAAGCGGAGCGGATTTTTACAATCAGTACCTCTATTTCACGGTTGACGAGCTTGCTATCGCCGGCGGTGACAATGCATGGGCTTTTGAGTATAAGATTCAGGAGTACATGGACAGGTACAATGCAATACTCAACGAGTATTATCAGAAGCTCGGTATTGTAAACAACTACTTCAATGACCCACTCATGGAAAACAGAGATGAGGACGGTTACAGAATTCAGAAAGATAAGCTTGCCGAATTATTAAACATAAGACAGCTTGCCATCTTCGGTGACGGCTCGGGCGACTCGGCATGGGAGGGTGATGAGGCAACAGGCTACAAGAACCTCAGGGCTCATTATCAGGAAGAAATAAAGAAGCTTCTCAACTTTGCCCCGAATACAATCAGTGACGCAAACAATGTTTACTATCAGGTTGTAGCAGACAAGGAAGAGCTTTACACCGGATTCCTCCTTACTTATTATGATAAAAATAAGGACGGAAAGATAACCAAGGCGGAGTTTCCGCACGAACAGGACTATGAAAAGTTCTTCGGCGGTACCGTTATGAAGAACTATGCAAACCCAAGCACAAACGGTATTGTAAATCTCACATATTTCAAGGACGGTCTCAATGACGATTATTCTAGATTGTTCACTACGGACCAGAGGGATATTTACTTCTACAACCAAAAGGGCTTGGTTTATGACCCGGATGATAAGCACTATGTTTCAAACATGCCTCTGGCTTTTGGCGGAGAAGCATTGAATTATTACGGTTATTCCGATCTGGATAACATAAACCACGGTAATCCCGTTATCTCTATCAGAGCATCTGCGGGCGGTGGATCACTTCCCCGTGCGTACAAGTATAACGGAGACGGTTCGGCAACTATGCCGGGTACATATGAGTCTAAAGAGTATCTTTACGGCAGTCTTCCTAAGGGGTATACTAACTACAAAGACACATATAGAGAATTAGTAAACAGAATGGGAAGCAACTTAGTTGAACTTACATATGTCGGTACGATTCAAGAGGGAAAAGGCGGAAACTACGGTGGAGTGGAATATCAATGGTCTTACACTGTAACCGCTACTACAGATATTCCGGAAGGCTGGTACTGGCTTAGAGATGAAGGTGCCGGAGACAACAAGGGACGCCATGTATTCTATCTTCAGGCGGCAAATAATGCCGAGACAAATGCTGACGGAAAGAGGATAGCAGTAAAGAAAGACGCAAAGATTTACGTATATTCTTATCATTATCTGTGCAGATTGGTTTGCTATGAGCAGGCACAGTATAATGAATCCGAAAGCTTTGATGCATCGACACAGAAGATTACAAACTACACCATAAACAGACATCAGTACAATGATTACTTCATATACGGTGTAGATTGGAACTCTTGGTACAAGGCAACACAGGACGGACTTCTCAACAAGGTTATCGGTGGATTGTCAAATCTCTTTACACACAGAACGGATATCAACCAGATAACAGCAACTAATGCTGATCAGGTGCTCGGTCTTAAGGGGCGCTATACGGTTGATAACATAGACCGCAGTCTTCGTTCTTATAACCTTGCATGGATTGTTTACAGTCCGAAGAGAAGCACATGGTATTACCTGCCGGATTCATCGACCAGAATTTCATCGGCACTGTCGGGCGTATCGTGGATTTCCAACAAGAATACACCTGTACCGCTTGACATAACCGGATGGTCATCATCCACCGCAATGGTCAAGGACATCGAAACACGAAAGCTGTCCTCAAGAGGTTTCTTTAACCTCATTGACACAACGGAGGATAAAATCTGGGTACCGCTTCCGACCGGAAGTACGATAGACAGAACTTCTGTAACAGAATAATAGGCACTTATACAAAGCAGGCAGTCTTCTTGAGATTGCCTGCTTTTTCTACCGCTTTTACCTTATGAGAATTATCCGCATATCATAGGAGATGATACCGTAGACAAGCTGGAGCGAGAGGGCACG
>OFMD01002198.1_pt1 | contig 10434 bp, 9 predicted proteins | sample 1541211 | NCBI WGS metagenome assembly OFMD01 (sample SAMN04209231, study PRJEB22552) | human gut metagenome | biome: gut; material: feces | host: Homo sapiens | place: USA: Oklahoma | reverse complement strand
CAATGCAGATAACATTCCTATCATTGCTCCTGCACTCTGAAAATTTGATTTAGGCGTTCTCTTCTGCAATCCTACTGCAATTTTGTCAAAACAATCATGCACTACTTTTGTCTCTTTCATCGGAATAAAATCGATATAAGCCCGTTGTGATGCCTCTTCTTTATCCAATTCATGTAAAAAGAATTTCCTTACCATCTCATATTCCTTTGTGCGTTTCCCGGAAAAAACACTTGGAAATTGTAGTAAATTCAAAATATATTCTTGTGTAAATTCCAGAAAAATCACTCTGCAATACTCATCGAATTCCTCCAGATGGCGAATATTCATATTCATCAGACAGCAACTTCCTTTCGGATAAAGATGTCTGGTATTTTCAATGTTCTGATATAGCCTTCCATCTGCAACATACATCAACTCATAGAAATTATGTCTGTGCATACTTTTCCTTTCAAGAATTTTGTCCGATTCCTCCTTGTCCATACAAAGATATCCTAAATCCTTCGGTCCTATAAATGTAAGCACCTCTCTTCCTTCTTCTTTTTCCGGATAATAGGAATCTAAAATAAAAGAAAGACTATCTTCTGTAAAATGATTTTCTCTAAAACCTTTTTCATATGCCTTCATTTCTTTAATTAAATCCTGATACATCATAGGACGTGTAGATTGAAAATACATAATTTATTCCTCTTTCTGATAAAAACCAGTTTTATCTTTTTATAGTGATCATTCCTGTTCATCTCGAATAGCTCTTAACAATTGAATCTGATACACATAAGGTTCAATCCCATCATTTATGCCATTTATACTCTTTTTCATATCATTTATAATAATATCATATGATGTGGATGTCAAAATTTTTTACCACTCACTAATTAACCGAATTGTTCTATTCAATAGTAAAAGCGAGGAAAACTTATGCAAAAAACAGATTTCAACCGTGACTGGACCGTACAGAAAGACGGATCCAATGAAATACTTCATGTCAATCTTCCAGATGACGCCATGATCCGTGAAGAGCGCTCAAAAGAGAATAAAACCGCAAGTGCAAGTGCCTATTTTGCCGGTGGCAAATATATTTACACTAAAATTTTCGATCTTTCGGAAAATGAAACCAGACAAACTCTGATCTTAGAATTTGAGGCTGTCTATCAAAACGCAACCGTATTCTTAAACGGCAGACAGGTTGCCGAACATCCTTACGGATACACAAACTTTTTTGTTGACATCACCGGAAAAGTTATTGCCGGAACAAATGAACTGAAAGTCGTTGCAGACAACGCAGATGTCCCGAACAGCCGTTGGTACTCCGGATCCGGTATCTACCGCGAAGTGCACCTTTACCGTTCCGGAAGTTCTTATATCCGCCCGGAAGGGTTAAAAGTGCAGATTGTTGATCTTAATACAATCCACATTTTTACTGACGCGGTTATGCAGCCTGATGAAAAAATTGTACTGGAAATTTTCAATGACACTGGCAAAATCGTATCTTCCGAAGGCACAGATGTCACCATCACCATCCCAGATGCACACCTCTGGTCTGCCGAAGATCCTTATTTATATACCTGCAAGGCAACCCTTCTACAAAATGGAACTGCCATTGATACTGCCAGAACCTCTTTCGGAATCCGTACCCTTTCCTGGGGAAAAGATGGATTTCTTGTAAACAGCAAGTCCGTCCTTTTCCGGGGTGCCTGCATCCATCATGATAATGGGGTACTCGGTGCCTGTGGCTTCCATGATGCTGAATGTCGGCGGGTACGCATTTTAAAAGAAGCCGGATTTAATGCCATCCGTTCTTCACACAATCCCATTTCAAAGGCAATGCTGGATGCATGCGATCAACTTGGTATGTACATTATTGACGAAGCTTTTGATATGTGGCTGATCAAGAAAAATCCTTACGATTACGCCGGTGAAACATTTTCCAAATGGTGGAAAGCTGATATTGCTGCCATGATTTCAAAAGACTATAACCATTCTTCTGTTGTGATGTACTCTGTTGGAAACGAGATTACAGAGCTTGGACTTGCAGACGGGCAGGAACAGGCCCGTATCATGACTGAATTCTGCCATACCAAAGATCATACAAGACCTGTCACAGCCGGGATCAATCTGATGCTTGCTACCATGGCCGGAAGTAAAAAAAGTATTTATGGCACGGACGAAGACGGTAAAGTCAAAGACAGTGGTTCCGGTGGACTGGATAACGCTCCGACCTCTGAATTTTTCAATATCATGATGAACAAAATGGGCGGACTCATCAATAAAGCAGCCAAAACAAAAAAAGCGACTGCCATTGCTGAAATTATGTCCGGTATTTTCGATATTCCCGGATATAATTATGCATCCAGCCGCTATAAAATTGATGCCAGAAATCATCCGGAACAGGCGACAACCGGCTCTGAAACTCTCCCGCAGACCCTTTACGATAACTGGCAGCTTGTCAAATCGATTCCTACCATGACCGGCGACTTTATGTGGACTGGATATGATTATCTTGGCGAGTCAGGAATCGGTACCATCCAGTATAAAGATAAGAAAACAAAGCAACCTGCTGATCCAGGTCTCATTATTTCCGGTGGTGCCGGTATCATTGATATCTGTGGAAAAAAACGTCCGGAAGTTGGATGGAGCAAGATCATCTGGGGATTACAGAAAACTCCAACAATTGGTGTTGACCCTTATACCCGCACAGACTATTTCCAGTCTCTTTCTATGTGGCGTGTCACAGATGCGGTGGAAAGCTGGTCATGGGAAGGCTGCGAAGGGAAAAAAGCTTCTGTAACAGTCTACTCAGATGCAGACAAAATAGAACTTCTTGTCAATGGAAAAAGCGCAGGTAAAAAGAAACCGAAAAAAGATATTGCAAAATTCAGGAAAATTCCATATGAAGCCGGCAAAATCGAAGCCATTGCTTACGACTCCTCCGGAAAAGAAACAGCCCGCACCACGCTTGTCTCAGCCACTGGAAAAACTTCGATAAAACTCACTCCTGAAACAACAAACCTCTGTGCAAACGGTCAGGATCTCTGCTTCCTTAATATCGATCTTATCGGGGAAAACGGAATCACAAAATCTTCTGTCGACCAGAATCTGAAGATAGAAATCTCCGGTCCTGCAACCCTTCAGGGCTATGGCTCTGCAAGACCGAATATTGAAAAAAGCTTCTGCAGTGATACTTTCAAGACATTCTACGGAAAATCCTTAGCCGTTATCCGGGCTGGATATGAACCAGGTACTGTCACTGTAAAAGTTTCCGGAAAAGGATTAGACACACAAAAACTTACATTAAATATCTGCTGAAACTCTACAGATTTCTAAATAAAACCAAAGGAGAACATCAGAACTCTTTTTCTGTTCTGACGTTCTCCCTTCTGGTCATTTATCCCATTTTCTAATAAATATATTTCTTCATTTCCTGATATACCCTTGCAAGAGGAAGTCCGACGATCGTATTATAATCACCTTCAATCCCACAGATATACACGCCAAATGCCCCTTGGATTCCATAGGCTCCTGCCTTGTCCATCGGCTCTCCTGTCGCAATATATTCCCTGATTTCTTCCTTGCTCATCGGATATACATGCACATCACTGCATTCATGAAATGTCTTCCGGATCTTTTTCCCATCCTTCTTTATCAGAAGCGTAACACCGGTGTAAACCTGATGTGCTTTTCCCTGAAGCATGGAAATCATCTGATATGCCTGCTCTTTATCCTTTGGCTTTCCGAGAATCGTTCCATCCGCTGCAACCACCGTATCTGAGCCGATCACCAGAAAATCTCCTGTATTTTTCGTTTCATACTGCTGATAGACATCTTCTGCTTTCTGTACAGAAAGTTCTTCCACAACCTGGCTTGGAACCTGGGATGTAATTACTTCCTCACAATGTGACGGCATGACTACATGCTTTATATTTCCCTGTTCCAGCAGTTCTGTCCTGCGCGGTGATGCAGAGGCCAGAACTACAGTCAGCTTCTGTGTCCTACTACACATAGCCTAATCCTCTTTCACAAGAATCTTCTTAATTTCTCCCATATACATGTTATGCATATCTTTGTCAGCATACCATTTGTCAAGATTTGCTTTCTCAACAAAATTTTCTTCTCCCATGCGCTGTACATAAACCTTCTTGCATACAAAGATCATTTTTGCTTCTTCAAACGCAACTGTTCCATCTACATAATATGGTGTCAGACCGGCTTCTTTGATCTTATCTTCGTCCCTTCCGGAGACTCTTCCACAGAGATTTAACGCTTCTCTATGCTCTTCTCCAAAGAATGCCAGTGTAAAATAATCTTCTCTGTCTACAAATTCTTTTGTATAACGGGAATCACGGATATAGGCTGTTGCAGTCGGCTTGCCCCACATAATTCCAACACCACCCCAGCTTGCTGTCATGGTGTTACATTTTTCTTCATTTCCTGCTGTGATCAGCATCCACTGTTTTCCGATCAGGTCAAATGGATTATCCTTTAATTCTTCTGCTTTTATTTCTGTAAAACTCATTTTTCTGTCCTCTTATTTTGCGATTACTTTACGGAAATTCTTCTTTCCTTTTCTTACAACTTTTCCTTCACCTTCAAAGTCTGCTTTTGCAAATGTTGTCGCAATATCGGAAACCTTTTCTCCGTCAACGGCAACTCCGCCCTGCTGTACGGCACGGCGTGCTTCTGACTTGGAAGCAACCAGTCCACTCTTGTGAAGCAGTGTCAGGATATCGACAGACCCGTCTGCAAAATCTTCATCAGAAAGCTCTGCTGTCGGCATATCTGCTGCATTTCCTGAGCTGAACAGTGCACGTGCGCCTTCCTGTGCCTTTGTAGCTTCTTCTTCGCCGTGAACCAGTTTTGTCAGTTCAAACGCAAGGATTTCTTTTGCTGTGTTAAGCTGTGCGCCTTCCCATTTGTCCATCTCATCAATCTGCTCAAGCGGAAGGAATGTCAGCATACGTAAACATTTAAGAACATCTGCATCTGCCACATTTCTCCAATACTGGTAGAATTCAAACGGAGAAGTTTTTTCCGGATCAAGCCATACAGCTCCAGACTGTGTCTTACCCATCTTCTTTCCTTCTGAATTCAGAAGCAGTGTGATTGTCATCGCACTTGCATCCTTACCAAGCTTACGACGGATCAGCTCTGTACCACCAAGCATGTTGCTCCACTGATCATCTCCGCCAAACTGAAGATTACAGCCGTATTTCTGGTATAACATATAGAAATCATAGCTCTGCATGATCATGTAGTTGAACTCAAGGAAGCTCAGTCCCTTTTCCATACGCTGTTTGTAGCATTCTGCAGTCAGCATACGATTTACGGAGAAATGTGCTCCGACTTCACGAAGTACTTCCACATAATTCAGATCCATCAGCCAGTCCGCATTATTAACCATCAGTGCTTTCCCGTCTGAAAAATCAATAAAACGGCTCATCTGCTTCTTAAAGCAGTCACAATTGTGCTGGATTGTCTCCGGTGTCATCATCTGACGCATATCTGTTCTACCGGACGGATCCCCGATCATAGCAGTACCGCCCCCGATCAAAGCAATCGGCTTATTGCCAGCCTCCTGCAGTCTCTTCATCAGGCACAATGCCATAAAATGTCCAACATGCAGACTATCCGCCGTCGGATCAAACCCAATATAAAACGTAGCCTTCCCGTTATTCACCAGATCCCGGATAAGCGGCTCATCCGTAACCTGCGCAATCAATCCTCTGGCCTTAAGCTCTTCATAAATACCCATTTTTCTACTTTCCTTTCTTTTTCAAAACCTATATCTTACTCACAGCCAATCTTCTCCGCCAGGAGAAGGAGGCGTCCCGTCTGGAACTCTTTGAAGTCTTCAAGGATGTCAGCCATCCGGAAACCATTTCTATTTGACTGCATGTGCTGGCGGATGCTCATACTTCTTAGGTTTTGGGAATTTGTGTTATGATTGAAAATCCATCTGTCTGAGCGAAGCGAGTTATGGATTTTCAATCATGCCCTTAACAAATTTACAAAACCTTAGAAGTATCAGCCGCCGAACCCGCAGACAAATAGAAATAGATTCCGGATAGCGTCCGTCCTGAACCCCTTCAATTTTTCCAATAAAAAAACCTCGTCCTCCGGCCAATCAGCCTTTAAGGACGAGGTATATTCTCTCGTGGTACCACCTTAATTCACATCCGGCTCGCACCGAATGCCTCAGTCAGTAACTAACATTACCGTAGCAGGTATAACGTCCGCCACTCCGTCACAGCTTACTTGCGCTTCCGCGCGTTCGGTGTGAAACTCCAAGATGTATTCACATCTGACTCTTCGTGCACCTCTCATCAACCGGTTACTTTCTGTCTGAGCCTTGTCATCTGCTACTTGTTCTCTTCATAGCCTGTAATTTTCTCTTCTTTTGTCATACTACCGTATCCTTCAAAATTTGTCAAGCCGGATTTCACGCCAAATTATCACAAAACAACTTTTGTCAAATCCAATTCACAGCCTTCCATCATTTTCCGAACCACTCTCGCAGATTCCCTAATTCCAGAAATCCGTCTTCTGCTCCAGCTCAATATCTGCACTTTTAAACACCGGATTAACTCCCCGCTTCAACTGATCCTCATAATCCCGGATTGCCTTAAATGCCGTCCCGGACAAAATCAGGATCACCGGAATATTGATCAGTGCCATCACACCCATCAGTACATCGGAAAGATCCCACAAAAGCGACATTTCCATACCTGCCCCTAGAAATACAACAAATGCAGATACCAGGCGGAATCCGCGCATAAATTTTTTTCCCGGTTCCTTTTTATGGATATAGGTCAGAAGATTGTCGCAATAGAAACAATTTCCAAGCAATGTTGTAAACGCAAAAAATACCATAGCCACCGTTATAAATACCGGACCAAATGCTCCCAGGGATTCCTGAAGAGATGCCTGAACCCACGGTGCCCCCTGCATCTCCCTGGTTGGATCAATGCCAGACGACATACACATCATCGCCGTTGCCGTGCAAAGAAGAAGTGTGTCGATAAAGACAGACAGCATCTGAACCAGTCCCTGTTTGACCGGATGGCTGACATTTGCAGAAGCAGATGCATTCGGTGCCGAACCGATTCCGGCTTCGTTGGAATAAAGCCCACGGCGGATACCCTGCATCATAGCAGAACCCGCAAACGCTCCGAAAATCGCCTTGAAATCAAACGCTTCCTCAAAAATACGCAGGAACATTTCCGGCACATTGCGGATATTGATGATAACCACAATCAGCGCCATACCGATATATGCAAGTCCCATCACCGGCACAAGCGTCGATGTCACCTTTACAATACGGCTTCCACCGCCAAGCAGACACCATCCGGTCAGAACTGCCAGAATCCCACCAATGATCCATGGGCTTACCTTCGGATCATAAAAAGAAAATCCGGAAAATGTAGACTGCAGATTGTAGGATGCCAGCATATTGAATCCAAATGCATAAGTCAGGATCATGGCAATACAAAACACGATCGCCAGTGGTCTGCAATGCAGCGCCGCCTCGATATAATAAGCCGGACCACCATAGCATTTCCCATCCTCTCCCTTTTTCTTGTAAATCTGTGCCAGCGTACTTTCAATCAGTGCAGACGCACTTCCAATGATCGCAATCACCCACATCCAGAATACAGAACCAAATCCCCCAATACAAATTGCCGATGACACCCCGACAATATTTCCCGTTCCTACTCTCGATGCCGTTGAAACCATAAGTGCCTGGAATGATGAGATTGCCTCTTTGTCGTCCGGCTTCTCCATCACGGACTCACAAGCTCTCTCAAATAAACGCACCTGTGGAAATCTTGTCCGGATTGTAAAATATAAACCTGCACCGATCAGAATAATCACCAGAAGTTTGCTGTACATAAATGAACTGACCGCCCCAATAATCGTCTGAAACATACCTTCTTTCCTTTCTCAATGTTTTCTACCATTTTCGCTATATCTTAACGGAAACTCTCAAAATTTGCAAGCTTTTTCTATTTAAAAGCGGACAAGCAACGCCTGTCCGCCAAATTTATACTATATTTTTCTATCCCTTTACAGCTCCGGCAGCAACACCCTTGATGATGTACTTCTGTCCTGCCAGATATACAATGATGATTGGGATTACTGTAAGCATAATGCTTGCCATCATCGGTCCCATTTCAACTCTTCCGTAACTTCCGCGGAAATACTGGATCAGCATTGGGATTGTTTTATACTTCTTAATATCAAGTACAAGAGTTGGAAGCAGGTAATCATTCCATACCCACATTGCTTCCAGAATACCTACGGATATCATGGTAGGCTTCAGGATATGGATATCGATCAAAAAGAAGGTCTGCAGCGGATTACATCCGTCGATCATGGCAGCTTCTTCGATTTCTACAGGAATCGATTTTACAAATCCGCAGAACATAAATACCGCAAGACCTGCGCCAAATCCGAGATAGATCACCCAGATATTCCATGGCATATTCAGATGTAAGGTATCTGCTGTCTGTGACAAGGTGAACATAACCATCTGGAAAGGAACAACCATGGAAAATACAAACAGATAATATAAAATCTTTGAAATCGGACTATTTACACGGGTTATATACCATGCACACATGGAGCAACATACAAGAATAGCAACTACAGAAGTAATCGTAATAAATGTACTGTATCCAAGACTGCTCAAAAATCCTTTTGAAGCAACGGCATCTACATAGTTTGCGATTCCTGCAAATGCATCTGCAGTCGGAAGTTTAAATGCAGTTCCTGTACTGATCGCTGATTCTTTTTTCAAAGAGTTCATCAGGATCATAATGATCGGATAAATCCAGGCGAGTGCCGCAATTGTTAATATAACTATCCATATTGTATTTGCAATACTTTTCTTCTTTTTCATTACTGCTGCACCTCCTTAGATCTTGTTGCTTTCAGCTGTACCAGTGAAATAATGATAACCAGAACACAGAAGATCACTGCTTTTGCCTGTCCATAACCTTTCCACTGCATTCCGGCACGTGCGTAGAATGTCTGGTAAATATTCAGTGCCAGCATTTCTGTCGCATGGTTCGGATCTCCACCTGTAAGAGCCAGGTTCTGGTCAAACAATTTAAATGAATTGGTAAGTGTCAGGAAGACGCAGATCGTGATGGAAGACATTACCATCGGAACTCTGATTTTCCAGAGGATATCCCACTTTGCTGCTCCGTCAATCTCTGCTGCTTCAATGACATCACCAGGAATAGACTGAAGACCCGCAATATAGATGATCATCATATAACCGATCTGCTGCCAGCTGACCAGAATGATCAGTCCCCAGAAGCCATACCACTCATTCAGAGCAAGTGCGGTACCATATCTGGAAAGAACTCCGTTAAAGATCAGCTGCCAGATATATCCAAGTACGATACCACCGATCAGGTTCGGCATGAAGAAGATCGTACGGAAGACATTTGTTCCGTGCATTTCTTTTGTCAGTGCCATTGCAAGTGCAAATGCTATGATGTTAATGAGCAGAAGAGATGCAATCGCGAACAGTACGGTATACCAGAATGAATGACGGAATGCCGTATCTTTCAGTGCTTCTATGTAATTTGAAAATCCTACGAATTTCGCGTCTGTTACGGTTGTAAATTTACAAAATGAAAGATAAATACCCCAGATGAAAGGCCATAAAAAACCAATGATAAACGCTGCAAGTGTTGGTAACACAAAGACAGGCCACCACTTTTTAAGAGATTTTCCTACCATCTCTGCTCCTCCTACTTCATTTAATTCCTGTGTGCCTGCAGTTTCTGCACTTCAGGCCCTCTTTTCGTAAGACTACGTCTTTCATGTGGAAAGGGGAGGCCATACTTACTGCCTCCCCCTTCTCTTTACACCAACATCCAAATCCTTGAAAGGTTTTGGATATACTTTACACAAATTACTCAGTCAGAGCTTTCTCTGTTGCCCATCCGTCAACGAATGCTGTTGTAACTTTTGCCCAGTTTGCATCTGTCGGATCTGCTGCGTAACTTGTCAGTGCAGAACCCACTCCGTTCTTCCACTCTTCTGATGGCATTGTTGAGAAGTTCCAAGATACAGGAGTCTTTCCGTCTTCTGTATATTTGTTTGCTTCGTTAACAAGTACGTTGTCTGATTTCAGGTTCTTCTTAAATGGAATTGTGAATCCCATGTCTTTGCACATTGCCTTTACACCATCATCAGATGTTACACACCAGTTCATGAAATCAAGTGTTGCCTGAATGTCGTCTTCAGATGCTTTGGAGTTTACACACCAGTAGTTCTCTGTACCTGTACAGATTCCCTGATCTTCTTCGCCTTCTACACCGATGTAGATTGGAAGGATTCCAAGATTGTCATCTCCGACGTCTTTGATGTTGTTATATTCCCATGTACCATTCTGGTAGAATACTGCATCACCTGTTACGAAATCTG
>OFMD01002182.1_pt1 | contig 10485 bp, 10 predicted proteins | sample 1541211 | NCBI WGS metagenome assembly OFMD01 (sample SAMN04209231, study PRJEB22552) | human gut metagenome | biome: gut; material: feces | host: Homo sapiens | place: USA: Oklahoma | reverse complement strand
AACAGGTTGAGCGCCTCAAAGACCAAGGCCTGCAAGATGCGCTTATGCTCTTCTTCCAGCACCCAGCCCGTACCTGCCGTAACGGCCTCCTGCGTCAGCAGGGCAAGTTCTTCACGCCAGGCGTCGCATATGTTGCGGCGCTGGGCATCCAGCGCATAAAGCACGCTGCCGAGCGCCTGCCCCATTTCGGCGCGAAACTCTTTAAGCTCCTGCCCGGCCTGATCCATACCTGCCTGAAATCCCTCGCCATGGGCTGCGTCGAGCACGGCTTGCGCCTGCTCTCGCAGAGCTTGCGCCTTGCCCAGCTCGGCTCCGGCCTGCTTTCTTTCTTCCTGCGCCTGGGCCTTGAGTGTTTCGCTGTCGCCAATGAGCCGCTGCTTCAAGTCCTGCGCCTCGGCGCGCGCCTCGTCGAGCACCCTTTGGCGTTCGGCGTAGGCTGCCCCCAGTATTTCACGCGCCCTTTCCTCGGCCTTGGCCCGCACCCGCGCAAAATAATCTTCCTGTTCCTGCTGTTGCGCACGCTCACGGCGCAGGGGTTCCTGCATGGCGTCAAGCTGCTCCACGGTGGCTTCGCGCTCACCCATGAAGACAGTACCCCATTTTTTGCGCAACTGATCTGACGCCATGACGTTTTCCGGGTTAGAATTTTTCAGTACAGGTCTGCAGCGGCCGCCAGACCAGCCGGCACAGCAAGACTGTTACCCCTGGATACGGGCACCTGCCGCAGCCCTATACAAAGACCTCGCCAGCACCCCTGCTGATGACAAGCTTGTTTTCCGCCTCAAGGCGACGCACAACCTTTACGATATTCTGCTGCGCGGCCTCTACGTCTGAAAGCTTGGTCGGCCCCATATATTCCAGTTCTTCGCGAATCATGTTGCCCGCGCGTTCGGACATATTCTTGAAGAACTTTTCCTTGAGGTCGTCACTGGAGCCACGCAGGGCCAGGGTAAGGTCTTCGTTGGAAATTTCCTTGAGCATCTCACGCACGCCGCGGTCGTCAATATTTTTGCAGTCTTCAAAGACGAACATGAGGTTGCGGATATCTTCGGCCATCTGGGCGGAATCTTCTTCGATTTCGGACAGCACTTCTTCTTCGGTGGCGCGGTCCACGGCATTGAGAATTTCAGCCACAGACTGTACGCCGCCCACCTTTTTGCCTTCCTTGCCGCCCATGGCGATCAGCTGGCTTGTAAGCACCTTGTCCACTTCCATAAGCATGTCTTCCGGCACGGCCTCAAGCCGGGCCAGACGCATGAGCACCTCGGCGCGCACACCGGCGGGCAGGCTTGTCAATAAATTGGCGGCCTGATCAGGATGCAGATGCCCAAGAATGAGCGCCAGGGTGTGCGGGTGCTCGTTGCGTAAAATTTGTGAAAGAAGGCGTGGGCTTACCTGCTCAAGCTCGCGAAATGGCGCGGGGCCGGTTTCAAGGCTGAGCGAATCCATAATGTACTTGGCGGTTTCGGGGTCGAGGTTCTTGACCAGCAGACGTTTGAGCGTATCGCTGCCGCCCGCTATCATATCCACCCCTTCCACCAGAGATTCGTGAAACTCGCGCAGGACGTCTTCCACAATTTCACGCGGCACGGGTTCCAAGTCCACAATGGCTTTGGAGATCTCGGCTATTTCCTGCCTGTCCATGCGCTTGAACACGTCGGCCGTGAATTTGTCGCCCATGGCGAGCAGCAGCACGGCGATGCGCTGTTTGCCGGTCAACTCCATCCTTATGCTCCTTCACCCCGCCCCCGAGGGCACAGAGGGGTTTTAGTCCTTGTCTGAAAGCCAGCGCTTGATAAGCCGCACGGCCTGATCCATATGCTGCTCGGTAATACGGAACAGCCGCAACTTCAATTCTTCCACCCGCTGATTGGTTTCTTTCTGCGCCAGGCGCAGCGCCTTGAGCCGTGACAGGGCCGGCGTAGAACCGCCGCCCTGCCCTGGCGAAAGGCCCATCCGCGGGGGGCTAGGCTTTAACTGCTTCATCGTTCTTCATCCAACCGCGCACCAGGGTAACCACCTGTTCCATATGATTGTCGGACAGGGTAAAGATGTGCGCTTTCAGGGCTTCAATGTCCTTGAACACCAGATCGTCCTCGTCGTCTTCCTGCGGCACCTCGTCTTCTGTTCTGGCGGCTTCTTCCAGCGCCTCGTACAGAGCGAGCTGCTCTTCGGCGGCGGGCAGGCCTTCCAGGCCTTCCACCATTTCACCGGCCTCAACCTTGGGCCGGATAAGAGCCAGCACCACAGGCCGCACTATAAGCATCAGAAACAGGAAGGCCAGCAGGGCATTAAGCAGGGGCTTGCCCAGACGTTCGGCATAGTCAGCCAGCATGTCGGCAAAATTCGGGTCCCTGGGCGGCTCGGAGTCGGTAAAGGGCGCGGAGCTGACCTCCAGCGCGTCGCCCCGGCCCGTATCCAGCCCCACGGCATTATGAACAAGCTGACGCACCTGTTCAAGCTCTTCGCTTTTGCGCGGCATAAACGTCCACGCGCCATCGGCCTTTACATACGTGCCATCAATGAGGACTGCAACCGTCAGGCGGCGCAATTCTCCCACGTTGGACACGATCTGCTGTTCTTCCTTGTTGATTTCGTAGTTGGTGGTGCGGGCTTCACGGGTTCCGCTCTGGTCAGAAACAGAACCGGTGATGCCGTCGCCGCGAAAATTCACATCTGGCGAACCTGCCTCAAGGTTGGCGCGACCCTGCTGGCTTTCTTCGCTGCGGTATTCGCTGCGCACAGCCGTTCTTTCGGGGTCGAACAGTTCGCGGCGTATGGTTTTCTGGCTGAAGTCCATATCAGCGTTGACCTTGGCAATGACGCGGCCAGGGCCAAAAAGTGGCTGGAGCATTTCTTCGATGCGGCGTTCAAGATTGCGCTGCACGGTCTGACGGTATTCCATCTGCGTGGTGGTAATGCCCGCCAGGCTGTCTTCCTCCGGCTGGTAGAGCACCTTGCCGCTGGTATCGGTAATGGAAACATGCCCCCTGTCCAGGCCTTCCACAGACATAAGCATCATATTGAGGATGGCGTTGATTTCTTTCTGGTCAACCTTGATGTTGGGACGAATAAGCTTGAGCACCACCGAGGCCGAAGGCGACTGGCGCTCTTCGACAAAAAGGCTGCGGCGGGGGATGACCAGATGCACTCGCGCACTTTCCACACTGGGAAATTCGCTGATCGTGCGGGCCAGTTCGCCCTGAAGGGCGCGGGTATAGTTTATTTTCTGCACAAAGTCTGTCTGGCCGACCTTGACCTTGTCAAAAATTTCAAAACCGATTCCCTGCCCCACCAGACCGCCTTCGCCCGCGATCTTGATGCGCTGGTCGTATACCACTTCCTGCGGAACCATAATGGTGGCTCCGTTATCAGTAATGCGGTAGGCCACCTTGTCGGACTGCAGGGCCTTGACCACCACGCTGGCGTCTTCGGGGCCAAGATTGGAATAAAGAACGCGGTACTCGGGGCGGCCCATCCAGATGGAAAGCCCAATAATACCGGCCAGCAGAGCCACGGCCCCGCCTGCGGCGGCCATGCGTTGCAGCTGACTCATCTTTGCCCATACTGCTTTGAAAGAATTGATAAACTGTTGGATAAATGCAGGCATGGTCCGCTCCTGTGCGCTCCGGCGCCGGTTTTCCGGCACAAGGCCGGGCTTGCCTTGCCATAGCAACATTCATGCCTAATCATATCATGCTGTAATAACATACTATATTTTTAAAGGCATTTTGTAAGTACCTGAAATTCAAATTTATGACGCCTTAAAAAGGTCTCCCCCCGTACGGCAAAGCCATGCAGGGGGAGACTGTTCAGGAGCCTGAAAAAAATACTGTATCCGGTCAATGGGTTATGCTAGTTCTGGAGATGTATTGCCCCTGGAACAGGCAACGCTTGAAATGGCTGTCTGACCACTATCTTTCCTGCTGTCTGCACCTGTAATTCTTTTGTCGCAACGGCCGAAGCAAGGTTGCCTTGCAAACATTTCGCGATGTGGGTTTGTCTCAAATCCACGCAGCGTGTTCCAGATTTTTCAAGGTTGAGCCGCTCTAGAACTGCATCTTGGAAATTTCCTTGTAGGCTTCCAGCACCTTGCCGCGCACGGCGGTAGTCAGCTTCATGGCAAGGCTGGATTTCTGCATGGTTATCATGAGTTCCTGCACGTTCTGGGTGCGGCCCGAAGCAAATTCGCTGATGGCTTCATCCTTGACGCCCTGCAACTGGTTTACCTTGTTCAGTGAATCCCTGAGGGTTCCGGTAAAGCTGCTCTCAGAAGTTACCGGGGTATGCGCCTTGCCGGGAAACTGCACCATGTCCACCTGGGCGCCGAAATTTTCGCCGGTATCCACCTTGCTGCGGGCAAGGCTCTGATCCAGGGTGCGGGAAAAAAGCGTTTTGCCGCTGACAGACGAACCCTGCTGCAGGCTGCCCTCTACCCTGTTGAAATGCTGCATGGCCTCACTGTACGCGCGCATGCCCACTGACTGTATGCTCATGGCCTTCTCCTGAATTGCCTCAGCGGCTCCGCCCGGTCAGATGGGCGGTAAAAATCTTATTTGCCGATTTCAAGGGCTTTGACATACATGCCCTTGATGGCATCCACAGTGGTGACGTTGGCCTCAAAGTTGCGTTGCGCCGTCATGAGGTTGGCCATTTCTTCCACCACATTGATGTCGGGGTACATTACATAGCCTTCGGCGTTGGCATCGGGATTGCCCGGTTCATACACCCGCTTGAAGGGACGGTTATCCATAGTTACGGCCATCACGCGCACCCCCTTGACCGCACGGTCAAGCGCCGAGCGCATATGGACGGAAAAAGGATCATCCACGTCAGCCGTCTGCTGCACTACGCTGCGCCGGCGGTATGGCCCGCCCAAGGGCGTACGTGTGGTTTTGGCATTAGCCAGGTTCATGGATATGGTATTGATACGCGTACGGTCGGCTGCAAGCCCCGATGCGCTTATGTCAAATGCTGTCATGAAGTCCATGGCGTTCTCCTGATCTCAAATCAATGCTGTCCCGCCGGGCTGGCTACGAAAATGCTGTTCCCGTCCGGCAGGCTGCCTGCCCTGAATACACGTTGTTACTGTGCGCCGAAGCAGGCAGAAAGCAACGCGGGCAGAAGCGGAAAAACATTGCGGCAGCAGGCCCGCTATGCCTGCTTGCCGTCTTGTATGACTGTGTGGATACCTTCGAACGTTTTGGTAAGAACCTGCGCAAGGGCCGTAAACTGCAACTGGTTTTTGGAGTGCTTGGCCATTTCCTTGTCAAGATTCACCCGGTCTTCACCGTGAATGAGCCGGGGCTTGAAGGCTTCTGACCATTCGGGCCTGAAGCTTGAAGGATCAAAGGTCGAAGGTATGTGTTCCGCGCTGGTACGGCTCATCTGCCCTTCCATATCCTGCCCGAGGGCAGTCTGAAGCTCTTTTTCAAAGCTTAATTCACGCGGTTTGTAATTGGGGGTGTCAATGTTGGCCAGGTTGCCGGCAATGATGTTCTGCCGGTCAAGCTGCATGTTCATGACCGTACCAACAAGGCCGATCTGGCTGCTGAACAAACTTTTCATAGATCCTCCCGCAGTCCTTCTGGATTGCTTGGCAGTCATAAAGCAACATTTGTTCCAAATACATATTATCAATATAAAACATAATGTTAACAAATAAAAATGCATCAAAAAATAAACCGGTCCCGAATTTCGCCACTTTATTGACGTGACGAAAACCGAAACCGGAGAACACGAAGCCGCAGTGAATGCTGTTTTCAGGGCATCTCGCCACCCTGGTGATAATATGCCAGCAGAGCATCATTTTTTGCCAGCCCCGAGGCCCAAAACCTTTCTGACGGCAAAAGCAGTTGCGGGAGTCAAAAACCATCAAGGCTGATACGGCACAGTGAGGCTTGCCCGGCAGGAGGAAGGGAAGACATGAGATACGCGGGCGCCCAGCACCCGCACGTTGTGCAGATGGAAGGGCTGCCTCCATCTGCACAACGCACTTTCAGGCGTTACGCCCGTTTCATATTCTGAATCAGCGTATTGAGGTTCTGGGCCTGGGCTGCCAGGTCAGACACGGCTCTGGCAGCTTCGCCCATAGCATCGGCGGTCTGCCGTGACATGTCGTTGACCTGAACTATGGACAGGTTGATTTCCTCGCTGGCGGCGGACTGCTCCTCGCTGGCTGTGGCAATGGCATGCACCTGATCCGCTGTGGCGTCCACAGTGGCCACGATTTCCTGAAGGGCCTGGCCGGACATATCTGCCAGTTCCGTTGTCCGGTTGATCTGCTCCACAGCGTTCTCCGCGCTGGCTGTGCTTTTTTGCGTGCTGTCCTGAATGGCCTTGATGACGCTGCTCACGTCCAGGGTGGAAGCCATTGTCTTTTCCGCCAGCTTGCGCACCTCGTCAGCCACCACAGCAAAGCCGCGCCCGGCTTCGCCCGCGCGGGCGGCTTCAATGGCGGCATTCAGGGCCAGCAGGTTGGTCTGGTCGGCAATATCCGAAATGACGCCCATAATACGTGTGATATCGCGGGTATGTTCGTTAAGTTGCGTCATATCTTCCTTGAGCTGGCCTGAAATATGCCTCACGCCTTCAATACTCTGCAATGACTGCGCAACAATACTGGAGCCGCGCTGGGCCTTTTCTCTGGTTTCGGCAGAAGCAATGGAAGCCGCCCCGGCGTTACGGGCAACCTCCTGCACGGTGGCGTTCATTTCGTTCATGGCAGTAGCCGCCTCGGACAAACGCTGGGCAGACTCTGCCGCGCCGCGGTCAGACTGCTCAATCTGGGCCGAAAGCTCCGTAGAAGCTGAAGAAAGCACCGCGGCCACTTCTTCGAGCTGCTCCGCGGCAGCCAGCATGCCGTCACGCCGTGCTCCTTCGGCGGCTCTGCGGGCTTCTTCGGCCTCGTGCATGGCCTGGCGCGCTTCTTCAGTGGCCTTTTGGGCTTCCTGCGCCCGCTGTTCGCTTTCTGACAGAAATTTTTGCAGATTCTCCGTCATGATGCCCACGCCTCTGGACAGCCCCCCGATTTCGTCAGTGCGGGCAGCGCATTTTTCATGAACAGCCCGTTGCTGGTCGCTCATCTCAAATTGCCCCTCGGCAACACGCCCCACAAAGGCTTCTTCATTTTTCAGAGCCGTGGTGATGCTTCGCGCCACAATAAAAACTATCAGCCCCACGACCAGAATAATAGCGAACATGAGCATCAGATTGCCGCGCAACAGCACAGCGGCGGGCGCAAGAACCTCGCTGCGCTCCATACTCAGCACGACAAACCAGTTCATGGCAGGAATTTCCTGAAAATACGCCAGTTTTTCTTTTCCATCCCATGTGTAGGACAGATTGCCGTTGCGCTTTTCAAGTATCTGCCGGACCCAGTCCAGATTGCCGTCTTCGTCGCCGATATAGTCCTTGTTGGGATGCATTAGCAGCAGACCGCTGCTGTCATAAACAAAACTTGTGCCGGTCTGCCCCAGCCTGATGGCATCCACTGTTTCAGCGCTGAACATTGTGAGGTCGACTGTGCCGTAGACCACCCCCAGAACCTTGCCGTCATTCATGACCGGCGCAGCCATCACTGTGGTGACCGCGCCTGAAACCTTGCTGCGCGCATTCAGCACGCTGCTTTTACCCTGCATGGCCGCCTTGAAATACGGACGTTCAGAAAGATCGGTATTAATTCCAGCAGGATTGCTGTGCCCCACGACCACCCCCTCGGGTGAAAGCAGACCCACCGCAGCCAGCAAGGGAAAATCTTCGGCAATGCTTTTCAGACTTGCCTGCATGGCAGGGCGCAGGGCATCTTTTTCCCATTCGGATCCGGCTTTGAGGAAATTGCTGATACGGGATGTATGCCCGGCATTATCCAGCACCTTATGCAGCAACCCGGCCACACTGCCAAGCTGACCGGCCTGGCTGCGTGTCACCGCGGCAAGTTCATCGTCTATCTGTACGGCCAGCGCCCTCTCCCCGCGCGTGTAGCTGAACCAGGTTACGGTGCAAAGGCCCAGAAGCGTCGGCAGCAAGATCAGCAGCATCATTTTGGGCAACAAGCGCAATTTCATACTATTCCTCTCTTTCCTTAAAAAATTCCTGTCTGATTTTCTGCATACCAGGTATGGAAAAAATCAAAGAGGCTGTTCTGAAAAGCTGTACAGCAATGCAGGAGTGTCATGAATGTTTTTATTTTATATATCGACACATCTTTGGAAAAAAATATGCCTTTTGTATCATAATTATGGATGAAGAATGCATTTGTTTCAAGTATTACAAATTACAAGAATAACAGCCATGCCTGATAGGTTGCCTTATAAAGGAAAAAATCACACCAGCTTCAATACTTTTGATTATTCACATATTATTTCATTCTTTTTTCAAAAAAATAGATTATAATTTAAAAAACATTGCATTGCACAAGAGAGAAAATAGATAAAAACTGATAACAACGACCCTTCACGCAGGGCAAAAAATATACTGTCCTGTTCACACGGCAAACAGGACAGTATATCAATGTGCTCGGCGGTGTTGCCGGGCTGGCGGCATGGCGGAATCACATCACTGCGTAATACCGCCTTGCAGCGCTCCCCTAACATATGGGCAGCGCCAAAAAAATTTCAGGCGCTACCCAGTCTTGACGGAGAGGGCCGGGCCTGAAAATCGGCACAGTTGCTCGCTTGCGCGGCTACCGCAGATGGGGATACCGGGAGCACATGGCTCCCAAGGGCGTTTCTGCGTCTGCCCGCAGCGGCAATGTAAAAAATGCCTGAGCGTTTTCAAAGTAAAAATGCTCTGGCGGCTGCGTGCGCAAACGCAACGTATTTGTGCTGTCAAACGCCGGAACGGGCCTTACCTTTAAAGAAGGCGCTTCTCAAAGGCAAAAGGCTCTAGATGCGCATCTGGCTGTCGGTAACACCCAAAGCCCGCAGATGCAGATAAACCTCTGCGCAGGCCGCGGCATCAGAACCCGCGTGATGGTGTTCCAGGGCAATGCCGAAATGCTCGCATACATGATTCAGCTTTTTGGAGGGCAAAGGCAGGCTGCGGCGTGCGCCCTTGAGCGTACAGAGAAAATGCTGCCCCGGCACATCCGCCCCCGCCTCACGACAGCAGGCCAGCAGCACACGCCGGTCAAAAGAGGCATTATGCGCCAGCAGCACGTCTGCCCCTTTCATGAACGATTCCATTTGAGGCCATACGTCGCCAAAAACAGGGGCATTTTTAAGCATGGGCCAGGTAAGACCATGAATTTCTGTAAAAAGCACCCGCGAAGAAGGCGGCCGCACAAGACTGTAAAACTGCTCTGTAACGCGGCCGTTTTCAATGCGTGCAAGGCCCACAGCACAAGCGCTGTGGGCCGCATATCCGGATGTTTCAAAATCTATGGCCACGCAGGACGGGGCGGAAACGTCAGACAAGGTGACTCCACGTTGTTTTCGGCATTGCGTGCGGCTTCACCAAGGCGGGCCATGATATAGTCGCGCATGTGAGCATCGTCGTTTTCAAGATTGAAGCAGCGGGCATCTTCATTCATCAGCCCATCGGGAACAAAGTCGCCCAGGTCTTCAGCATCGGTAATCATGTTGTTGTAAAAGCATACAGAGAGCCAGCGGTTATCCGGCTCATCGTCCACAACATCAACCAGAACGAAAAGCTCACGCCGGGTCTGGGCCGCATGCCTGGCACGCAGGGAATAGCTGATGCCGGGACGCCCCTTGAAGGTGAAACTCATGCCGCTGTGCGCGGCCAGAAAATCCATATAGGCAACAAATGCTGCCTTGGCATTCTGCGGATCTGTTTTCCAGCCATCAAGAAATTCGCGCAGTTCCTGTGAACCGGTAACATTCATATGTGTTCCCCTTTTTATCTGCCCCACTGCCAGGGCGGGGTACCTATATTCAGGCCCCATATGCCCCGTTTGTCCACAACGGCCTGATGCTCCTGGATCATCCAGCGACGGCAGAAGATAGCCTTGCATGTCTGCCTGTCAACCCAGGCCAGGCCTTCCACAACCAGTTGATAATTGACCGATGTGCCGCCAACCTGCACAAGAGCGCTCACCGTGCCCGATTCGCTTCTGCCCACAGGCTCGAATGTCACCTTTGTGCCGCGCGGCATGATTCTGGCTAGGCGTTGCAGGGCTTCAGTCCCGAAAGGCTGGCTCAGGGACGGCGCGTCTATGCCGTAAAAACGCAGTACAGTATCGGCCTCGTCACTGTTGCGTGTACTGCTGACGGAAATGGTATTACCGTCTTCAACGCGCACCACCCACGCCTCCCCTGCAAAAACGGCAGAAGCGGCACATACAAGGCAACACGCCAGACACAAACAGAAAGTCCGAAACATCGTGCACACCCCAATGCAGAGGCAAAACCCCAAACCGGGGCCTTGCCTGCCATAGCGGCCAGAGCAGCCTTGCTTTACCACTGTTATGACGGCTGCGTGGGCAGGTGTCCGCCACCAATGGGGACACACGCCGAGGCCCGC
>OFMD01002176.1_pt1 | contig 10509 bp, 10 predicted proteins | sample 1541211 | NCBI WGS metagenome assembly OFMD01 (sample SAMN04209231, study PRJEB22552) | human gut metagenome | biome: gut; material: feces | host: Homo sapiens | place: USA: Oklahoma | reverse complement strand
TAAAGAAAATCTCCACCTTCCAGGCGTAGAGAGACTGGTAGATCTGCTGGCTGTCGCGGTAATTGGCTTGGCTCAGCAGGGCGAGATACGCCGCCGTTGTCGCGTCCTCCCGCTGGCGGTGGCTGGTGACATAGGCGTACATTTCTTCATTGGATTTGCCTGTGTATTCCAGTTATTAAACTCTCCAACAACAGAAACTGATCTGGCATTTGGTGCCCACACAGCAAAATATACACCTTTCTTACGCCTCTGTATCGTCGGATGGGCTCCTAATTTCCTGTAAATGTCATAATGGGTTCCCTGTCCGAACAGATACTGATCCAGCTCTGTAAACTGCAACTTCTCTCCCATTCAAACGTACCTCCCTTAACAGCTATTTTATTCCGGCACTCTTTACAACTCTGCGCCTCCCATCAGCATTATGCACATTTATTATGCTGATATTTTGCATTTTTATAGACATATTATACCAATCCATAATGTTCCCGTCAATTAAAATAAGAAATTACAAGTACACAAAAAGAGGACTTGTCCGATTGCGCTTTCGAACTTGTCCTCTTTTGTGGATTCTTATTTTATATAGAATTAATATCCTGTATCATACCCATCTCCGGAGTCCTCATCTGCATAATCACTTCCGTCTCCGGAACTGTCATCATAAGATCCATCGTCTGAGCTGTTATCTCCGGAACTGTCATCTGATGAACTTCCATCCCCGGAAGAGTCATCGCCTCCTGAGCTGTCATCTTCGGAAGAATCATCTGAACTATCATCACTTCCATCGCTGACATCACTGCTGTCCGAAGATCCTGTATCACTTACATCAGAACTATCTGTTGAGCCGTCATCTGAGGTAGTACCATCTGATACCGCTGTACCATCACTGCTTCCGTCAGAAGAACCACTGTTATATCCTGCAACGATACCCTTCTGAAGTGAACTGTCCCAGAAATCAGAATAGTTTGCATTCTGTAAAGTAACTCCCTTGGCTGCTGCAAGCTCACTGACTGTCATCAGTTTATAGCCTTTGGCTACCAGTTCCGGGATCATCTTGATCGCTGCCTGTACAGATGGCTCATGAATATCATGCATAAGAATGATAGAACCGTCTGTAAGATCCCCATTCATAACAGCATCATAGTCCTTGTTGACATCAAGATAGCTCCAGTCCAGAGAGTCCAGTGACCATGTAAAGAATGGCTTATTGACTGTAGAAATGATATCATCACTCCAGTTTCCATATGGTGCTCTGGCGACACTTGCCTTCTGTCCACATGCCTTCTCCAAAGCTGCATCTGTATCTGAAAACTCTTTGGCAACTGCATCCATATCAAGATCATACAGATTCGGATGATCCCAGGAATGAGATCCGATCTCACATCCAATGTCTGCCATTCGCTGAACTTCTGACTCCCAGCTGCCTACATTCTGACCTAACATAAAGAAAGTTGCATGTGCATTGTTCTGTTCCAGACAGTCTAGAAGTTCATCGGTATACTCTCCCGGGCCATCATCAAAGGTAAATGCAATTCTGGTCTTGTGCTGGCTCGGATCATAAGTACCGTCATCATTGAAATAGTAATCGTCAAATCCAACGCTCACCCATCCGGTCTGTGCATAACCATTGTCTCCAAAATAATATGTAGAACCATCTATTTCCTGCAGTCCACCTGCATAATATGTACCATCCGCGTTCTGATACCATTTGCCGTTCTCATCCTCATGCCAGCCAGCAGTCAGCTGTGAAGCCTTTGTCAGATCACTCGCACCCTTCAGCGGTTTACGGATTGCTGCATTTGTGTCTTTTTCTATCTGTGTCTCAGTTCCTGAATCTCCTGTATTGGTATTCGCATTCGTATCTGTTTCTGCCTGTACCTGTGCCGGTTTATCTGTATTTTTCCCTCCGACCCGATTAATGACCGGAAGAATAATTCCCCGTATTACAAATATGAATACGAGTATCACAGCCACAACATACGCGCCTTTTTTCATCATCTGACGACGTCTTATCTGCTGTTGCTTTTTGCGCATTCGTTCACGCAATACCCTTTTATCCATCTACTCCACCTGCTGTATTTTTCTATAACTTTTTTGTCTATTTATTATCATAACGCATTTAATTCTGAAATACAATCACAATTCCTGAACTAAATCAAGTTATTCTGTGAATGATGATTCAATACTTCAGCAGGTATATCAGATAACTCTTTTTAATTCAAAATTCTCTGTTACCAGAAGAAGATCTGCCTCTTTACCTGTATGAACAGACCCTGTTCTGTCATAAATCCCAATACTTCTTGCCGGATTTCTCGTGGCTGCAAAAATCGCCTGGTCTACAGGCACACCAAATTCTATTGCCTTGCACATACAGCCAAACAGATTTGTCGCAGATCCTGCCAGTGTTCCGTCTTTCAGCACTGCCTTGCGGTCCTTCACAGTTACTTCCTGTCCGCCGAGCTCATATGTACCGTTTTTCATCCCTGTTGCACGCATGGAGTCACTGATCAGAATCACTCTTTCCGGTCCGAACATTTTGAATGTTGTTCTGATCACGGATGGATGGATATGGTAACCATCACAGATAAGTTCCACCATACATTCCGGATCATCTGCTGCAGCTCCGATCAGTCCGGGTTCTCTGTGTGCCAGTGGCTGCATCGCATTATAAAGGTGCGTCACATGATGCGCCCCCAGCGCCATTGCTTCTGATGCACATTCGTAATCTGCAGCTGTATGTCCCAGAGATATCTGTACTTCACTCTGCATTTTCCTGATAAATTCCATCGCACCGCTGACATTCGGTGCCAACGTTACCAGTTTAATCCTTCCACCGGATACTTCATTCAATTCCCTTACAAAATCTGCATCCGGTTCCGTGATCCATTCTTCGACATGTGCGCCCTTCTTAACAGGATCCAGAAACGGTCCTTCCATATTGATACCTGCAACCGTTGCTCCATCGCCGGACTTTTCTGCTTCCCTGATCCCTTTAAAAATCTTCTTAAGCTGTTCCTTCGGAAGTGTCATGGAAGTCGGACAATATGATGTTATTCCACTTTGTCTCTCATATCTTAAGATTTTTTTCAGGCCTTCCGGATCACCGTCAGAAAAATCTTCCCCATATGCTCCATGGCTGTGAATATCCACAAGACCTGGAATGACCATAAGACCCTCGGCATCTATAACTTCCTCTTCAGAGGTTGCTTCAAATGCCTCTGTCAGTCTGTGATTTCTGATATAAAGTGTTTCCCTGCAAAAACTTCCATCTTCCTGAAAAACATTTCCATTTTTTATGATCATCCTTCATTTGCCACATCATCTTCCGATGCAGTTTCCTCACTTTCTTCTGCAGTGTCACTGCTATCTTCCTCTGACGCATTATCTTCTATAGTGTCTTCTGCAGCATCAACTCCTGTGTCTTCACTTTCCGGATCTGCATCTTCATTTGCCACATCAGCTTCTGTTGCAGAAGTTTCATTTACTGTCGCATTATCCACTATAAAACGTTCCACACGCATCAGTGCCAGTGATTCATTTACTTCCTGTTCACCATAATATGCAACCAGCTGATCAAAACTCTCATAGCCATATTCTGATAACAGCTCGTCCTTTAATGTCTGTATATCGTCATCATCAAGGCTGAGTCCTTCTGCATCCATGATTCCCTGAACAATAAGGTTCTGTTCCACTTTGGATTCTGCATACTGCTGGCAGTCTTCCTCATAATCTTCTTCAGACATTCCCTGTGCCTTAAGGAAATCAGACATTTCCATACCTGCTTCTTTGACATAATTTTCATTGAGTTTTTTGTATGCTTCAACCGCCTTATCCACATCTTCTTCCGGATATTCTTTTACTTCAGAATTTGCGAGTACTTCGCTCCAGGCATTACTGTAAAGATCATAATCTGCTGATTTTGTCTCATTTTCTTCGAGTTCTTTTTTGACGGCTGCACGATACTCGTCAACTGTCTTGTATTCTGTATTGGCAGCTACCCACTCATCATTCAGTTCGGAAGGCCGCGTGAACTTCTGCAGCGTAACTTTAAACACAACCGGTTTACCGGCAACAGATTCTTCATAGTAATCATCCGGGAAAGTCAGGTCCAGTTCTTTTGTCTCTCCCTTTTTCATGCCAATGATTCCATCCTCGAATCCATCGATCATTCCGCCCTCGCCAATCACAAGATCATAATCTTCTGCAGAACCCCCATCAAATTCTTTTCCGTCTATCGTTCCGGTAAAATTAATCGTTACCGAATCGCCCTCTTCTACTGTTCCGTCATTTACCTCTGTTCCGTTTTCTTCAAGATTATAATCGATCTCTGCCTGTACATCATCATCCGTTACAGTAACCGATGATCTGTCCAGTGTCAGTCCCTTATATTCTCCAATCGTAACATATTTTGAAACATCAGAAACAGACACCAGTCTGACTGCCGAAGCAGATGTTTTTTTATCTGAGGATGCAGAATCTTTTTTATCCCCTGTATCCTGTGTTGTCTCGGTTTTAGTTTCTTTTGTATCAGATCCGCCACATGCTGTAGCAGATAAAGCCATGCACATTACCAACATCGCTGCAACTGTTTTTTTCTTCATAATAAAACTCCTTTCAAATCTGCATATCACATTTCTGGTACCGGTGTCGGTCTGGAAGAATCCCATACCTCAGATACATCAAAAAGATCGCTCAGCATATCCGGGTTATAATACATTCTGTAACCATCCAGATTTCTTCTTCCCTGTCGGAAATACTGATCTGTGATCTGTACAAAGTACTGACTGGAATCTACATTACAGAAGTAGTCATAACCCGCACTCTTATAATACTGAAATTTCGGATTATCAGAAGAGTAACCTTCCCAGTCACCAATATCTGCACCAAACGCAAAGATGATCATATCTGTATCTCCAAGGATCGGGGCTACATTTGCTTTCCATTTCTCATCGTCTGTCTTAAGATCCTCAGCAGAACGCTCTGTTGCATTCATATGTCCCCAGGTATGGCTTGCGAATTCCCATCCCTCTGCCTTCATGGCATCTGCCACTTTGGTCGCATCTTTTACATCCTGGTCATAATCGAAATCAGGATGATCTTCCAGGAATTTCTTCTGGTCATCCTGAAGGTTTTCGCCGGTCTTATATGCACTGTCTGTTCTGTATCCCAGTACTCCGTTATAACCGGTCATCGCAAGGATTCCCTTACGTCCATGATAGGAAAAATCCGGATGTTCTTTGATAAAAGAATCCAGAAGCGGTACCAGATCATAATCTCCGACTAAAACATTTCCGTCAGCATCAACATATTCGTTCTTTACCTCTCCATTCTCGTCAAGTACAAGTTTGGATGCACAGCCATCGCCGTCCATATAATGGTAATAGCTGACATCATCCTGCGAAAGGACAAACGGAATCTTACCCTCCGGAACCATGATCTTGCCCCTGCTCATCGTACCGTCTTTATTTACCGTTGCCATATCATGTGGACTTACCAGTACATAGCCCTTGTCATACATGATCTGAATGATCTTATTAAACTCACTGACTGTTGTCATGACCTGATTATAATTTCCGGATTTTGAATCTCCATCAAATGCTCTGGATGTGTCCTCGATCAATGTATGAAAAAATACATGTGTGATTTTTTCAAGAGGATATTCAACCAGTGATTTTTTCGCAATCTGACATTTTGCAGCAAGATCCATGTAATCTTTATTTTTTGTAAAATCATCCTGCTTTTTCAGCAATTTGATTGCCTCATCATAATTATACTGCTGATACATGATCGTTGCCTGATCAAGCACAGAATCAGAAGTTTCTGTGTCTGCAGATTCTTTTGAATCCTCTGCATCTGCATAAACGTTCTGTATCATTTTAGATCTTATGCCGTCTGTAACCGGCAGATAACCACTTCCCCCTGTCAGTGCTGCTGCAGTAAGTACTGCTGTAAGTATTAATGCTCTTTTTTTCATTCTTTATCCCCTTTTATCAGTTATGCCATTGGCGGCACCGGTGTCGGTCTTACCGGATCAAAAACACTCTTTACATCAAAAAGATCCTCCAGAAGCTCCGGGTGGTAATACATACGGTATCCGTCCAAATTTCTTCTCCCCTGACGGAAATACCGCTCTCTTATCTGTACATAATATTTACTTGAATCTACATTGCAAAAATAATTGTATCCTGCACCTTTTAAATATTCGAATTTATCGCCGTGATAATCCTCCGGTCCACAGAGGTCTGTACCAAACGCAAATATAATGATATCTGTACCTCCGATCAGCGGATCTACATTATCTTTGAATTTCCGGGTATCGGTCTGAAGTGTTTCCAGTCCTATCTGCCCTACATTCTGATGCCCCCAGGTGTGACTTGCAAAAAGCCATCCCTCTGCTTTCATGGCATCTGCGACTTTCTTGGCGCCCTCTCTTTCTTTCGCCAGGCTGAAATCAGGATGTGCATCCAGCCATTCAACCTTATTGGCATCCAGATCATCCGGACGTGTCTCATAGCTCTGGTCTGTACGATATCCTAGAATACCATTATAACCGGTAAGTGCCACGATTCCTTTTGCCCCTCTGTATGAAAAATCCGGATGTTCTTCTACAAAACGGTCGATCAGCGGAACCATATCATAATCTCCGACAGAAACGCTTCCATCATCCTCTATATATTCGTTCCGGATTTTTCCATTCTCATCAACAACCAGCTTCGATGCATATCCATCACCATCCATATAATGATAATAACAGACATCGTCCTGTGAAAGAACAAACGGAATCTTCCCTTCCGGGAGAAGGATCTCTCCTTCTGTTATATTGCCATCAGCATCTGCCTTAGCCATATCATAGATACTGACCATGACATAGCCTTTCTCATACATAGTCTCTGTAATCTTGTTGAATTCATCGATCGTTGTCATAACTTGATTGTAATCAGCTTCTTTATAGTCTCCATCAAATGCTTTAGATGGATCTTTGATCAGTGTATGATAAAAAACATGTGTAACTTCTTCCAGTGGCCAGGACTTACAGGAAGCTTTTATTTCTTCATATTGTTTTACCGCATCCTGCATTTCTGTATTCTTTTTATAGCCACTGTATTTCTGAAGCAGGCTGATTGCCTTGTCATAATCATATTGTACCGCGAGAAGCTTCGCATCTGCCAGAATTTCCTCCGGGGTTCTCTCATCCACTTCCAGATCTGAACGACTCTGTTTCACCGCATCTGTCAAAGTCGGCTCCGATGAGTCCTTTTCTGCTGATTTTTTTGATGAAACCTGACTTTGCCTGCTTTCTCTGGTCACAAAACTGACGATTCCGGTGACTGCACTCACTGCTACCACTACGGTAACAACGGCCATGCTTCCCAATACGATCATTTTTTTTCTTCGTTCCTGCTTTTTTATGCGGTGTTTTCTTGCCTGGCGTCTCTCGCGAAGTGCCTTTTCCTGCTCTTCTGACAAACGTTCCATTTCTTTTATTTCATCTGAATACAGTTTATTCTGACTGGTATTTTTATTTCTGTCGTTTTTCTTCTCCATACTAACTCTCCAGGGCCTTTGTTCTGTAATTCTTAGTGTACCCACAAATAAATTTATCTTTCAGATTTTTCTAAAAGCCGTAAATTTATTATACCTGTTTCTCTGTACCTTTGCTATAACTTTTCCTATTCTTTATGGAATTTTATGAATTTGTTTGCCTTTTGTAATAAATGATGTTAGAATATAATTCGCATGACATAAGTTTGTAAATTACATATTGAGGAGGGTATCTATGAGTACACTTACCATCGTCCTTCTTGTGATCCTGGTCGTTCTGATCGCTGCTCTGATAGCTCTTTATTTCTTTGGAAAAAAGGCTCAGAAGAAACAAGAAGAACAGCAGGCCCAGATTGAAGCTGCTAAGCAAACCGTTTCTATGCTGATTATTGATAAGAAGCGACTTCCGTTAAAAGAATCCGGTCTTCCTCAGATGGTGATCGACCAGGCACCGAAGCTGATGCGCCGTTCCAAACTGCCAATCGTTAAAGCAAAAGTCGGACCAAAGATCTCCGTTCTGATCGCAGATGAAAAAGTTTTTGATCAGATTCCGGTCAAAAAAGAAGTCAAGGCCGAAGTCAGCGGTTTATATATCGTTGGCGTTAAAGGAATCCGTGGTTCCCTGGAAACACCGGTTCCTAAGAAAAAAGGCTTTTTCAAAAGATTACTCAACAAATAAGGACACATGCAAAATGCCTGAGAGAATCATCTCCCAGGCATTTCTTTTTTCTCTTTAGTTCTATCAATACTTATTACAATATAAGATTCTCCGAATCTCTGGACTGTGCCTGAACCGTAAGATAGCAGTCAGCCACATGTTCCTCATTCATATCCAGTGCATAATCAACTTTCAGATGAATATTATCCTCTTCTTCCTGCAATTCCAAACCGGTTGCTGCAATCCCCATCTGAAGTGTTCCAAACGGTGTAGAATAAAATGTCATATTTTTCTTACCCTGTTCGAAAACCATATGTACATTTACCTGCCCCTGCTTGCGGACTTCCACTCCCTGCGCCGACATCTTGATATAGTTGACCGTCGGTTCTGCCGTATCGTCCATCATTTCTTCATAACGAAGATAATGACTTCCATTTCGATAATAATACTGTCCCGGGACAACGATCTCGATTGGTTCCTGTTCCTCTTCCGGATCCATCATCTGAAGTCCGCGTACATGTATAAGTACATCTTTTTTCATATATCTCTCCTGATTCTGATAATTATCAATATTTTTCAATATCAATTTTCTTAGTCATTTCCACATCATACGGAAGAATCGAATTGGCAAATTCCTTAAACTCATCTGCAAGATCACTTACATAAAATCGATAAGGAAATTCCTCTTCCTGCTGTCCGGTACTGAGCATATTTGTTTTCTGCAGAAGATTCTTCAGTTCCAAAGCCGTCTCATACGCCGGATTTACCAGTCTTACTTTTTCTCCCATAACTTCCCGGATCGTAGATCGGATCAGCGGATAATGCGTACAGCCGAGAATCAGTGTATCCACATCTTTATCTTTCAGTTCCTGCAGATATCGGTTTGCAACTTCTACGGTCACCGGATCATGCAGCCAGCCTTCCTCTACCAGAGGTACAAACAGTGGGCAGGCCTTACCGATCACCGTAATTTCCGGATCCAGTTTCTTCAGATAAGCTTCGTGAATTCCACTGCCAACTGTGCCGACCGTACCGATCACACCAACTCTTTTATTGACCGTCTCTTCTGCAGCAACCTTTGCTCCTGCTCCAATCACACCAAGAACCGGTATATCCTGTTCATGCTGTACCGCATCAAGCGCAAATGCACTTGCTGTGTTACAGGCGATCACAATTGCTTTCACCTGCTGTTCTTTCAGAAAATGAATGATCTGTCTGGAGTAGCGAATAACCGTATCTCTGGATTTACTGCCGTATGGAACTCTGGCTGTATCACCAAAATAAACAATCTTTTCCGAAGGAAGATTACGCATGATCTCACGTGCCACTGTCAGGCCACCTACTCCGGAATCAAACACACCGATCGGTGCATCTCTATCTATCTTCATATGTAATTCTCCAGTTCTGTTTTATATGTTCGAAAAAGTAAAATGAACTTTTCCGAACATATCGATATCTTACCACCTCTCAATAGCTTTCGCAAGCCAGAAGGATATCTTTGGCCTCTGTTCTGATGGAAATTTTTCGACATCGCAGCCATACTGATCCCATTCTGAAAAACAGAACTCCGGATAAATACTGCCCCACCATGCCAGAACATTTTTCTGTGATCCCCTCCATTGTATTCCACACAGCAGACTGATGACTATCATTCCTGTTATCATAGAGAGCAGGATTCTGTTTTCTTTTTTGTATATCTGTTTCATCCCGGAACCTCCTGTTTCTTTTTGTTATTTGCTTTGCAAAATAATATTCTTTCAGAAGTATTCCCCAAAATCGCCATATTATTCCAGCCAGACCTGGATCTGATCTTCGGAAAGTGTAATTTTCGGAAGTTTCTTTAAAGTTCCATTCTGATACCACTGATAATAGACCTGCCGCAGAGTCACACCATTTTTCTGTTCTCTGTCCATTCGGTTTTCCATAAGACCTGTAATATATTCTCCGACCGATGTTCCACCTTCCTTCCAGCCCAGCAGTTTTTCCGGTTCCTGCGTCTGAAATACATATATATTTTCTCCTGCCAGCGGTTCTTCTCTGAGATATTCAAAAAAATCTTTCCACATATCGGTTTCAGTCAGGTCCTGACTCAGTATCAGTATCTGCAAATGTCCGATATCCAGATATTTTTCCTGGGATCTTTCATAACGACTTTTTATTTCCTCAAAACTTTTCCCACGGACCTGGAGTGTCTGATTGCCATCCTCTTCCTCTTTTCCCTGACCGGTCGCTCTGGGAAGATCCGGCATTGCATAGGTCAGAATGTATTCTCCCTCAGACACATCAACTCCCATAGCCAGCGGATACATTCT
>OFMD01002163.1_pt1 | contig 10548 bp, 6 predicted proteins | sample 1541211 | NCBI WGS metagenome assembly OFMD01 (sample SAMN04209231, study PRJEB22552) | human gut metagenome | biome: gut; material: feces | host: Homo sapiens | place: USA: Oklahoma | reverse complement strand
GTGTTAAAGTTACCATTTATGATGCAGAGGGACACGCCAAACAGACTCCGATCGGATATGCAGAGACCGAAGAAAAAGCCAATATTCTCTTGGCACAATACAATAATAACCCATGGAACATTGACCGGGAGAAAGTGACTCTTCTCGATCTGTATCATCGTTGGGAAAAAATCAAACTCCCGAAGCTCGGGAAATCCAGTCAATCTTGTCTTCGGTCTGCTTTTAAACATTGTTCAAAGTATTATGGTATGAAGTATCGGAATATCCGGTCATATCATATGCAGGAGTCAATTGATAACTGCGGTTGCGGATATGCCACCCAAGGGCATATCAAAAGTCTATGGGGACACCTTGATGAGTTCGCATTTGAAATCGACCTAATTGATAAAATGTATTCACAGATTACAACATCACCACCAGCATCAGAAACAAGCCGAACACCTTTTACAACAGAACAGATTGACGCTATCTGGGAAATTAAAGACCAACCTTATGTGGACACCATCCTGATCTTTTTATATACAGGATTTAGAATAGAGGAATTATTGACCATGACAGTTGATCAGGTGAACCTGGACGAGTGGTATTTTCAGGGCGGTATAAAATCTGCATCTGGAAAAAATCGTATTGTTCCAATACATGACAGGATCAAACCTCTTGTGAAGAATCTGGTTAATCAAGGTAATACCTATTTATTTTCCTATGACGGTAAAAAATTCAATGCAACCACTTATCGGAATAATGTCTGGTACAAAGTGTTGGAACAGATTGCACCAGGCAAGACACCACATGAGGCCAGACACACGTTTGAAACATTTTTGGATGATGCTAAAGGGAATCGGAAGTGTATCGATATGCTGATGGGACACAAGTCAAAAGACGTGGGAAACAGAGTATATAATCACAAGACACTAGATCAGCTAAGAGAGACTATAGCACTGCTAAAATAATAAAAATAAGACTGAACCAGTAACAAATCAGTAACAAAAATCTCTTGAAATGCCGCAAAATCAAGCATTTCAAGAGATTCATTTATATTATACTATAAAAGACCAGGAAGTTCACCAACACTTTGTGAAAAGTATTTCCAAATACAGCAAAAAAAGCCTGACCATTCAGACCTTTTCGCATAAGCGAAAATAGGAATCTGAATGGTTCAGACTTTTCCGGGTATCTACAGCAAGATTATTTTGCCAATTTCATCATAATTTCATTACTGCGTTTCACAAATTCTGTCATCTCTTCCGGACTGAGTGGCTTGTGTGCCAGCATTGCCAGGTCATATAACTGATGGCAAAACATTTCTGTATTTTCGCCATCTTTATGTGCTACAACATATTCTACCAGCGGATGATTTGCATTCAGGATCAGGGTTGCATTGGTTCCGAACATAGACGGATCCATGCCTGACATTCCATACATCTTCATCATTTCCTGCATACGGCGTGATTCTTCGGAAAGTGTAATCATAGATGCCACATTTTCATCTTTCATCTTTTCCACTTTTACTTCCAGTTTGTCATTGCCAAGTGCTTTGCGGAAGATTTCGACCAGACTGTCAGTTTTTTCTTTGAATGCTTCTTTTTCTTCTTCAGATACATCTTCTTTGAAGTGATCAGTCAGATCTGCATCGATTCTCTGGAACTTGATATGTTCGTTCTTCTGCTCCATCTGAGTAATAAATGGAGAATCAATATTATGTGACAAGATCACTGCGTCCAGTCCCTCTTTTTTGAACATATTGATATACTGGCTCTGCTGCTGTTCATCTGTTACATAGTAGATTGTTGTCTTCTCTGTTTCTTTCTTTTCTGCTGACTGCTCTGCATTTTCACCCTCGGTCTTTTCCTCCGGTTCTGCTTTTCCGCCGTTTTTTTCGATGCATTCTTTGAGTGTCATATACTTGTGATCCAGGTTCTTGAACAGAACATAATCGCTCATCTTCTCGCAGAATTTTTCATCTTTCAGGCAGCCGAATTTGATAAATGGGCTAATGTCATCCCAGTATTTCTCATAGTTTTCTTTATCTGTCTTGCACATTCCTGAAAGCTTGTCAGCAACTTTCTTGGAAATGTATTCGGAGATCTTCTGTACGAATCCATCATTCTGCAGTGCGCTTCGTGATACGTTAAGCGGCAGATCCGGACAATCAATGACTCCTTTTAATACCATCAGGAATTCCGGAATAACTTCTTTGATATTGTCTGCGATAAATACCTGATTGTTGTACAATTTGATGGTTCCTTCAATGGAATCGTATTCGGTATTGATCTTAGGGAAGTACAGGATACCCTTTAAGTTGAATGGATAATCCATGTTCAGATGAATCCAGAACAGAGGTTCTTTGTAATCCATAAATACTTTCCGGTAGAAATCAATATAATCTTCTTTGCTGCATTCGTTTGGATGCTTTGTCCACAGCGGTGCCGGATCACTGATCGATACCGGGCGTTTCACGATCTTTGCTTTATCGGATGCCGGTGAAACTTCAACCATTTCTTTTTCACCGTTCTCATTTTCTTTTTCTTCCATCTTGGCGTCTTCATGGATATGTTCAACAACCGTATCGGTATCCAGGACTTCATCCTCCGGGATCGTCTCATATTCCGGTTCTGCATTTGCTTTGGATACAAAAATCTCTACCGGCATGAATGAACAGTATTTCTCAAGGACTTCGCGGATTCTGTATTCATTTGAAAATTCTACACAATCTTCGTTCAGGAATAAGGTGATTTCAGAACCAACTTCCTCTTTATCCCCTTCTTCCATCTCATACTCTGTACCGCCTTCACTTACCCAGTGTACCGGTTTTGCACCTTCTTTATAAGAAAGGGTATCAATATGAACTTCATCAGCTACCATGAAGGCAGAGTAGAATCCAAGACCAAAGTGTCCGATCATATCGTCCTCTGTTGTCTTATCTTTGTATTTGTTCAGGAATTCGGTTGCTCCTGAAAATGCGATCTGTGTGATATATTCTTCTACTTCATCAGCAGTCATACCAAGACCATTATCGATGAATTTCAAAGTCTTCTCTTCCGGGTTTACAATAACCTGGATCTTTCCTTTATAATCATCCGGAAGTGTATATTCTCCCATCATGTCCAGCTTCTTTAATTTTGTGATCGCGTCGCATCCATTGGAAACAAGCTCTCTTGCGAAAATATCATGATCAGAATATACCCATTTCTTGATAATCGGGAAAATATTTTCGCTGCTGATTGAAAGACTACCTTTTTTTGCTGCCATTTTTATCACTCCTAAATTTCATATTCTATCTTTTTACGGTTTCAAATACCGTATTTTTCTGTCTATGAAATATCTTAATACCCTGATTTCTAAATGTCAATAGAAAATTAGCACTCTTTTGGTAAGAGTGCTAATAATTCTGTGAAGAATATAAACTTTCTGTGAAATATATTTTCCGATTCTTTGTGTACCGTCTATAAGAAATCTTTGACATACACTTGCAAAAGCTTTTACTCCACGCTCTTCAAAGATTCCACCATATCGATCTTCTTCAGCTTGTAGAACATTACCCAGTTTACAAATAAAGAAAATGCTACAGTAAACAAGAAACTGTACAGATAACTCTGCCAGTGTATCTGACGTCCGAACATCGCCTCTTCCACCTCAACCGTCAGGATGATATACCGGTGAAGCAGATTACCAAGCACCATACCCACAACCGATCCAATGATCGTCAGCAGGATATTCTCTCTGTATACATAAGAGGCAACCTCTCCGTCGTAGAATCCCAGAACCTTCAAGGTTGCAAGCTCTCTCTGACGCTCGGTGATGTTGATATTGTTCAGATTGTACAGTACCACAAATGCCAGCATTCCGGCAGATACGATCAGTACCACGATGACCAGATTCAGGCTTCGCAGCATGTCATCCAGCCTTCCTTCAATACTGCTGGTATAACTTACATTCAGTACTCCATCCATCGACAGAAGCTTTGTTCCGATCTTCTCGATCTGATCATCCTTTCCGTCCTTTACACTGTAGATGATCGTGTTATATTCTGCCGGTACACCATATAATTCCTCGTATTTTTCCGGTGACAGATACAGGTAATGGCTCATATAGTTCTCGCAGATGGCGCCAACCGTCACCGTCTGGTCTCCCCTGTCCTCGTCCTCGATTGTAAGCTCATCTCCCACCTTTACATTCAGAAGGGATGCCATTTTCTCAGTCAGAATCACTTCGTCTTTTTTCAGTGAATAAACCTCGTCCTTATTGGTCCTGCTGTGGAAGCTTAAAAAGTCCTCAATCTTTTCATTATCCGATGGCACCATCAGATAAAGTGTCTTTTTACCGGATGCAGATTTTACATCGGTCTTCTGCATCCGCGCTTCGATCGTCTCTTTTATATCTGCATTCTGATCCAGATAATCATGGAGCTGTTGTCTGTTCTCTTCGGATATGTCGTCACTCATGTAGGTTGCCGCATCATAGAACTGCACCTTCTCATACTGCAGGCTGACGATCTCATAGATACAGTCCTTCAGTCCGAATCCGACTACCATCAGTGCCATACAGCCTCCGATTCCGAAAATGGTCATAAAGAATCGCTTCTTATACCGGATCAGATTCCGCACGGTCGATTTCCATGTAAAATTCAGATGCTTCCAGATAATTCCGATCCGCTCCAGAAGAATCCGCTTCCCCTGCTTCGGTGCTGCCGGACGCATCAGCTCTGCCGGTTCTGCTGCCAGCTCTTTGTAGCAGGATGCGATCGTAGCGATCAGTGTGCAAGCAACTGCGATTCCCGAAGCCTGGAGTGCATAGCTCATATGGTACGGTACCAGGATCGCCGGCAGATGCTTATACAGGATCATATAAGCATAAATAATGATAAACGGCAGGATCTTTTCCCCGGCCAGTACTCCGAAAATACTTCCGCCAAGCGTTGCAATCAGAGCATAACCAATGTATTTCCCTGCAATTGCAGCTTTTCCGTAACCGAGTGCCTTCATCGTTCCGATCTGGACTCTCTGCTCCTCTACCATTCGTGTCATCGTTGTCAGACTGATCAATGCTGCCACCAGGAAAAAGAGTACCGGGAACACTTTTCCAATAGAACGCATGCGGTCTGCATTATCTCCGTATCCTTGATATTCCGTCAGTGCATCCTCTCTCGTCTGCACATACCACTTCGGATTTTCGATTTTTTTGATCTCAGCCTTTGCGTCTGCGATCTGCTGCTTTGCATCCGTCAGCTGCTTCTCTCCATCTGTAATCTTTGCCTGTCCGTCCGTGATCTGTTCTTCCGCTTCTTTTGCTGCCTGCTCATATTCACTCCGGCCATCCGCAAGCTCCTGTTCACCGGATGCAAGTTGTGCTTTACTTGCATTTAAAGTGTCCTCTTTTTCATTCAGAAGTGCCCATGCAGACAGGATCTGTGCTTTTCCGTCCGTAATCTGAGATTTTGTGCTGTCAAGCTGGGATCTGGCTGCTGCGATCTGACTCTTGCCGTCTGTAATCTGTCTGCCTGCACTTAACAGCTCTTCTTCCTGTGCGGCAAGTGTCTGCTCCTGCTGAAGAAGTGCTTTCTCTTTTGCATCCAGATCTGCTTTTTGCTTAGTCAGGCTGGTAATCTGTGCCTCCAGGTCTGCTTCTGTGGCAAAACCTGCCTGGTTCATTTGTAATAACAGTCCGCTCTTTGTAGTTTCAAGCTGTGTCTTCTGCGCCTGCATACCCACAAGCTTTGCTTCCATTCCCTGCCGGACTCCGTTCCAGCTTTCCAGATAAGCTTCCTGCTCTGTAGTTCTTTCTGTTTCCGGAATCTTTGCATATTCCTCATATAATGCAGCTCCGTCTTTTACCTGCGTTTGAACTTCCGCAATTCCGACGTCTAGCTGGCTGATCCCATCTTCGATCCCAGTCAGCCCTTCGCTCAGCTGTGTAAGCGGTGCCAGACCTTCGTCCAGCTGTTTCTTCCCATCTGCAATCTGCGTCCTTCCTGCTGCAATCTGCGCTTTTCCAGCCGTAATGAACGGCATATATTTTGCATAATTGCTCAGATACGTCTGCTCTGCTGCCGCAAGCTCCTGTTCTTTCTGATCCAACTGTGCTTTTCCGGATTCATACTGTGCCTCCGCTGAATCAAGCTGTGCCTGCTTATCATTCAGCTGCGCTTTTGCATCGGCAAGCTGTGTCTCGCCGTCTGCAATCTGCTGCTTTGCATCCGCAAGCTCCGCTTCTCCATCCGTAAGCTGCTGCTTTGCTTTTTCCAGTTCTTCGACTGCCTTGCTTTTCCCACTCTCCAGCTCTTTTTTCGCATCCTCCAGTTCCTGCGATTTTTCATTCACTGTCTTCTCTGAATCAGCAAGCTTTTCATTTGCCTCATCTACGATTTCCTGTTTGCGGACTGCACAGCGTTCTTCTTCGATTGCACTCACGGCTTCCTTTGCTGCATCCGACAGATTATTGTATTCATCCGTAAATGCAGTTTTCTCTTCTGCACCGCTCACCTTCACATAAGCTTCCGTATAAACATCCATGTCAAAAGAAGCTTTATCCACTACAACAAATCCACTGATCTCTCCGGTTCCGATCGTACTGCTTCCTCTTCCAAATGAAATATACAGCGGACTGTTCCCGATCCCGACAATCTTGTATGTATCTGTAACCAGCGAATCCGTCAATGCCTCTCCATCTCCGGAATGGAAAGTTACCGTGTCGCCAACCTTCAGGTCTGTATAGCTCAGAAAATCTTCATCCACCAGACATTCTCCGGCTTTTTCCGGCAGCCTGCCTTTCACAACCGAAACCTGATTAAAATTCTTCTGCATGCTCAGCATATGGACAACCTTTTCATTGTCTCCAACCGGGCAAAGCACGTCTTTGCTGTATCCGCCTTCTACAGCTTCAATTCCCGATACCTTTCCAATCGATTTGATATCCGCTTTGGTAAGTCCCATGGTTCCCATTACCTTCAGATCCATCAGCTCCGAATCATCAAAATACTGATCTGCAGTGATCCGCATACTTGGCTCTGATGCACGGATTCCCGAATAAAATGCGACACCCAATGCCACGATAAAAAAGATCGATATAAACCGTCCCATCGTCTTTTTAATTTCTATTATAAAGTCTTTGCGTAAAATATTTTTCTTCATCGGTCTTTACGTCCACCTACCATTCAATCGTCTCTACCGGAACCGGTCTTTCATTCAGCTTCATGCTTCCGACTTTTCCATTCTTCATTTTAATTACACGATCTGCCATCGGCGTGATCGCTGAGTTGTGTGTGATCAGGATCACCGTCATCCCTCGTTCACGGCACATATCCTGTAAAAGCTTCAATATTGCCTTACCGGTATTGTAATCCAGTGCCCCTGTCGGCTCATCACACAAAAGAAGCTTCGGGTTCTTTGCCAGTGCACGCGCAATCGATACCCTCTGCTGCTCCCCACCGGAAAGCTGTGCCGGGAAATTCTTCATACGGTCTGCCAGTCCCACTTCCCTAAGAACCATCTCCGCATCCAGCGGATCCTTACAGATCTGCAGTGCCAACTCTACATTTTCAAGCGCCGTCAGGTTCGGAATCAAGTTGTAAAACTGGAATACAAATCCAATATCATCCCTTCTATAGGAAGTAAGCTGCCTCGGCGAATACTTTACAATATTCTTTCCATCGATCCAGACCTCTCCACTTGTTGCCGTATCCATTCCCCCCAGAATGTTAAGCACTGTCGTTTTTCCCGCACCACTTGGGCCTACCACAACTGCAAATTCACCTTTTTTTATCTGAAAATCAATTCCATCTGCTGCGGCAATCTCAACTTCACCCATACGGTAAATCTTACGAACATCCCGCATTTCAACAAATTCTTTCATCATCTTTCCCCTTATCTGTAAAATTTTCTGCTTTTTTTAATTTTAACATATTGGAAAAGCAAATCAAATATGAAGTCGTAAGATTATAAAACTTTCACATTTTCCATTTCTCGCACCGTTTTTGGCTATATTGCACAATTTTACAGTATCATTTTTGTAACATTTGTCTTTTCTGCGAATTTACAGAAGAGCATACACATGGTATTATAATATCAAGTTAAGGATAGCACTTAACGAAACCAAATAAGACGTTTTCAGTATTTTGATACTTTTTATTTTCATTTCTCCTTTAATGAAATTACAGAAAAAAGAGTTTACGACATTTCCCCCGATCATATGTCGTAAGCTCTTTTTTCATTCTACCCAACTCTTTTTCCATATATATTTTGCAGGATAAAAATCCCACTTTATTCCATCCGCTAACTAAATTATCCAAAACTTCTTTCTTATAAACTTTTACCACGTTTCCAGGCGTCAGCATTCATTTTTCCGCCTCTCTTCTGTAGATCGCTCCATGTTCTGTAAAAGAAAATGGAAATGTCAACACGGCATTTCCATTTTCTTTCAAAGCTATTTTTCTGTCTTTATACATTTTCTTGCAAGAATACAGATCACAATGGTAATGACCATATCCGGGAGTGTATTTCCAAGCGGAATATCCACATTCATCAGAATACGGTAAAGTATAAAACCGATCACCCAGATTACACCATTCATAACATCCAGAGATACTTCCAGGCTGTCCTTTCTCTTCAGAATGAAGAAATCCGCAATCTGGATTGCGATCATCGGCGCGAATACAGAACCGATCAGGTACAGGAAATCGGTAATGTTGTCCATCGGATAAATGATTGCTCCGATCATTCCGATCACAGTTACAACAATTGCTGCATATTTCCCATTGATTTTTGAAAATACTGACTCTGACGAAATTCCTGCTGAGTAAGCATCCAGGAAGGTTGTCGTAACGGTAGAAAATACAATGATCAGAAGTCCTGCTATTCCAAGTCCAGCTTTTACCATGATACTTGCAATATCAGACTCTCCTGTGTAAATTGCAGCGTTCATACCGATCACGTACATCCAACAACTGACAACTCCATAAACAACGGTGCTGACTGCGGTTGCTTTTACCGGTTCTTTTGCTTCTCTTGTATAGTCACTGATCAGTGGCAACCAGGAAAGTGGCATGGCAACAGAAAGCTCTACTGCTGCACCAAACGTCATGGCATCTCCGCCTGCGCCTGCTACCGATCCGTCACCAAAGATCACTCTGCTGAGTACCAGTGTCAGGATAAATAAAGCAGCCATTGCAACCGTATTGATCTTGCCAAGATTCGTGATTCCGATCACAATCCATAAGATGATCAGTGCACCGATCACCAGACACCATACCCATCTGCCGGTATGAAGAACACCATTTGCTGCAAGTGCCCCATCATAAATCATAATCGCTGTCCAGCCAACCAGCTGCAGCACATTCAGGAAGGAGAAGAAGATTCCTCCCTTCTCGCCAAAACTCATTTTTACTGTTTCCATTGCACTTCGTCTGGTCTTTCCACCAATTACTCCGGCAAGGAAAAGCATCATACATCCTATGATATGACCAATAATAATCGCCAGAACTCCTTTTCCGAATCCAAGCGGCGCAAAGTAAGTACCGGTCAGGATCTCTGCAAGGGACACGCCTGCCCCAAACCAGATCAGTCCATTTTCAAAGATAGAGGTTCTCTTTTCATTCATACTTCTATTCCTCCACTTTGCTTTCTGTATATTCATTTTTAATTGCAAATCCGTGATTCATCGGACCACTGCCTTTACCAAGATCCAGCATTGCTGCAAGTGCTCCGGAAATATATTTCTTCGCACGTTCTACTGACTCATCCAAATCATATTCTTTTGCAAGATTTGATGCGATCGCACTGGATAAAGTACATCCTGTTCCGTGCGTGTTCGGATTGTCGATCCGCTCTCCGTAGAACCACTTATATCCACCATCTCTCCACAGCAGATCATTGGCATCGTTCAGTTGATGTCCGCCCTTACAAAGAACTGCACAGTGATATTTGGTGCCGATCTCTTCTGCTGCTCTTATCATATCCGCCTGCGACTGGATTTTCATACCTGCAAGCACTTCTGCTTCCGGGATATTCGGAGTCAGAACGGTTGCCATCGGAAGCAGGCAGCTCTTCAGCGCATCAATCGCTTCCTCGCTGATCAGTCTTGCTCCACTTGTTGCTACCATAACCGGATCAACTACAATATTTTTCGCATCATATTCTTTTAATTTGTCTGCGATCTTTGTGATCAGACCACTTGAAGATACCATTCCAATCTTCACTGCATCCGGGTAAATATCCGTGAAAATATTATCCAGCTGTTCTCCTAGGAATTCCGGCGTTACCTCCATAATTCCGGTAACTCCGGTTGTATTCTGTGCAGTAAGAGCCGTAATTGCGCTCATAGCATAGACTCCGTTACTGATCATTGTTTTGATATCTGCCTGGATACCTGCTCCTCCGCTTGAATCGCTTCCTGCAATTGTAAGTGCTGTTCTCATTTGACTCTCTTCCTCTCTTTTTCCATAATTGTCCTAAATATTTTGTATAAAAAGAATGTGCCTTGGCACATTCTCGCGCCGAGTACGGTCGCTTGCGACATTCTTCATCTTCGTGCGAGTGCGCATCTCCGGCACGCAGT
>OFMD01002155.1_pt1 | contig 10616 bp, 8 predicted proteins | sample 1541211 | NCBI WGS metagenome assembly OFMD01 (sample SAMN04209231, study PRJEB22552) | human gut metagenome | biome: gut; material: feces | host: Homo sapiens | place: USA: Oklahoma | reverse complement strand
CAAGGCCTCTTGAACCCCATTCAAGCGCGATACCAAACTTCGCCACACCCGGATAGCCAACCGAATCACTCAAGTCAGCTTGATTACTATACCACACCTTTTCGGGGAATGCAAGGGGTTTTTTGAAATTTTTCCGTTTTTTTAGTAGCCATACCGTTTCCGCTTGGCCAGCAGGAAGATACCCGTGGCGACAACGGCCATGGCCTCCGCCGCCACGATGGACATCCAGATGCCGTCCAGCCTCCACAACAGCGGGAACAGCAGCACCGCTCCCACCTGGAACACCAGGGCCCGCAAGAACGCGATGATGGCCGAGGTGAGCCCGTCGTTCAGGGCCGTGAAGAAGGACGAGCCGTAGATGGCGAAGCCCGAGAACAGGAACGAGAACGAGAAAATGGAGAAGGCGTGGGACGTCATCCGGAACAGTCCCGGGTCATACCCCACATACAGCCGGGACAGCGGCGCGGCCAGAACCTGCCCCGCCGCCAGCATGCACACCGCGCACACGGCCAGCAGGCCGCCGCTGCGCCGCAGCAGGCCCCGCAGCTCCCCGCGGTTTCCGGCCCCATAGTGGAACGACACAACAGGGGCCGCCCCCACGGAATAGCCGATATAGATGGCCTGGAAGATCATATTTACATACATCAGCACGCCGTAGGCAGAGACACCGTCCTCTCCGGCGTACTTCATCAGCTGCACGTTATACAGCATGCTCACCAGGGACATGGACACGTTGCTCATGAACTCCGACGACCCGTTGGAGCAGGTTTTCAGCAGGGCGCGCAGGTCCATCCGGCATTTGCCCAGCCGCAGCAGGCTGCTGTTGGGCCGGGCGAAGTACACCAGGGGCAGGCTGCCGCCGATGAACTGACTCAGGGCTGTGGCCGCCGCCGCACCTGCCGCGCCCCAGGAAAACACCGCCACGAACAGGGCGTCCAGCGCCATATTGGTGACGCCTGCCGCCACGGTGATATATAGCCCCAGCCGCGGCTTTTCCGCCGTGGCAAACAGGCACTGGAACTCATATTGCAGCACATAAAACGGCAGGGCGATCAGGTTGATGCGGCCATAGATCAGGGCCTGCTCCAGAAGTTCCCCCTCCGCCCCCATCAGCACCGCCGCCGGGCGCAGGATCAGAAAGCCCAGGCCCGCCAGCACCACGCCGATGGCCGCCGAGACGTACACGATCATGGAGAAGATGTCGTTGGCCCGTTCCCGGTCCCCCTGGCCCATGGTCTTGGCGATAAGCGCGCCGCCGCCGGTGCCGAACATGAACCCCACGCAGCCTAAGCCCAGCAGCACCGGGATGATAAGATTCACCGCCGCAAAGGGCGTCTTTCCCGCGTAATTGGACACAAAAAAGCCGTCCACCACGCCGTAAACCGCGGTAAAGATCATCATGGTGATGGACGGCAGCGTAAACCGGATCAGCCTGCCGCAGGTGAAGTGGTCCGATAATTGAATGGACGCTTTGCTCATGACTCCTCCTTGATTTCCTTCGCTTTTTCCCCCAGGGCCTCCTGAAAGCGTCGGGTCAGCGCCAGATATTGCTCCACATCCGCCTGGGGCCAGGCGGCAAACACCTGGTTCTCCGCCTGGATTACCCGCAGGGCGGTCCGGCAGGCCAGTCCCTCTCCCGCCTCCGTCAGGCACACGTCCTTGCCCCGTCCGGCGGCCTCCAGATAGATCAGGCCCTCCCGCTCCATCCGCCGCAGGGCGGAGTTGACGGTCTGCTTGCTCATGCCTCCCAGGCGGCAGACCTCCCGCACGGAGCAGCGCCCCCCGGCGTCGCACAGGGTATACAGCACCCCCATCACGCTGTCCGGCAGGCCCCAGTGCTGGGCCATATCGTGATAAACCGCGTTGGTTTCCTGCAAAAGGTGGTTATACCGCCGCAGGTCCCGGGATATATACGGCATAGGCTGCCGCCTCCCTTCCGTCCGAAATCATACCAAACGTATTATAGTACGATTTCGTACCTTTGTCAAGACGACACAAACCGCCGGTCCCGGGAAAGAGGGGACCGGCGGTTTGTTTTGTGGTAAAAGGAGAGAGAATAACAATGATAACAGCTTTCGGATTACGGGCCTATCATACCGTCCCGGCGGGAAAAAGTCAAGCGGTCCGGCCCACAGTTTACAGAACGTTCACAGGAAACCGGCAATCTGCCTATTGACGGCCGGCAGCCATGGTGGTAATATTTAGCTCGCTAACATTTAGTATGCTAAGTATTAAAAATCAGAAGAAAGGAGAAAGCTATATGGACTGCGAGAAGAAGCCCGAGCTCATCGGCCCGCTGCTGGGCTACTGCAATCATCGGGCATATCTGAGCATGGACAAAAAGCTGCGGCGCTATGGCGTCACGCCCATCCAGTGCCGGACCCTGACGTATCTGCACCGCCAGCCCGGCCCCGTGACCCAGAAGCAGCTGCAGCAGCATCTGGCCGTGAAGCCCTCCACCGTCAACGGCATTGTGGACCGTCTGGTGGAAAAGGGCATGCTGACCCGCGCCCCCGGCGAAACCGACGCCCGCTGCCGCATCCTGCGGCTGACGGCGTGCGGCCAGCAGTTTTATGACGACTTCGTTTCCATCACCCATGAAATAGAGGCCCTGGTCCAGCGGGGCATGACCCCCCAGGAGGTGGATACGCTCCGCCGGCTCCTGCTGCGGGCGGCGGAAAACCTGACATCGGAGGAGGACAACGCATGATTCGTAAATTAGCTCCCTATACCAAGGGATATCGCATCTGGATCATCCTGGGCGTTCTGTGCTCAGCCGGCGAGGCCGTGCTGGAGCTGCTGCTGCCCAAGGCCATGAGCCAGATCGTGGACGTGGGCATTGCCAACGGCGACAAGGAGTACATTCTGGCCATGGGCCTGAAAATGATCCTCATGGCCCTGGCGTCCCTGGTGATGGGCGTGGGGGCGGCGGCTCTGGCCGCCCGGGCCGGTATGGGCTTCGGCGCCAACGTCCGCGCCGCGGAATATGCCCAGGTGCAGCGGTTCTCCTTTGCCAACATTGAGCATTTTTCCACCGCATCCCTGATCACCCGGCTCACCAACGACGTTTCGTCGGTGCAGATGACCCTGATGATGGGCATGCGCATGCTGGTCCGGGCCCCGGTAATGCTAATCACCGCCCTGGTCATGGCCCTGACCATCAGCTTGCAGCTGAGCCAGGTATTCCTGGTGGTGCTGCCGCTGCTGCTGATCCTGGTGGCCATCGTCATCCGCTATGTGGGGCCGTTTTTCACCGCCCTGCAAAAGTCCACCGACGATCTGAACCTGGTGGTCCAGGAGGATCTGAACGCCATCCGCGTGGTGAAATCCTTCGTCCGGGAGGACCGGGAGCAGGAGAAGTTTGCCCAGCGCAGCGACACCCTCCGGGATACGGCGGAGCGGGCCTACAGCTTCGTGGTGCTGTTTGTCCCCCTGGTGACCCTCATTATGGGCGGCACCATCATGGCCATCATGTGGCTGGGCGGCCACTATGTGGTGGGCGGCTCCATGCTCTCCGGCGACCTGATCGCCTTCTTTACCTACGCCTCCGAAATCCTCATGTCCCTGATGATGGTGGCCATGGTGATGATGGTGCTGACCCGGTCCATCGCCTGCGGCAAGCGCATTGTGGAGGTGCTGGAGGAGCAGCCCGAGATCACCGACTCCGCCGCCGACCCGGCCCTGACCGTGGAAAACGGCGACGTGGACTTTGATCATGTCTATTTCAAATACCACAAGGACAGCGACGCCTGGAACCTGGAGGATGTCTGCCTGCATATCGACAGCGGCATGACCGTTGGCATCCTGGGCGGCACCGGCAGCGCCAAGAGCACCCTGGTGAGTCTGATTCCCCGGCTGTATGAGGCCACGGAGGGCGTTGTGTCCGTAGGCGGACATGACGTCCGGGAATACACCATGGAGGCTCTGCGCCAGGGCTGTGCCATGGTGCTGCAAAAGAACACCCTGTTCTCCGGCACCATCCGGGAAAATCTCCGCTGGGGCCGGGAGGACGCCACCGACGCCGAGATGGAGGAGGCCTGCCGCATGGCCTGCGCCGACGAGTTTATCTCCCGCATGCCTGACGGCTACGATACCCACATTGAGCAGGGCGGCGCCAACGTGTCCGGCGGCCAGAAGCAGCGCCTGTGCATTGCCCGGGCCATTCTCCGGCGGCCCCGGGTGCTGATCCTGGACGACTCCACCTCTGCCGTGGACACCGCCACCGACGCCAGGATCCGCGCAGCCCTGCGCCAGGCCCTGCCCGGGTCCACCAAGCTCATCATCGCCCAGCGCATCTCCTCCGTTATGGATGCGGATCTGATCGTGGTGCTGGACGACGGCAAAATTTCCGGTGCAGGCACCCATGACCGGCTGATGGCCACCAATCGGATCTATCAGGAGGTCTATAAATCTCAGCAGGAAGGAGCGACCATCAATGGCTGACAGCAAGAAGCAGGTCCGTCCCGGCGGCCCCCACGGCCGGGGACACGGCTATCAGCGGCCCCAGGATCTCCGGGGCACCGTGGGCAAGCTCCTGGGCTACATCGGCCGCTACAAGGGCGCGCTGATCGTGGTGGCCGTGTGCCTGATCCTCAGCTCCGTGGGCTCCGTGGCCGGCAGCTATTTCCTCAAGCCCGCCCTGAACCACATTGTGGCCGGGGACTTCAAGGGCCTGTTCTGGATGCTGGTGGCCATGGGCGGCGTGTTCCTGGCCTCCGCCGGGTGCTCCTATGCCTATTCCCGCCTGATGGTCCGCATCTCCCAGCGGACCGTGGCCACCCTGCGGCAGGATCTGTTCAACAGGCTCCAGACCCTGCCCCTGCGGTATTTCGACACCCACCAGTCCGGCGACCTGATGAGCCGCTTCACCAACGACATGGACACCGTGTCCGATATGATCGGCAACAGCTTCGCCAGCGTGGTGTCCAACCTCATCACCTTTGTGTGCACCGTGTTCATGCTGATTTACCTGAACTGGGCCCTGACCCTCATCACCTTCGTGTTCCTGGGTCTGATGCTCCTGGTGGTCAAAAGCGTGGGCGGCCGCAGCCGCGTCAGCTTCCAGCAGCAGCAGGCGGCCCTGGGCAGCCTCAATGGCTACATTGAGGAGATGATCGAGGGCCAGAAGGTCATCAAGGTCTTTCACCACGAGCAGAAGACCATGGACGAGTTCGCCGCCCGCAACAGCGCCTATCGCGACGCCGCCGCCATGGCCCAGACCTATGCCGGGTCCATGATGCCCGCCATGGGCAACCTCTCCCGCATCAACTACGCCGTCACCTGCTGCGTGGGCGGCCTGCTGTCCATCTCCGGTGTGTTCGATATCGGCTCCCTGGGCGCGTACCTGCTGTATGTCAAGCAGGTGTCCCAGCCGGTGGGCCAGATCAGCCAGCAGGTGAACACCCTGCTGGCCGCCGTAGCCGGCGCGGAGCGCATTTTTGCCGTGATGAACGCCGACCCCGAGACGGATGAGGGCCGCACCACCCTGGTGCGGGTGCTGAAGGACGGCGATTCCCTGACGGAGACGGACCGCCGCACCGGCCACTGGGCCTGGAAGAAGCCCGACGGCTCCCTGACGGAGCTGCGGGGCGACGTGCGCTTTGACCATGTGGACTTCGGCTACGACCCGGAAAAGACGGTGCTCCACGACGTGTCCCTGTTTGCCAAGCCCGGCCAGAAGATCGCCTTCGTGGGCTCCACCGGCGCAGGAAAGACCACCATCACCAACCTGATCAACCGGTTTTATGACATTCAATCCGGCTCCGTCACCTATGACGGCATCGACGTCCGGGACATCCGGAAGGACTCCCTGCGCCGCTCTCTGGGCATTGTTTTGCAGGATACCCACCTGTTCACCGGAACCGTGGCCGACAACATCCGCTACGGGAAGCTGGACGCCACCGATGAGGAGGTCCGCGCCGCGGCCAAGCTGGCCAACGCCGACACCTTCATCCGCCACCTGCCCCAGGGGTACGACACCGTCATCACCGGGGACGGCGGCAGCCTCAGCCAGGGCGAGCGCCAGCTGCTGGCCATTGCCCGGGCCGCCGTGTCGGATCCCCCGGTGCTGATCCTGGACGAGGCCACCTCCTCCATCGACACCCGCACGGAGAAGCTCATCGAGCAGGGGATGGATTCCCTGATGGCCGGGCGCACGGTGTTCGTCATCGCCCACCGGCTCTCCACCGTCCGCAACGCCCAGGCCATCCTGGTGCTGGAGCAGGGCCGCATCATCGAGCGCGGCGACCATGCGGAGCTCATGGCCCAAAAGGGCCGGTACTATCAGCTCTGCACCGGCCAGGAGGAGCTGTCCTGACCCAAAAAACGCAGGAAACAGCCGCCGCAGCTTGCTCTGCGGCGGCTGTGCGCGTATCAAGCGGCAAAAACGCCGGTATCGCAACGATACCGGCGTTTTTGCTATAGGGGGGAAGGGGGAAATCAGCGAAGTCAGGCAGACCGCCGAGCGGTCCGGCTTCGGTTCCAGAGCCTCGGAGGTGGCCCTGAATATAAATTCATTATACACGGTCGATATTGAAAAATCAACCTGAATTTTGAAAAAATTTCAAAATTTCTGTATGTCACCGCAGCACCGCGCACAGTAAGGTCAGGTATCGCGGCAGCTTATCCCGCCGGGGCCACAGCAGCTCCCAGCCCAGCTCCCCCCAGGCGGCGGCCCCCACGTCGCAGCCCAAAGATTCCAGACTGTAGCCCACCGCCTCCGGATGGCGGCAGGGCCGCCCTGCGGGCCGGGTACACGCCGCGCACAGCATGCACCCCCCGGTGGTCAGCACCGCCGCTCCGGGATACAGCGCCCGCAGATGCCCGTCCATCCGCCGGGCGTGGGCGGCGGTCAGCTCCCGGGTATATTCCGCCAGCTCCTCCGGCGTGAACCGCCGCTCCAGCAGCTCCCGGGTAAAGTGGAACTGCATCCCCCGCAGCAGCACCGTCCTATACCGCCCCCAGTATTCCGCCGCCGGAACGTCATAGGGCGGGCACGTCCAGTACCGCCCATAGTCCGGGCAGGGGCGGCACCCGGCGGCGGGGTCCTTCAGGTCCACATACCGCCTGACGAATTCCTCCGCCGGCACCTCCGCCCCGGCCTGTACAATGGTATAGCCGCTTCCGTTCATCCGTTTCCCTCTCCGATCTCATAGCCGCTGAAGTTGTACAGCGGCCCCACCCGGGTCTCGCCGTTCATGACGGACAGCAGCAGCATCTCGCACCCGTCGGAGAGCCCCGCCTCATCCACGCCATAGAGCAGGGTATGGAAATCCTCCGCAAAGACCCGGACGCTCTCTGCCGCCGCGCCGTGGGCCAGATGCCGGGACCGCACCAGCCGCTCCCGGCCGCCGGTCAGACTCAGCAGCTCATAGAACTGCTCCTCCGCCGTCCGGCCATAGCGCAGAAGCTCCCACTGCCCGCCGTTCCGGTGCAGGAACAGGGCCTCATCCCCATTCTGCCCCACCGGGCCGGAGGACCACACCTCCGTGCCGTCATACCGCAGCACCCGGAGTCCTCCGTTCTCTGCCGTAAGGCGCTCCGCCAGTCCGTCGCCGTCCATGTCCACATAGGTTATCGCCGCCGTGCCGTCAGGCCGGGACACCCCCAGCCCCAGCAGCACAGCATACCCCGGATGGTGCACCAGGTCCTCCGACACGGCGAAGGCCTGGGTCTTGACCTGATCGTACCACGCCTGAGCGGAGAGGATCCCGGCATAGGGAGTCACATCCTCCCCCATGTCCGCCAGCAGATCCTGGCACACCGCCATCATGGCCGCCTGCATCCCATGCCCGCCGTTATACCGGCACTCCAGCATGGTGAAGCAGTACCGCAGGGTGTCCGCCCCGCCGTCCAGCAGCCGCCGGTAATCCGGCAGCTGCCGCATAGCGGCCTCCACGGCCCCGGAGAAGCTGATCGCCGCCACGCTGTCGTCTCCGCTGACGCTGAGCAGCAGACGGTCCAGCTCCAGCACCCGCTCCGGCTCCAGCGGCACCGGCCGCAGCCGCAGCAGCTCGAAAACTTCCCCGTCAGTCTGGTGATATTGCAGCAAATACAGCTGATCATCCAGCCGCAGCAGCTGACAGCCGTCCTCCAGCTGGAACAGCCACCGCTCCTGGTACCCGCTGATGTCCGGGCTAAACCCCTCCGGAAACCGGCTGTCCCATTCCTCCAGGCTGACGCTCTGACCGCCCTGGATGGGATACTGACTGTACTTCTCCGGGTCCAGTGCAGTGGTCAGCTGCCCGTCGGCGTTCTCCTGATACCGGGCCCAGTATTTCACGGCTTCATCCCGGAATTGCAGCAGCTCCGCCGACAGGGGAGACGGGCTGGGCATCTCCGGGGTCTGATACACGCACTCCGCCGTCAGATACGTCCCGTCCTCCGGGAATGCCGGTCCCCGCCCGACGATGCTCAGTCTCGTGGAGCCGCTTTCCGTGGGCCGCAGGGCGATCTGCCCGTCCCGGGCGTATACCAGCCAGCGCTCCTGGCCGCCCCACCGGGCCCTGGCGCACCAGATGCGGCCCACGGAGCCGGAAGCATCCCCCTCCGTCCGCATCAGGTCCACATATGCCATGCCGCCTTGCCACGCCGCCGGGGTCCAGGAAAAGTCATCTCCCTGTATCACATCCGGCCCGTGGGCGCTCTCCTTTGTCATCATCCGGTACACTCCGGGCAGCCCCATCCGCAGGGCCAGCTCCGTCCCTGCCGGAACCACCTGCACGCCCCGGGTATACTCCAGGATGGTCTGCAGCAGCTCCTCGCTGTTCACGCCGTAGAGCTTCCCCCGGTACAGCAGCATCAGCGGATACCCGCTGTCGCCGCCGTACAGAAGCTCCCGCTTTCCGGCCTTCCGCCCCATTTGCAGGCGGAAGGGCTCCCTCCCCTGGTCAAAGATATTGTATGCGCAGTTCTCCAGCAGAGGGAAGTCCTCCTCCGTCAGCCCGTTGAGCTGCTCCGCCAGCCGGGAGGTCAGCCCCGACATTCCGGCCGGTGTCCGGGCAGAGTTCCCCTCCCACAGATACGTCACGTTCAGCCCCCCAGCCGTCACCCGGCTGGCCCACCCATAGGGGGTCCGGTCCCTGGGGTTGGTCAGCAGGCAGACCGCCGCCGCGGCGCACACCACCACAGCAGCCGCCGTCACCCACACGGCAGGCTTTTTATACCGCAGAGCCCGGCGGATGCGCCCCTTGACGCAGATCTCGCCGAAGGCCACCGGACACGCCGTCACCGCCCGCCGGGGTCCGGCGCAATTCAGAAGCGCCTGGGAATACGCCCGCTTGTCCGGCTCCTCCAGGTCCCGCAGCACCGCCTCGTCACAGGCGTATTCCATATCCCGGCACAGCAGGATATACGCCGCCCACAGCAGTGGGTTGAACCAGTACACCGCCAGCAGCAGAAACGCCAGGGGCTTCACCCAGTGGTCCCGGTGCCGGATGTGGGTCCGCTCATGGGCCAGCACATAGTCCCGGCTTCCCCGGTCCAGGCCGAAGGGCAGGTAGATGCGTGGCCGGATAAACCCCAGCACAAAGGGAGACGGGGCCTGTTCGCTTTCCCACACGCCGTCCTCCAGCCGCACCGCCGTCCGCAGCCGCACCCGCAGCCGCACATAGCTGCCTGCCAGATACAGCGCCATGGCCGCCATGCCCACAAGCCACACCACCGCGGCGATGTGGCCCAGGCTCTGCCCCGTCCGGGCCGCCGTCTCCGCTGCCGCCGCACCGGCGGGACTGCCAACGGCGGGAAGCCCGCCGGATACCGCTGTTCCCGCCGCCGTCAGCACGTCTCCGGAGATAGGCTCCGTGGTGGGCACCAGGCTGACGCCGGCCCGGGGCAGCAGGTCCCCCGGCCACAGCAGCCGCACCGCCACAATGGCCCACAGGCCATAGTGCGCCGCCCGGGGCGCTTTTTTCAGCACCACCCGCAGCACCATCACCAGCAGCACCAGCCACCCGGCGGTAACCGCCCGGTTCAGAATGGTCAGAAAAAGCTGTTCCATGGTCAGTTCTCCTTTCCGCTGTCGTCAATAAGCTGCTGCAGCTGCCGGACCTCCTTTTCTGAAAGCCGCCGCCCCCGGGCAAAGGCCGCCACAAAGGCGGGCAGGGAGCCCTCAAAGGTCTTGTCCACCAGCTGGTCGATCTGGCTCTGCTGCACCTGCTCCTTCGTGACCAGACTGGTCACCACGGCGTTTTCATTTTTCACCACGCCCCGCTGGCTCAGCCGTCGGATCACGGTATAGGTGGTGGCCTTGGACCAGCCCAGCTGCTCCTGGCACAGATGCACCAGCTGGGTGCTGTTCACCGGCTCGTGCTCCCACAGGATCAGGCAGAACCGGTACTCGCTCTCGAATATCTGGGGTACGCTCATGGCACGCGCCTCCTTTCGGGTTGAATACGTTAAACCTTACGGTAAGTTTAACAGATTCAACCTCTCCTGTCAAGGCTTTTTATTGACGGAAAACCGGGGGTGTGGTACACTGATGGGACGATCACAAACAGCTTGTGGAAAAGCCTGTCATTGCGCCGGGCCCGGCGGACCGCTGAGGGCAGCGGGCCCTACTTGGCTCTCCCTTTGGGAGAGCTGTCGGCGCAGCCGACTGAGAGGGTCCGTAGGGGCGT
>OFMD01002143.1_pt1 | contig 10647 bp, 8 predicted proteins | sample 1541211 | NCBI WGS metagenome assembly OFMD01 (sample SAMN04209231, study PRJEB22552) | human gut metagenome | biome: gut; material: feces | host: Homo sapiens | place: USA: Oklahoma | reverse complement strand
GGCCGCCATCATGGGTGTGGGCGGCGGCTTCGTCACCTTCCCCATGTTCGTGTACATCTTCGGCGTGTCTTCAATGACCACTGTAGGAACGGACATCCTGCAGATCATATTCACCGCCGGTTTTGCGGCCATCGGCCAGTATGCCATTTACGGCTATGTATTCTACACCCTGGCCATCGGCATGCTGCTCGGCTCGTTGCTGGGCATCCAGGTCGGCGCTCTGACCACCAAGGTAGTCAAGGGCATCCACATCCGCGGCTTCTACGCCATCTCCATCATCGCGGGCTTTATCAACCGCGCGGCCACCCTGCCCAAAAAACTGGTGGAAATGGAAGTGCTCAACTGGTCGCCCAAGGTTGTGGGCATTATTGAAAGTGTGGGCAACGTCGTTTTCTGGGTCGTTGTAGCATTCTTCGGTATCTGGGTCTTCAGCAAGTTCTTCGCCAACATCGGTAAGCTCAGAGGGGAGGCCTGATTATGTTAGTGCATGCTAAAGCGCCCTTTATTCGAGGCTGCCTGCTGCTGATTTCGTTTCTTATCCTTTTTGCAATCATGCTCATGCCCATCATGAAGGATGAGCTGGGCAACCATGTCACCGGCCTGCAGTATGCGGATAACGTATTTAACGAACTGTCCAAGGGTTCGTCCTACTTCATCCCCGGTGTGCGTGAAAACCTCAAGAGCGTCGAAGGCAAGGACGTCCAGATTACCGTAAAGCTCAAAAAGGGCGACCTTGCTCCGCTGGCCGCCATGATACTTGAAAAGTCCGGCGCGACCAACGTAAGTGCCGAAGACGGCAAGGTCAGCTTTTCCGGCAATCTTGGCCTGATCCTGGCCTCGGCCACTGATGACTCCGACAACCTTTATAACAATGACGCCGCAGCCGTGGCGCAGAAGTATGATGGCGAGCCTGCCCTCAAGGTAGCCTCGGCATGGTGGTACGTGCTTTCACCCACCATCAAGGAACTGCAAAAACAGCACAAGATTGTCGAATCGCAGGTGGTCGACCATGTGCTGCGCCGCGCCATCGAGCCGGGCAACAACTTCTACAGTGTACCGGCTGCCAAGGTTTCCGAACACCTCATGCTTATGAGCGCCATGCTCATTTTCTATGTACTCTACACCCTGTGGTACGGCTTCGCCATCTTCGAACTTTTTGAAGGCCTGGGCCTTGCCATGACCAAGTCCAAGGTCAAGCAGGAAAGCTAGCCGCACAAGCGCCATTCCGGCGGCACTGCAGAAAAACCTGCCGGAACGGGCAAGCGAGCCTTTGATCAGAGGCCCCCTGCATACAGGGGGCCTCTCTTGCAGGTACGGCCGAAAAGCCTTTACGCCAAACAAGTTTTCTGATATTCTCCGCCGGAAGATGCAAAATACGCTATAATAACATTGTTACCTTCACCAAGTATTCTGACACTCCAGGCATATGCGTCCGTCACAGCAACGCGATGCAGCTTCGGGCATTGCCATCGGGCGCACAGGTAAAGACAAATACCGCTGGCGTCGTGTGCTGCCAGCCACCGGGCGAGCGTTTTAAAAACTCTGCAATGCATATCCGGCCGAGATAAAACTACCAGGACCTGCGCGCAACGCACTGCCACGCTTCGCTGCGCATAAGAAAAAAACACCGCATCAACTGTAACAGGGCGCACTTCCTGCCTGCATATCCTGTGCGCGGATCCCACGGGCAGCATGGAGCAATCCAGGCGCTCTCGGCACGGTTGCCTGCATGAACGGGACGGCAGAAAAATATCCGTCCCCTTGCAAACCTGGCAGCACCAGAAGCGTGGCAAAGCACTGCTGGATGCGCAATAGTACTGTCTGCAATTATTGACGGGCATATAAGCCTGGCGTATATATTTACGGGTATTTAGTTAAAACTCTACTGCAGTTCTATAGTTTCTCCATTCGCGTATGCGTTCATGAACAGGAGCCTGTGTACCGGCTCCAACGACATATCCGCCCTTGCGGACGATTTTCGTCTGCCTGGACAAGCGCGGAACGGAGTGCCTCATGACGGCTCCTACCTCCTACTGCCTTTGGAACTCCAATACCACGGAAGCATTCGCCCGCGCCATGCGCCAACGGGTAACAGTGCGCATCAAATGCTGTCTGCCACGTGAAGGCAAACCGACAGATATCGTCATGCACGGCAGGCTGCGCAATGTTGAGGGGCGCGAGGTGTTGTTTGTGCCACGCCACACAGACGTCCAGCAGGGCAAAAGCAAGGCCGAAGAAAACACCTGCGAATTTTTCTTCAGTCTGGAACAGCGGGAAGAATCCGGCATCAGCCGCATGGGCTACCAAGGGCCGGGCATGGTGCTGGAGGAGGTCAGGGATGAAAAAGGCGACCTGCGCAGCCTGCGGCTACGCCTTGCCCGCAGTTGCGCAGTACGGCAGATGCGCCGCCATAAAAGGGTTCCGTGGAGTGATGACCGCAGCCGCCTGGCCGGCATCACGCCGCTGGACAATCCCCCCACCACGCGGGCGGAACTGAAAGACCTGCTGGCCCAGTACTACGCCTCCAGCCACCCCAACCCGCTTCCCCTGATCAATCTTTCCGCAGGGGGAGCCTGTGCCTGCCTGCCGGATGATATTTCTGCCATGACCCTGGCTTCCACATATCTTTTCTTTATCGTGCCCAACAAGGCTGCGGACTCGGACCCTCCATATATCTTTCTTTCCAAAAAAATGGGTACCTGCAAAAGCCTGTGTGATCAGGGAACTGCATTGCGACTGCTGTTCACCGAAGAGCTCGACTGGTTTTCCCAGAGTCCACATCTTAAATGGGATGACATTCTTGCCACCGGCTCTGAACGCCTCCAGGCCTGCCTGGAGCTTTATCATGACGCCGAGGATGAAGAAGACGAAGCCCCGGCCGCGATCACAAGCGCAAATAAATCCCGCCTGACAGCCTGACCCCGACCCCTTTGGACACAGCAGCCTGCAACACCTTTTTGTCGCGTACAATCCGCGCCGCAAGCTACCCCGGCGACCGGTTACGCAAAAAACTCTGTGGCATTCCCCCTTGCTGCTGCCCATACAAAGCCACCCGCCTGCCTGACCACTGCCCTGTCGCCCTGCCAAAGCAACCGGCCAGTGACGAACAACCCGGCGCCAGCCAGCCAACGCCAGCGAACTGACGGCAATCAGGCCAAAAGCAGCCGGACCGGCAGAAAATGCTGCCTCCTGTCTGTACCTGCGGGCAATGCGCCTCCCAATCTTTGCGCAAATCATCTTTCCTTCATAACAGCCAGCGTTTGAAATGTCCTTATGACCTTCGTTTGAATCGCCTGCACGGCGGGCGGCAGAGGGTCGGTGGTCTTCATACATAGGCAATGGCATTTAATTTGCATATTTTTTCGCATCCGCCCTGTGCGGAAAATCTGACCACACCCGCCTTCGCGGCCATATATGAGGATACTGCCATGGAAATTTCCGGACTCAACAAATTCAATGCCTTTGCGTTTCCCCTGCCCGGCAAGGACGATTCCGGCTCCACCCCCGCAGCCGTACAGGACGTCGTCAATCTGAGCACTCCCCAGCTGCTTGAAGATCACGAGGTGGATGCCGTTATGGACGAAACCCTGAACATGATCGCCCATGACAACGTGGCCGCGCTCTCCGTGCATGGCGGGTTGAGCCAGAGCCGCGTTTTCGCGCTGCTCGGCATGTAGCGGGGTGGCCCCGGCCGCGCCCTGCCTGCCCGTATATGGGAATGAAAAATTTGACACCTCCGCCGCGTTGAGGCTACTGTCACCTGTCCAAGTCAGGCACAGAACATCGGTTCTGTGCCGAATTTTTTACCGCAACAGATTTATTACCGCAGCCGGTACATGAGGATAGGGCAAATGACCGACATTGACCGCCAAATGGCTACCATCAAGCGCGGCGTGGCCGAACTGATCGACGAAAACGAACTGCGCAAGAAGATCCTGCGCGGCGCGCCCCTGCGCATTAAAGTGGGCTTTGACCCCACCGCCCCCGACCTGCATCTGGGACACACGGTAGTCATGCACAAGATGCGTCACTTTCAGGAACTGGGCCACCATGTAGTCTTTCTTATCGGCGATTTCACCGGGCGCATCGGTGACCCTTCGGGCCGTTCTGAAACCCGCCCCCCGCTCACTGAAGAGCAGGTGCTCGCCAATGCCGAGACCTACAAAAAACAGGTCTTCAAAATCCTTGACCCCGCCAAGACCGAAGTGGCCTTCAACTCCGCATGGCTCGGCAAGCTCGACGCCACCGGCTTTATCAAGCTTGCATCCAGCTATACCGTCGCCCGTATGATGGAGCGCGACGATTTTGAAAAGCGCTTCCGCGAGCAACGGCCCATTTCGATCCACGAATTTCTCTATCCCCTCTGCCAGGGGTATGACTCCGTATGCCTCAAGACCGATGTGGAAATGGGCGGCACCGACCAGAAGTTCAACCTGCTGGTCGGCCGCAATCTTCAGGCCCACTACGGCATCGAAAGCCAGTGCATTCTCACCATGCCCCTGCTTGAAGGCACTGACGGCGTACGCAAGATGTCAAAGTCTTACGGCAACTATATCGGCATTGACGAAGCGCCTTCCGAAATTTTCGGCAAGATCATGGCCATTTCCGACGACCTCATGTGGCGCTACTACGAACTGCTTTCAACCAAAAGCCTGGAAGATATCGCCACCCTCAAGACGGATGTGGCCACCGGCACGGTGCACCCCAAAGCCGCCAAGGAAACGCTGGCCCACGAAATGGTCAGCCGTTACCACAGCCGGAAAGACGCCGACGAAGCCCAGCAGGGCTTTAATGCGGTCTTTGCGGATGGCGGCGTACCTGACGAAATGCCCGAGCACCAGTGCGCGCACGGCGAAGACAGCACCCCTCCGGTCTTTCTTGAAGCCGCGGGCCTGGTCAAAAGCCGCGGTGAGGCCAAACGCCTCATGAAGGAAGGAGCACTCTCCATCGACGGGCAACGCTGCGACGACGCCATAACGCCCCTGTCCGCCGGGGAATATGTGATCAAACTGGGCAAAAAGCGCTTTTTGAAGCTGCTGGTCAGCTAACACAGTTTACACATGCCTGAGCATATGCCGCCCTGCATTTGTAAACTCACTCCGGCGTCCGGCAGCGCGTAAGCGGCATTGAACACCCCTGTGGCGGATGCCTGCGCCCACGCGCCGGAACAGTTTCAAAAAAAAACGGCTCCGAAACAGGGCGCCGTTGCGATAATTCCTGTTTATTGACCGTAAAAGGCCCGTTACAGCACAGGACCAGTACCCGCGGGTACATCCTGAACTGGAACGGGCCTTTCGGCATTATCGCCCTGTAATACGTATTCCCCCCAAATTAGAGTAAATTAACCTTTAAATTGCTCTGACAGATGTGTGAGCAGACGCCCGCTACGGAAGCGCAGTTTATCTGCGCTGTTAAACCCCGAAGTGAGCATACCTCAGACTTTGAGTTGGACTTTGAAAATGTATATTCGCAAAGTTAATCTGCTGTAGAGCATTTCACACTTGAAATATTCTACAGGAATTTGTCTCCAAATCCTTGTCGTCAAATTATTCTAGGGCGGCTTTGCCGACCGTTAAGCAATCATTTGAAGCGTTAATTGCTCTAATAGCGCTCGCTGCGGGGCCGCCGCAAACGCGCAGACGCTGCGTCGTCGGCAAGCCCCCGCAACGGCCAACCGGCTCACGTTTTCGTGGCAGACGTTGCCCGCGCAACCCTGGGCAGCCAAAACGGCCTTTCCCTCAGGCCGACAGAGGCGCAATTCCTGGCAAAACAACTCTTGCGCAGGCTGCCCACCCTGCCCACGCGCCGGTTGCACTCATGCGGGCGCTCAAAGCCAGCAAGGGCCGATCAGGACCGGTCGAAACTCAGCGGCCCAACGCCATTTCCGCCGCTGCCGTGGCGTGCAGCAGGGTGGTATCCAGCAAGGGAACATCCGTATGTTCCGGCTGCACCAGCAGGCCGATCTCTGTACAGCCGAGCACAACCCCTTGTGCACCCCTGGCCTGAAGGTCCTCGATAACCGTTAACATCTTGCGGCGTGAAACGTCTTCAATGCGCCCCAGGCACAATTCCTGAAAAATCACATCGTTTATCATGACCCGGTCCTGGGCATCAGGCACAAGAACCTCAATACCCCGTTGCCGCAAAACTCCGCTGTAAAAATCTTCTTCCATCGTGTAGCGCGTTCCCAGCAAGGCAGCCCTGGTCATGCCCCGGCGCAGCAGTTCATCTGCCGTAGCCCCGGCCAGGTGCAGCAGGGGAATCTGCACGGCCGCTGCCACCTGGGAAGCCACCTTGTGCATGGTATTGGTGCAGATCAGAAAAAAATCCGCGCCCCCGCGTTCAAGACGCCGGGCGCCCCCGGCCAGGGCGGCCGCCGCCTCATCCCAGCGGCCTTCGGCCTGGCAGGCCTCAATTTCGGCAAAATCCACACTGTACAACAGGCATTTTGCCGAATGCAGACCGCCAAGGCGTTGCCTGACCACACGGTTGATAATCTGATAGTATGAAACCGTGCTTTCCCAGCTCATGCCGCCCAGAAGACCGATAACTTTCATACCATGCTCCTTTCCGGGCATTGGCACACCCGCTTTTATTTCATGATAATTTATCTTACTCTGGCAATGGAGGGCGTATGCAAAAACTTTATGTAGCCATGGTCGGCCTGCCCGCCAGGGGAAAATCCACTCTGGCAAAACGCATCCGTGACGGGCTGCTGGCCGAGGGCATTCAGGCCAGACTGTTCAATAACGGCGACATGCGCCGTGCGCTTATGGGCGCGGAATCCACAAATCCGGATTTTTACAATCCCGCCAACGAATCGGGCCGCGAAGCACGCGAGATGATCTGCCGCCGGAATATGGAACTTGCCCGGACATGGCTGGCCGCCGAAGGCGAGGTGGCAATTCTGGACGCCACCAACGTAAGCCGCGCACGACGTATTCTTATTGAAAAAACGCTTACCGACCATCCTGTGCTGTTTGTGGAATGTGTCAATGAAGACCAACTGCTCCTCAAGGCATGCATACGCCGCAAGGCCACCCTGCCGGAATACGCCGCCTACAGCGAAGATGAAGCCCTGCAAAGCTTTATGAAGCGCATAAGCTATTATGAAGCCATTTATGAGCCATTGGAAGAGGAAAAATTCTGGCTCTGCGTAGACTCCACCGCCAACCGCATTCTGGGCGAGCGCCCTTGCGAAGGCTCGCCCTATTATCCTGCCATACGCGAAATCGTGGTCAGCGCCTGGGTTCACTGTCTGTATCTTGCGCGGCACGGCCAGACGGAATTCAACGTGCGCGGGCGCATCGGCGGCGACCCGCCCCTGACTGCCAGAGGGCGCAGCCAGGCCAAGGCCCTGGCACGGCACATGCGCCACAAGGACATAAACTGGGTCTTTACCTCAACCCGCCTGCGTTCGCACGAAACCGCCACGCCGCTGCTGGCGGGACACCCCGGCGCTCATGTCATGGCCTTCAAGGAATTTGACGAGATATGGGCCGGCGACTGCGAAGGTATGCTGTACAGCGAAATCCGCGCAAAAATGCCCGGAGTGACCGCCGGGCGCAATGCCAGCAAGTACACATACGCCTATCCCAATGGCGAAAGCTACGCCATGCTGCGCGAGCGCGTGCAGCGCGGACTGCGGCGCGCCCTGTTTCTTGCCGGCGACACCCCGCTTGTGATTGTGGGACATCAGGCTGTCAACCGGGTACTGCTTTCCCTTTTCCTGCAGCAGCGCAGCGAAGACGTACCCTATGTCTACATACCGCAAAATCAGTATTATCATATAAGCATGACTCCGCGACGCAAGGTTTTTGAACGCATTCCCTATCAGGAAGAAATTTTTTAACGGTTTTGCCCTTGCGTCCCTAACAATAAGCTTTACTCTTTTTGCGCGAAACGGTATTAGCCTGCGTGCCAAGCCACTTTCCCATGTCCCGTCAGGGGCATTCAGGCCGCTTCATACGCATACCTCCTCAAAATACATCTGTTCATGCGGTTTGGAAAATATTAACCGCCGAGTGAAGCGGCAAAATCCAAGGAAATTACTATGAAATTACAAGCTAAACTTCTGGCAGGTTTTCTCCTTTCTGCCCTGATCACGCTGTCCATGGGTATTTTTGCCGACTCCCGCCTGCACGACATGAGCCAGGCCGACACGTTTTTGTATACACGCTCGGCGGAACCTATGGGCGACCTTATAAACATGTCGGTGTATTTCCAGCGTATCCGTCTGGACCTGCTGACCTTTGTCACCACGGATGAAGATGCCGTAAAACAGCGCGTACGGACAGAAATTCCCCAATACCGGGCCATTATCGACAGCGGTACTACCAAGGTGGAATCAAGCCTGATTTCTGCTGAAGCACAAAAGATCCTGGCGGAATACAAGCTGCGCCGTCAGGACTTCCGCACCATGACAGACGATGTCATGTCTCTGGCAAGTGATGGCAGGCAGGCCCAGGCCTATGCCCTGCTTACCGGAAAGGGATGGGAGATATCTACCGCCTACCAGAACGCCATTGGCGACCTTGTGGCCTCCAAGCTTGAGCAGGGCAGGTTGCTGGCCCAGAAAAATGCCGAACTGGCTGATTCGTCCAGCTATCTTCTCTATGTGGCTCTGGGTGCGGGCATTCTGCTTTCCATCGCCATGGGCATTCTGCTCACCCGCAACATCATGCGCCAGCTTGGCGAAGACCCCGGCTACCTGGCCGAAGTGGCGGGCGAGATCGCACACGGCAACCTCAATGTGACGTTCAGGCCGCAAAAAACAGCCGGGGGCGTATATCATGTGATGCAGAACATGGTCGGTACCATGAAGGAAAAAATCGCCGAAGCCGAAGAAAAAAGCGCTGAAGCGGCCCGTCAGGCCGATCAGGCCAACATAGCCACTCAGGAAGCACACGCCGCCAAGGCCGCCGCAGAACGTGCCAAAGCCGAAGGGATGTTGCAAGCAGCACAACAGCTTGAAGAAGTGGTAGGTATCCTGACCTCCGCCTCCGAAGAGCTTTCGGCGCAGATCGAACAGTCCAGCCGTGGCGCGGATGAACAGTCACAACGCGTCAGCGAAACGGCTACCGCCATGGAAGAAATGAATGCCACCGTGCGCGAAGTTGCCAGCAACGCCGGGCACGCCTCAGAAATGTCTGACCAGGCCCACCTGCAGGCGCAGGAAGGGGCTGCCATAGTGTCCCGCGTGGTGCAGGGCATCAACGAAGTTTCACGGCAAAGTATGGAAATCAAGCAGGATATGGACACCCTGAGCCATCAGGCCGAAGGTATCGGGCAGATAATGAGCGTGATTTCCGACATTGCCGACCAGACCAACCTGCTGGCCCTCAATGCCGCCATTGAGGCCGCCCGGGCCGGCGAGGCCGGAAGGGGCTTTGCGGTAGTGGCCGACGAGGTGCGCAAGCTGGCTGAAAAAACTATGACCGCTACTCATGAAGTGGGCCAGGTCATCAGCGGTATTCAGGAAGGCACACGCAAAAGTGTGGCCGGGGTGGATGTGTCCATCGGTACGATTCAGGAGGCCACCAGCCTGGCCAACCAGTCCGGCGAAACCTTGCACAGCATTGTTGCTCTGGTAGACCAGACCAACGATCAGGTGCGTTCCATCGCCACGGCCAGCGAAGAACAGTCCGCGGCCAGCGACGAAATCAACCGCTCTGTGGAACAGGTTGCGGCCATTTCCAGCCAGACGGCCACCGCCATGGCACAGGCCGCGCAGGCCACCGCGGAACTGGCGAGACAGTCTCAGGTGTTGCAGAGCCTTATCAATGACATGAAGGCTGAAGGCAGCCGTTAACATGTCTTGCGGGTGAAGGCCCCTTTTTCAAAAGGGGCCTTCACCCGCATCCGTTAGAGTAATTACCCCTTCAAATGATTCCTTAACGGTCGGCAGAGCCGCCCTACAGTCATATTGGCGACAGGGTGAAAGCAAATGATGGTATTGCGCGGCGCGCAGGGAGATCACCCGCCCCCGGGAAGGGAAGCTCCCGGAGCCGCCGCCGCGCAGACGGCCCAAAATAAACTGAAAAGGACTTTCGCGTCCGCAGGGCGACAAAACCCCTTCTCGAAGAACAAATACTGCTCCTCCATCTCTGCGCATGCGCCTTCCCGTGATGTAGGCGCATTCCCATCGCTCACGCACCCCTTCATTTTTTTCTGCCTTTGCCCGGCGGGGTCAGCATGCGCACGGCGCGCACCTCATCAATGCGACGCTTGTCCATACGGGTAATTTCCAGTTCCCACCCCTGATAGTGCAGGCGCTCGCCCTTTTCAGGAATGCGACCGAGCCGCTCCAGAATAAAGCCCGCCAGAGTAGCGCTGGACAGGCGCTTGGGCAGACTGATGCCCAGCCAGCTTGCGAACAGGTCTACCGTAAGACGTCCCGGCATGACCCAGCTGCCGTCAGGACGGCGGCAGGCCTCCGGCCCGGCGGGCATGTCGCCCATCTGCCCGGCCAGCACACTCAACAGTTCCGCCGGGGTAATCACGCCCACCACGCTGCCGTACTCATCCCGCACAAAAGAAAGGGGCGTGGGATGTGTGCGAAAATCCTCCATAATCACATGCAGGGGCATGTGCTCAAAAATCGTGGGCGCTGGCCGGATGTAAGACTTGAGATCCCACTTGCCGTCG
>OFMD01002140.1_pt1:7500-10656 | contig 10656 bp, 5 predicted proteins | sample 1541211 | NCBI WGS metagenome assembly OFMD01 (sample SAMN04209231, study PRJEB22552) | human gut metagenome | biome: gut; material: feces | host: Homo sapiens | place: USA: Oklahoma | reverse complement strand
GCGAAGCGCGGCCGCTTTTGCCCGTGTGCAATGAAAGCCGGAGGGCAGGATATTTCAATATGTTTCCTGCCCTCCGGCTTCTTTTATTGTTCAATCTTTCCGGCGCGCGCTGCGTTGAGCACGGCCATAAGAGCTACGCCCACGTCTGCGAATACGGCTTCCCACAGGCCGGAAAGGCCCACGATGCCAAGCCCCATGAACAGGCTCTTGATGCCGAGGGCCATAATAATGTTCTGCCACACAATGGTGCGTGTGCGGCGGGCAATGCGCAGCAGTTCGGGCAGGCGTGCGGGATTGTCGTCAAGAATGACAACATCAGCAGTTTCAATGGCCGCTTCCGAGCCAAGTCCACCCATGGCGACCCCCACCCCCGCTGTGGCCAGAACAGGAGCATCGTTGATGCCGTCTCCCACAAAGATGGTGTTTTCTACCGGGCCAAGAGATTCAAGGGCCTCGGCTTTTCCTTCGGGCAGCAACCCTGCCTTGAGAACATCCAGGCCGAGCCTCTGGGCCACAGGAAGGGCCTGCTCTTCACGGTCGCCAGTCAGCATGGCTATGGTATTCACTCCCAGATGCCGCAGTTGTTCAATGGCTTCAGGCGATTGTGATTTGAGGCGGTCAGCAACCACGAGTGCGCCAAGCAGGCGGCCGTTGCGAGCCACCTGAACAATACTGCCGGGCATGTCCACTGCTTGTGGTGTAATGCCGTTGGCTTCCATGAGGGCGGCATTTCCGGCCAGAAGGGTTGTGTCGTATGTGGTTACCTCAACACCTTTACCGGGAATTTCACGCATCCCCGTGATGGTCGAATCATCGGTAACAATATTGGCATGTTCCGCAGCTCTGATTACAGAGCGGGCAATGGGGTGGTTCGAACGGCTTTCGGCCAGGGCAGCAGCCTGCAACAGCTCAGTGGAGTCCGTTCCAAGGGCTGGCAGTACGGCGTTGACTTCAAATACTCCTTCGGTAAGGGTGCCGGTTTTGTCCAGAGCTGCCACGCGGATATCACGCAGCTTGTCCAGCACAGCGCCGCCCTTGATGAGTATCCCCCGGCGGGACGCTGCTCCTATGCCGCCAAAGTAGCCGAGCGGGATGGATATGAGCAGGGCGCAGGGGCAGGAAATCACCAGAAGCACCAGAGCACGGTAAAGCCACTGTGAAAAATCACCCAGCCCTATAATGGGCGGCACCACTGCTACAAGCAGGGCAAGGCCGGTTACGGCAGGGGTATACCAGCGAGCCATGCGGGTGATGAAGCGTTCGGTAGGAGCTTTACGCGCAGCTGCGTTTTCCACCATTTCCAGAATTCGCGCGATGGATGACTCGGCAAAAGGCGCAGTCACTTCCATGCGGATCGCACCATTAAGATTGATAGTGCCTGCAAGAGCGCGACTGCCGGGCTTCAGAAGAAGCGGCACGGATTCACCCGTGAGAGGCGAGGTATCCACTTGCGAGTTGCCTTCAAGCACGGTGCCGTCAAGCGGGATTTTTTCGCCGGGGCGTACAAGGATGTGGCTGCCGGGGCCAAGATCTTCTGGCTGGACGTCCCGCGTAGTGCCGTCATCAAGCATTTCATGGGCGGTGCTCGGGCGTGCCGCCAGAAGCGCCTTGACCGAACGACGCGAATGCCCCGCCGCCCGCTCCTGCACAAACTCGCCGATGCGGTAGAAGAGCATTACCCCTACGGCTTCAGGCAATTGTCCAAGAGCGATGGCCGCAATGGTTGCTCCCCCCATCAGGGTAAACTCATTAAAAAAGTCCTTTTTAACAATGCTGCGCAAGCCAAGGCGCAACACGTCATAGCCGCAAAGAAAATACGGCAGGGCATAAAATACGGCAATGACCAGCCAGTTGGGAACATACCGCGCCATGGCCTCGTCGGCCACCATTCCAATGCCGAAAAGCACTGCTGATATACCCATAATGACAAGTTCGCGGCGCTCATCATCAGAGCCGTGCTCATGCGAGTGATCATGGCAACCGCACGAACTGCAGCCGCAACCGTGTTGCTCTTCCTCTTCTGTCGTCCCGCAGGGCGCGGCATGTCCGGTGGATGAACTGGTGCAGCTCTGAGTATTCGGAGTGGGCATGGAGGCAAGTGTGCCGGTAGCCGAATTGCAGGCACAAGCGTGCCCATTGCTGTGGTTATGGTCTTGTGCGGAGCAATGGCTCATGGGGGTCTCCTGTATGGGGCCTCGAGGGCTTAGTAAGTGGCGGAGTCCGTGTCGGTCCCGGGGGCAGCATCGGTATCATCACTGCCGTCAATTTCATCTGCAGGAACGCGGATGTGCTTGCTTTTAAGAAAATCGTGGATTCCGGCATTATGCGTAATGCCGCGCAACGCCGCTTCGTCCTGGTCGATTTGCGGGCTTTCTGCCAGTTCGTTCATGGTCCACGCCAGAGCAGCGCGAATGCTTGGTGATGGGTTTTGCGGCAACCGATAATAAACCCATCGCCCTTTTTTAATGCTCTCGATAAGCCGTGCCTGGCGCAGCAGAAACAAGTGCTTGGAGGTAGTGGACGCTGCAAGGCCAAGAAGGGTCGTAATTTCGCATACGCACAGGGGGCGCAAGCGCAGTGCCATAAGGATGCGCGCACGGTTTTCATCGCCAAGAGCGCGTACCGTGGTTATGAAGTTGAACATGTTTTCTCCCGAGTCTGCAGCATGGCTTTGTTTAGTGTAGTTTGTGGTTTTTGCGGCAGGGCAGTTGCATTGCCAACGTTGCTTCTTGTAGATAGTCAGTTTTTGTTATTTCGCTCTTTGACGAAATATAGAAATGTAAAGGAGATTGTCAAGTATATTTCGCCATGCGACGAAATGTCGATATGGTGATCGTCAATAATGGTTCAGCGCGTTACTTTCTCTGGAGATGGTGTGTTAACGTATTAAAATAATTTGTTTATTATTTGATTGATGTGAAATATTGTGGGAGTTAAAAATGTGTGTTGACAAAAAGGGGACATCTGCCTATCTTGCATTTCTCGCGACACGGGAACGGATTGAGCCTGAGCGCGGCGAAGAAAGTTCGCCGAACCGGCAGAAAGAAGTTGACAGGGTTGCGAAAAGGGAGCATAAGCCTCTCTCGTTCTTGAAAAACTGCATACAGCTCGAAACAACGCCGCCGAAAAGAATTTTGGCGGATTGAAAAAAAGTTG
>OFMD01002140.1_pt1:0-5000 | contig 10656 bp, 5 predicted proteins | sample 1541211 | NCBI WGS metagenome assembly OFMD01 (sample SAMN04209231, study PRJEB22552) | human gut metagenome | biome: gut; material: feces | host: Homo sapiens | place: USA: Oklahoma | reverse complement strand
ACACAGCCGGTACCTGAGTACCGCGAGGCACGTGAAACCTCGTGGGAATCTGGGAGGACCATCTTCCAAGGCTAAGTACTAACCGTCGACCGATAGTGCACCAGTACCGTGAGGGAAAGGTGAAAAGAACCCCTGTCAGGGGAGTGAAATAGAATCTGAAACCTGATGCTTACAAGCTGTGGGAGCCTCCTTGAGGGGTGACCACGTGCCTTTTGCATAATGAGTCAGCGAGTTAATCTGTACTGCAAGGTTAAGCGTAAGTGGAGCCGTAGCGAAAGCGAGTCTGATAAGGGCGTTTAGTAGTGCGGATTAGACCCGAAACCGGGTGATCTATCCATGAGCAGGTTGAAGCAAGGGTAAAGCCTTGTGGAGGACCGAACCCTTAACGGCTGAAAACGTTTGGGATGACTTGTGGATAGGGGTGAAAGGCCAATCAAACCCGGTGATAGCTGGTTCTCCCCGAAATATATTGAGGTATAGCCTCATGGATTGTCTACCGGAGGTAAAGCACTGACAGAGCTAGGGGTCCTACCAGATTACCAAACTCTTTCAAACTCAGAATGCCGGCTAGATGTACCATGGGAGTCAGACAGTGGGTGCTAAGGTCCATTGTCGAGAGGGTAAGAGCCCAGATCAACAGCTAAGGTCTCCAAATCTATGCTCAGTGGTTAAGGTGGTGACGTTGTAGAGACACCCAGGACGTTGGCTTAGAAGCAGCCATCGTTTAAAGAAAGCGTAATAGCTCACTGGTCTAATGACGTTGCGCCGAAAATGTAACGGGGCTAAGCATAGTACCGAAGCTTTGAATTCCGCGTATGCGGTCTGGTAGGGGAGCGTTCTTCACGGGCTGAAGGGGTGTCGTAAGGCTACCTGGACTGTGGAGAAGTGATTATGCTGACATGAGTAACGATAAAACGGGTGAAAAACCCGTTCGCCGTAAACCCAAGGTTTCCTGGGTAAAGGTAATCTTCCCAGGGTTAGTCGGTCCCTAAGGCGAGGCTGAAAGGCGTAGTCGATGGGAAACGTGTTAATATTCACGTACTTGTATGTTCGCGCGATGGAGGGACGCAGGAAGGTAGACGGTCCGGGTGTTGGATTACCCGGTGCAAGCAGGTAGGCGTGAGGTGTAGGCAAATCCGCACTTCTTTACGCTGAGACGCGAGTCCGTGACCGTAAGGTCTGAAGCCGTTGAGCCTCTACTGCCTAGAAAAGCTCCTAAGTATAGTGCATGCAAACCGTACCGAAAACCAACTCAGGTGGGTGGGATGAATAATCCAAGGCGCTCGAGAGAACTCTGGCCAAGGAACTCGGCAAAATAACCCCGTACCTTCGGAAGAAGGGGTGCTCCTTCGGGTGAAATTGATTCACTTAATGAGCCTGAGGGAGCCGCAGTGAAATGGTGGTGGCGACTGTTTACTAAAAACATAGGTCTGTGCGAAGTCCTAAAGACGACGTATACGGACTGACGCCTGCCCGGTGCCGGAAGGTTAAAAGGAGGGGTCAGCGCAAGCGAAGCTCCGAATTGAAGCCCCGGTAAACGGCGGCCGTAACTATAACGGTCCTAAGGTAGCGAAATTCCTTGTCGGGTAAGTTCCGACCTGCACGAATGGCGTAACGATCTCCACACTGTCTCGGCCAGAGACTCGGTGAAATTGAAGTCGCGGTGAAAATGCCGTGTACCCGCAGAAAGACGGGAAGACCCTGTGCACCTTTACTATAGCTTGACATTGGGATTTGGAACTGCATGTGTAGGATAGGTGGGAGACTGTGAACCCTGTACGCTAGTATGGGGGGAGTCATTGTTGAAATACCACCCTTGTTTTTTCAGGTCCCTAACCCTCAGCCGTCATCCGGCGAGGGAACAGTGTCTGGTGGGTAGTTTGACTGGGGCGGTCGCCTCCTAAATTGTAACGGAGGCATGCAAAGGTTCCCTCAGGCTGATTGGAAACCAGCCGTCGAGTGCAAACGCATAAGGGAGCTTGACTGCAAGAGAGACATCTCGAGCAGGTACGAAAGTAGGTGTTAGTGATCCGGTGGTCCCGAATGGAAGGGCCATCGCTCATTGGATAAAAGGTACGCCGGGGATAACAGGCTGATCGCATCCAAGAGTTCACATCGACGATGCGGTTTGGCACCTCGATGTCGGCTCATCACATCCTGGGGCTGAAGCAGGTCCCAAGGGTACGGCTGTTCGCCGTTTAAAGTGGTACGCGAGCTGGGTTTAAAACGTCGTGAGACAGTTTGGTCCCTATCTTCTGTGGGCGCTGGAGAATTGAAAGGGCCTGTCCCTAGTACGAGAGGACCGGGATGGACGCACCCCTGGTGGACCTGTTGTCGTGCCAACGGCACAGCAGGGTAGCTATGTGCGGAAGGGATAACCGCTGAAAGCATCTAAGCGGGAAGCCTGCCTTAAGATAAGTTCTCCCAGGAGCAATCCCTGAAGGGCCGAGGTAGACTACCTCGTTGATAGGCTGGAGGTGGAAGCGTTGCGAGACGCGGAGCTGACCAGTACTAATAGCCCGTGCGGCTTGTTTTGAAAAAAACTCCTTCCTTCCCTGTCAATTATATATTTGACAACTTTGTTGGTAGCCATGGAGGAGAGGGTACACCCAATCCCATTCCGAACTTGGAAGTTAAGCTCTCCATCGCCGATGATACTGCATAACGTCATGTGGGAAAGTAGGCCGCTGCCAACATCTTTTAAAGCTCCCCGCTGCATCTCGCGCGGGGAGCTTTACTGTTTTGTCCCTGGTATCTTTCGCTCCCGCTGCACTTACCCGTATGCTGCATGAAGCTGCCCCGGCCTGCGGGACTGCAGGGACAGTCTGCAATCCTTTTGCGGCCAGGGCAGCTTCATGCGGGATCCCCGCTGCCCGCAGCACAGCGCCTTCAGGACCAAGGCCTGCCACGGGCCGCACCCCAAGATCTTTAAAAAGCCCTTCGCCGCTCAGGCGCGAAGGGCTTTTGCTGTTTATGGCTGTGCGGCATGTAACTGCACGCTCTGCCAAACAAGGTAGACAGGCTGCTGGCGCTTGCAGGCGCACGAAGGGGGCCTCCGGTAACCGGCAGGTTATCTCCCAATGTGGCCAGACCATGATGACAGGGCAGACACTGGGGCGTTTTTGCGCGTGGGCTGTCCGCGTGTTGTGGGGCACAGTTTTCAGTCTGGCCCGGAGCGCCATCACCAGGCCCATACTCCCCATAGGCCTTGTAGAACAGCCATATATGAATAATTGTCCTGGTTGAAGCATTTCATCCGTCCTGGCGCGGTACGGGGCATTGACCGGGCAACAGTCTGTATTCTTTATCGTATGGACTACCTGCAGTGCATTGCAGGTGCGCAGACATTAAGCCGCTGCAGTGAAGGGCGCCGTCAGTTGACGCGGCCGCAGCTGCACCTGAACAGCGAACGCCCCGCAGGGATATCTGCGGGGCGTTCGCTATTTGCAGCCTTGCTGCAGCTTCGTCCTGCGCGCGGCATGGCCGCACGTAACTTATCTGTGCCGTGTCAGAGAGTATATCAGGCACACGCTTTTTCGGTGCAGCAATCCTGATTCCACTGCTCCAGCAGGCACCGGAAGAAACGGTCCAGCATTTTCTGATCCGTGCCATCCAGGCCGAGCACGTTGGTTGTCAGCAACTGGCGGTGACGCAGTTGTGGAACAAGCGGCAGTGCCATGCGGTGGTCCGGCAACTGCAGTTCGGGGGGAATGATGCACATCTCTGCCCCCACCGTGCGGTTAAGCACCAGAGACTGTTTTTGCAGGCCCAGATCGGCGGCCATGCGCGAAACCTGCACTGCCGTCTGCAACGAGCGCAGGCTGGGTTCTGACACAACCAGCAGGCGATCCACATGAGCCACTGTACCCCTGCCCAGGTGTTCAACGCCGGCCTCCATATCCACAAGAACCCAGTCGTTTCTTTCCAGCACCAGATGGGCCAGCATGGCCTTGAGCAGGGCGCTGGCTTCGCAGGCGCAGCCACCATTGGCCGTGGTCAGGGCGCCCATGACGAGCAGCCGTTTACGCCCCACCGGCCATTGCCCCAGAGACGGCCCTGCGACCGGTAGCTCTGCGGAAAGAATTTCCGGCAGGTCTTCCACATGCGGATTGAGCACCATCATGCCGCCCTGGCCTGCAGGACGGATGCGCTCACGAACCAGTTCAGGCCGTTGTGCCAGGGCCACTGGCATGGCTTGGGCATCCAGGCCGGACGCCTGCCCCAGTGAAAGGGCTGTGTCGGCATCCACCAGCCACACCTGGTGGCCCATGCGGGCCAGATAGTCCCCCAACCAGGCTGTGATGGTGGTTTTGCCCACGCCTCCCTTGCCGGAAACGGCAATCTTCATAACCTCTCCTTATACCGTGCCACGCGGCAGACCATTCGCCGCGTGGTTTTTATGCGCGCCCCCCCATGGCCGCGCGTCGGAACAAACAACCGTGATGCGTCCGCCGGATCAGGCATCAAGGCCCAGGGCGCTCCGCTTGGTGCGGATGCGCCTGTCCAGCAGGTCTGCCGCCTTGACCGGATCTGCCTCAACCACAAAGGACGCCCCCACGAGTCCTTCCAGCCCGTTGAGGGCAATACCGGTGACCACGTCCGAGCCAAGAATGTTGGGCGGCAGCCCCAGATGGGTATAGACGCCGCTGGCGACAGCGTAAAGGCCAATGGCCGCGGCTTTTTCAGAATACCATTCAGGGGCGGATGCCACTACGGGCAGGTCGGAGATGTCCACTCCCAGGCTGTTGGCGATAAGACCACAAAGGTGCATGATGCGGGCATTGTCCACACAGCTGCCCATGTGCAGTACGGGCGGAATGCCCAAAGATGCGCAAAGTTTTTGCAGGCCCGGTCCTGCCATTGCCGCGCCCTCGGGCAACAGCAGCCCGGCCTTGCCTGCCGCCGTGGTTATACAGCCCGTAACCAGCACCATGATATCTTTTTTGATCAGTTCCTTGATAATGCCCACATTGGCCGAGTCCTGCCTGACCTTGGGGTTG
>OFMD01002137.1_pt1 | contig 10664 bp, 8 predicted proteins | sample 1541211 | NCBI WGS metagenome assembly OFMD01 (sample SAMN04209231, study PRJEB22552) | human gut metagenome | biome: gut; material: feces | host: Homo sapiens | place: USA: Oklahoma | reverse complement strand
GGCCGGGCACGCCCATGACGATGCCGGTGCCGTAGCCCATGAGGACATAGTCGGAGACGAACATGGGCAGGGGCTTGTGGGTCACCGGGTTCATGACCTCGATACCCTCCAGCCGCACGCCGGTTTTTTCCTTGTTCAGCTCGCCGCGCTCAAAGTCGGACTTATGGGCCGCTTCCTCCTGATAGGCTGCCACAGCGTCCCAGTTCTTAATGAGGGGCTGCCACTTCTTCAGCAGCGGGTGCTCGGGAGAGATGACCATATATGTGGTGCCGAACAGGGTGTCGGCACGAGTGGTATAGACCGTCACCTGGTCGCCCACATTGGTGTCGAAGGTGACCTCTGCGCCGGTGGAACGGCCGATCCAGTTGCGCTGCTGGATCTTCACGCGCTCAATATAGTCCACATCATCCAGATCGTCGATCAGCCGCTGGGCATACTCGGTGATCTTCAGCATCCACTGGCTCTTCTCCTTGCGGATGACCTCGCTGCCGCAGCGCTCGCACACGCCGTTGACCACTTCCTCGTTAGCCAGCACGCACTTGCAGCTTGTGCACCAGTTGACGGGCATGGTGGACTTGTAGGCCAAGCCGTGCTTGAACATCTGCAGGAATATCCACTGCGTCCACTTGTAGTACTTGGGGTCGGTGGTGTCCACGCAGCGGTCCCAGTCAAAGCCGTATCCCAGCATCTTCAGCTGCTTGGTGAAATTCTCGATGTTGTTCTTCGTGACGATGGCAGGATGGATGTGGTTCTTGATGGCATAGTTCTCCGTGGGCAGACCGAAAGCATCGAAGCCGATGGGGAACAATACATTATAGCCCTGCATCCGCTTTTTGCGGGTGACGATATCCATAGCCGTAAAGGGGCGGGGATGACCCACGTGCAGACCCTGGCCGGAGGGATACGGAAACTCGATGAGCCCGTAGAACTTGGGTCGTTTGTCGCCGGTGATGGCAGCATAGGGCTTTGTCTTCTCCCAGTTGGCTTGCCATTTCTTCTCAATGGCCGCAAAATCGTAATTCATGCTTGCTTCTCCTTGTATGTGAATTTTGTTTTCCGCAAATAAAAATCCCTGGCTGCCTTACAGCAGCCAGGGACGTTATAGACGTGTTACCACCCTGCTTCCGCCGCAGATCGCTCCGCGGCGCTCCGTGTCTTTCTTACGAAAGACGACGCTGTAACGGCGCGCACCCGTCCCGCCCTGTTCAGGTGGAAAGCTCCGGGACCAGTACAACAGAGCGTCCCCGCCGGCTCGCACCATACGCCGGCTCTCTTCGGGTGGATGATCTCTGTCTTTTTCCCTTCATCGCTTCTGACAATATCGAAGTCTATTTTAGCGCATTTTTGCCGAATGTCAACCCCGTTTTCCGGGAAAAACACCTGTACGCGCCACTCGGCGCGGAAACTCAGTCGTGCTCCTCCACAATGCCGCTGATGTCCACGCTCTTGCCGTCCTGCCACAGACGCTCCAGGCCGTAGAAGGCCCGGGCCTCTTGATTGAACACATGGATGGCGATGCAGCCGTAGTCCAGCAGGACCCACGTGCCGCCGCGATAGCCCTCCCGGTGCAGGGGCTGCTCACCGGCCTCCTCCGCCAGCAGCTTTTCCACATTGTCCACCAGTGCGTTGATCTGGGTATTGCTGGCGCCGGTGGCCAGAACGAAATAGTCCGCCAGCGTGGTCAGCTCGGCGATCTCCATCACGCGGATCTCCTTGCCCTTCTTGTCGGACAGGGCACGGGCAGCCAGCAGCGCCAGTTCTTTCGGTGTTTTCATGATATCCCTCTTTTCATCAGATAGTCCCGCGCGTCGCGGGTCATGTGGTGGACGGGGTTACCCATCTCCTCCATCTCATCAATGGTCATGGTCAGACCCATGAGCAGGCCCCGGTCCAGGTCCTCATATACCGTCCTTCGCAGCGCCTCCACCCCGGGAAAGTCCCGGGTGGGCTCGATATAATCCGCCAGATAGATGATCTTCTCCAGCAGCGTCATATCCGGCTTGCCGGTGGTGTGGTACAGAATCGCGCTATACACATCGTCGTCCACGGCAAACACATCCCGTGCGATGGCCGCGCCGGTCTTACTGTGCAGCAGCTTCAGTGTCTTCTGCTCCAGCTCGTCCAGCGGAATGTGATACTTCTTGCACAGCGCCAGCTGCTCGTCCATATCCAGCTTCTTGGTACAGTCGTGCAGCAGCGCGGCGATGCGCGCCTTTGTCACGTCCGCGCCGTATCGCTCTGCCAGGCGCACCGCCTCCTGTTCCGTGCCCAGCACATGGGGCATCCGCTTGGGCTTGAGATAGCTCAGCGCGATGGGCCGCAGCTCCTCCGGCGTCAGGTGCGTCAGGTCCATATGGGTACCGTACAGGTGCTCCCGCCGGATATAGCCCCACACCGGCGGCGGCAGCAGGTCCTCTCCCCCGCCCTGTGCCAGCGCGGCGCGGACCTCGGTGGAGGAAAGCTCCACCACCTGCGGATTGGGCACCACGGTCACCTGCGCGCCGAACTCCCGTTCCAGGCGCGCGCTCTGCGCGGCAAAGGCGGCGGACTCATCCTCCGCCTCCCGGCTAAAGGGCGCGATGTGGGCCAGTGCCATGATCGCCTCCGGCCTGCGCCAGTTGTGCAGGCTCAGAAACATATCCGAACCCATCAGCAGATACAGCGTGTCATCCGGATACTGCTCCCGCAGCGCCGCCAGCGTGTCCGCGGTATAGCTGACGCCGCTGCGGCGCAGCTCCATGTCGCTGACCTCCGCCCGCTTCCCCAGCGCCGCTGTGGCCAGCACCGCCATGTCGTACCGCTGCCGCGGCGCGGCGCCACCCTCCGGCAGCACCTTGTGGGGCGGCTGCGCGTCCGGGACCAGCACCAGCTTGTCCAGCCCCAGGACCTCCATGGCGGCCCTGGCCGCCGTCACATGGCCGGTATGGGGCGGATCAAAGGTGCCGCCGTAAATACCGATGTTCATACGCTTCTCTTCGCCTTGACCAGTTCGATCTTCCGCTTGCTCTTGTCGTGCTGCATCCGGTAGAGCACGAACTTGCTGCCGATGACCTGCACCACCTCGCAGCGGGCGGCCACCGCCAGCTCCTCCGCCGCCTCCCGGGCGGTCAGCAGCGAATTCTCCAGCACCCGGCCCTTGATGAGCTCCCGGGCCTCCAGCGCGTCGTTGACCTGCTTGACCAGATTGTCGCCGATGCCGTCCTTGCCCACGTGGACGATGGTGTCCAGATTGGTGGCCAGGGACCGCAGCTGCGCGCGTTGCTTGCTTGTCAGTTCCATATCATTGCTTCTCCAAATACGTTTTCAGTTCCGCGGCAAAGGCCCGCAGGGCACTGCCCCGGTGGGAAATGGCGTTCTTCTCCTCCGCCGTCAGCTGGGCAAAGGTCTTTCGCAGGGACGGCACGAAGAACACAGGGTCGTACCCAAACCCGCCGTCGCCCATAGGCGCAAAGGCAATGGTCCCGGCGCAGTCCCCCTCCGCCGTCAGCGTGTCCCCGTTGGGGAAGGCGCAGACGATGGCCGTGTGGAAATGCGCCGCCCGGTTCGTGGCGCCGCGCATATTGCTCAGCAGCAGCCGGCAGCGCTCCGGGTCACTGTCCAGCCCGCCGTACCGGGCGGAATACACCCCCGGCGCGCCCTGAAGCCAGTCCACGCACAGTCCCGAGTCATCCGCGATAGCCGGCAGGCCGCTGGCCGCCATGATGGCGTTGGCCTTCAGCGCTGCGTTCTCCGCGAAGGTGGTCCCCGTCTCCTCCACGTCGACGTCCACGCCCACGTCGGAGGGCATGACCACCTCCACGCCCAGCTCGCCCAGAATGGCCTGCATCTCGGCCAGCTTTCCCTTGTTGTGGGATGCCAGTACAAATCTCATAGTATCTCTCCCAGTATCTCCTTCTGCTTCGCCAGCAGCTCGCCGCACCCTTTGGCGCACAGCGCCACCAGCGCCTGCTGCTCGGCCACGGTAAAGGGTCGCCCCTCGCCGGTGCCCTGTATCTCGATCAGCTGTCCCTGCTCCGTCATCATGCAGTTCAGGTCCACCTGCGCCCGGCTGTCCTCGCTGTACTGCAGGTCCAGCAGGGGCACATCCTCCACGATGCCCGCCGACACACCGGTGACATAGTGCAGCAGCGGCAGCCTCTCGATCACGCCGTCGGTCACCAGCTTTTTGCAGGCCAGCGCCAGCGCCGCGAACCCACCGGTCACGGATGCCGTCCGCGTCCCGCCGTCGCCCTGCAATACGTCGCAGTCCACGGTGATGGTCCGGGGCCCCAGGGCTGCCATATCCACCGCCGCACGCAGGCTGCGGCCGATGAGCCGCTGTATCTCCGCACTGCGGCCGGACAGCTTCAGCTTGTCCACGTCCCGGCGGCTGCGCTCCCGGTTGGCCCGGGGCAGCATGGAATACTCCGCCGTCACCCAGCCACAGCCCTCCGCCACATGGGGCGGTGTCTTCTCCTCCACCGAGGCGTTGCACAGCACCACCGTCTCGCCGCAGCGGATCAGCACGCTGCCCTCGGCGAATTTCGTAAAGCCGGGTGTCATCTCCACCGGGCGCAGCTGGTCAAATGCCCGTCCGTCTGCTCTCGTCATGCTGCGCCCTCCTTATATCATGTCCTGCACGAAGGCAGTCGGGTCAAAGGGCTTCAGGTCGTCGATGCCCTCGCCCACACCCACGAACTTCACCGGCACACCCAGCTCCTGGGCGATGGCGATGACGATGCCGCCCTTGGCGGTACCATCCAGCTTCGTCAGGATAATACCCGTCAACCCCGCCGTCTCCTTGAAGGTCCGTGCCTGGATCAGTCCGTTCTGCCCGGTGGTGGCGTCCAGCACCAGCAGCGTCTCGCAGCTGGAATTGGGGCACTCCCGGTCGATGATCTTCCGCAGCTTGGCCAGCTCGTTCATCAGGTTCTGTTTGTTGTGCAGCCGTCCGGCGGTGTCGCACAGCACCACGTCCACGCTCCGTGCCTTGGCCGCCTGCAGGGCGTCAAACAGCACCGCGCCGGGATCCGCGCCCTCATGCTGCCGCACGATATCCACACCGGCGCGGCCCGCCCAGATCTCCAGCTGGTCGGCGGCCGCCGCACGGAACGTATCGCCCGCGCACAGCAGGACCTTCTTGCCCTGGTCCTTCAGCTGCTTGGCCAGCTTGCCGATAGACGTGGTCTTGCCCACGCCGTTGACGCCGATGACCAGCACCACGGCGGGCTTCCCCTCCAGCACCAACGCGCTGTCGCCCACCTCCAGCTTGCTCTTCAGGATGTCCCGCAGGGCGTCCTTTACCTCGTCCATCCGGCCGATAAAGCGTTCCTTCACCCGCTTCCGCAGCTGGGCCACGGTATCAGCGGCGGTGTCAGCGCCCACATCGGCCAGGATCAGCGCTTCCTCCAGTCCGTCGTAGAACTCGTCATTCAGGTCGTCGAAGGTGGGGACGGCGGTGAACGCCTCCTTCAGTATTTGAAATAAGCCCATTGCCATAACAAGCCCTCCTTATTTGATATGCAGCTCCTTGGCCATATCGTTGAGATTGATGGTCAGTATCCGGCTGACGCCCTTTTCCTGCATGGTCACGCCATACAGCACGTCCGCCTCCTCCATGGTGCCCCGCCGGTGGGTGATGACGATAAACTGCGTCTTTCCGGCGATCCGCCGCATATACCGGGCGTAGCGCACCACATTGGCCTCGTCCAGCGCCGCCTCGATCTCGTCCATCACGCAGAACGGCGTGGGATGTACCTTCAGAATGGCGAAGTACAGCGCAATGGCCACAAATGCCTTCTCACCGCCGGACAGCAGCGTGATGGTCTTCAGCTGCTTGCCAGGGGGCTGTACCTTGATCTCGATGCCGCAGTTGAGGATATCGCTCTCGTCCTCCAGCTCCAGCCGCGCCTTGCCGCCGCCGAACAGCTCCAAAAACGTCTCCTGGAAGCTCTCGTTCAGCAGCTGGAACTGCTCGGCAAAAATGCTGGTCATCTGCTGGGTGATCTGGTCGATAATGCCCAGCAGCTCCTCCTTGGCCTGCTCCACATCGCTGCGCTGTTCGGACAGATAGGTGTACCGGGTGTTCACCCGGTCGAATTCCTCGATGGCGCCGATGTTGGGCGTGCCCAGCCCCTTGATCTCCCGGTTCAGCTCGGCAATGCGCCGCGTGGCCTTGGGCACGCTCTCCAGCTCAATGCGCTGCTCCATGGCGTCGCTGTGGCTCAGCTCGTAGCGCTCCCACAGCTTCTCCAGGATCTGGCTCTCCTCCATGCCGCTGTTTTCCAGCTTCTGCTGTAGTTTGTTGTACGCCTGCATGGTCTGCAAAAGCGTATCGTTGCAGGCGCGGCTGTCACGGCTATGCTGGTCACGCTGCTGCTCCAGCGCCAGTTTGGCCTGGGCCAGATCCTCCAGCCGCTGCCGCAGCTGTATCACACGGGCGTTCTTCTCCTCCAGCGCCGCCTGATGGCCCGCCATATCGGCCAGCGCCTTCTCGTTGGCCTGCCGGTACTCCTGCACCCGCCGGTCGCGCTCAGCGCGGTCGGATACCATATCCGCCTGCAAGCCCCGCAGGTCCTCCACGCTCCGCAGAACGCTGTCCTTCTCCGCGCTCAGTGCCGCCTGATCGGCCTTCTTGTCACTGACGGCCTGGGCCAGTTGGTTGGTCTGCTCCGTCAGATCGGTCTGGCCAGCCAGCTTGTCCCGCATCTCCTGCCGCAGCGCGGCCGCGCGGTCCTCTGCCGCAGTGATGTCCGCCTGTATCCCGGCCATGCGCCCGCGGCCGTCCGTCTCCCGGCGGTCCAGGCCGGACAACTCCTGCTCCATAGTCTCGCAGCTCAGGCGCAGGCTCTCCAACAGGAGGTCATAGTGGTCCTGCCGTCCCTGTAAGGTCAGCACCTCGTCCGCCGCCTTGCGCTGCTGGTCCTTGGCCACCTGCAATTCATACTCAGCCTTCTGCAGCTCCCGTTGGGCCGCCTCGGCCTGCTGCGCGGCCTCGTTCAGCTTACCGTGCAGGGCGCCCTGTGCCGCCTTCAGCCGTTCCAGCTCATTGGCCCGGGACAGCACGCCGGAGGATCGGCTGGCGGAGCCGCCGGTCATGGAGCCGCCCCGGTTGATGATCTGTCCGTCCAGCGTCACGATGCGGAAGGCATTGCGGAACTTACGCGCCATGGCGATACCGCTGTCCAGGTCCTCCACTACCACCGTCCGGCCCAGCAGATTTTTAAAAATATGGTCGTATCGCGCGTCATACCGCACCAGACGGCTGGCGATGCCTACAAAACCATACTCTCCCGCAGCGTTCTCCCGCAGCTCGTCGCCCCGGATGGCCGTCAGCGGCAGGAAGGTAGCGCGGCCGCCGTCCCGCTGCTTCAGGAACTGGATGGCCGCCTTTGCGTCCTCCTCCCGTTCCACCACGATGTTCTGCAGCGCCGCGCCCAGTGCCGTCTCCAGCGCCACGGCATAGGTCTGCTCTGTGGTCATCAATCCGGCCACCGGCCCGTGAATGCCCCGCAGCGTGTTCTTCTCCGCTGCCTGCATCACGGTCTTTACCGCTTTGTTGAAGCCCTCATACTCCTTCTCCATTTCCGTCAGCAGACGGATGCGGTCCTCCTGGGCGTTCACCTGCCGGGTCAGCTCCTGCTTGATGTTCTGGGCGCTCTCCGCCTTCTGGCGGCGGCTGTCCATTCGCAGGCTGTGACCCTGAATGATATTCTCCGCCGCCTGGGCCTCCTCCCTGGCATCGTTCAGCGCCCGGCGATTGGTCTTTGCGTCCTTTTCGCTCTCCTCCAGCTTGCGCTGCGCCTCGGACAGCTCCTGCCGCACCGTAATCCGCCGCTGTCCGGCCTCGTCCAGGCCCGCCTGCAGGGCGGACAGCGCGGCGCGCCCGTCTGCGGCCTCAGCCACAGCAATGGCCTCCTGCGCCCGCAGGGCCTCGGCCTCGTCCGCCGCGCCCTTTGCGCTGTCAGCCAGCGCCTGCGCCCGAGAGAGCAGCTCACTCAGCGCCGTCTCCAATACCGCCGCGTCGCGGTCGATGTCCGCGATACGCGCCAGCTGTCCGTCGATCTGTCCCTGTAAATTCTCCCGCCGCTGGTCTGTGCTGGTCAGTTCCTGTTCCAGCCGGCGCAGAGACTCGTTGTTGTGCTCCACAGAGGTCCGCAGCACCGCGATGGCCGCAGACTCCTCGCCAGCGGCGGACTCCGCCTCGGTCACCTGACCGCGCAGCGCGTCAGCCGCCACGTCGTTCTGCCGCATCTCCTCGGTAAAACGCTCTCCCTGGGCGTAGGCCTCGTCCAGCGCCGCCTGGGCCTGGTCACAGGCCTCCTTGGCCTGAGCCGTATCGCTCTCCAGCTTCAGCTTGGCAGTCCGCAGGTTTTGTAGCTGCTCCAGCCACACGGAGATCTCCAGCACCCGCAGCTCATCCCGCAGCACCAGATACTTCTTCGCCGTCTCCGCCTGCGCCCGCAGCGGCTCCACCTGCAATTCCAGCTCGGCGATCTTGTCGTTGATACGCACCAGGTTTTCCTCGGTGCGCTCCAGCTTGCGCTCGGACTCCTCCTTGCGGTGCCGGTATTTGCTGATACCGGCGGCCTCCTCGAAGATCTCACGGCGCTCGCCGCTTTTCACAGACAGTATCTCGTCGATCTTGCCCTGTCCGATGATGGAATAGCCCTCCCGGCCCATACCGGTGTCCATGAACAGCTCGTTCACGTCCTTCAGCCGCACGGACTGCTTATTGATATAGTACTCCGACTCACCGCTGCGGTAATACCGCCGTGTCACGGCCACCTCTGCCTCCTCCCGGGTAGGGAAGATATGCTCGGTGTTGTCGATGACCAGCGTCACCTGGGCAAAGCCCATCTGGTTCCGCTTCTCCGTACCGCCGAAGATCACGTCCTCCATCTTGGCGCCGCGGAGCTGGCGGCTGTTCTGCTCGCCCATGACCCAGCGTATGGCGTCGGAGATGTTGGACTTGCCGGACCCGTTTGGTCCCACGATAGCGGTGATGTCCTCGCCGAAATTCAATACCGTCTTGTCGGGGAAGCTTTTGAACCCCTGTATCTCAAGTGCTTTTAAGTACAACTGCGTCACCTCTTATACTTTGGCATACCTTAACTAAGATAGTATACTATGGAAGTCCCCGTTTTTCAAGAAAAACCCACGCGCCGGCATGAAAAAAGCGGAGAGCCCCCGCCCTCCGCCAATGTCTATCCATGCCGCCGTTCGATCTGTCCGTACAGTGCCTCCAGCGCATCGCCCAGTGTACCGATCCGATCAATGATTCCCTCTGCCACCGCCTGCTCGCCGTACAGCACCGTCCCCACGTCATTGGCCATGTCGCCGCTGGAGAGCATCAGCTCCCGGAACCGTTCCGCGGTCACGCGGCTGTTGGCCGCCACGAACTGAATAATGCGCTCCTGGAGGCGTTCAAAATACCTGTACGTCTCCGGCGCGGCAATGACCGTCCCGGACATCCGCACCGGGTGCACCGTCATGGACGCCGTGGGCGCGATAAACGTCTCCTTTCCGCACACCGCCAGCGGTACGCCGATGGAGTGCCCGCCGCCCAGCACCAGCGTCACCACCGGCTTCGTCATGCCCGCCGCCAGCTCCGCGATGGCCAGTCCCGCCTCGATGTCGCCGCCCACGGTGTTCAGAAGCAGCAGCACCCCGTCCACCTGTTCGTTCTGCTCCAGCGCCGCCAGCAGCGGCAGCACGTGCTCGTACTTCGTGCTCTTCAGATTGTCCGGCAGCAGCGTGTGTCCCTCCACCTGCCCCACGATGGTCAGGCAGTGTATCGTCCCCCGGCTGTTTTTCACCACAGTGCTGCCCATATCAATGATCGGCTGTACCGGCACCGCCGCTTTTTCCTCGTTCTTTTCCCGGTTTTCGTCGTTGCTCATATCCGCGCCTCCTTTTTGCCGTAGTTTGCGCGGATACCGCCTCTTTCATGCAAAAAGAGCGCCTCCCGGCGCTCTTTTTCGTTATTCGTTATCTTCTGTTGTGGGGATACCAGATCTTCTGCTTCTCCGCCTCGCGGATCAGTTCCTCCCGGAAGTCCGGGTGCGCGATGGAGATCAGCTTCTCCGCGCGCTCCCACACCGTCAGTCCCTTCAGGCACACGCAGCCGTACTCCGTCACCACGTACATGGTGTTCACGCGGGTATCCGTCACCACGGAACCGTTCTGCAGGGTAGGCCGTATGCGGGAATGCAGCGTGCCGTCCTTGTCCGCGTGAGTGGAGCTGAGACAGATAAAGCTCTTACCGCCCTTGGACAGATACGCACCCAGCACAAAGTCCTGCTGTCCGCCGGCGCCGCTGATCTGCTTGGTGCCCGCCGTCTCACCGTTCACCTGCCCGTACAGGTCCACATCCACCGCGTTGTTGATGGAGACAAAGTTGTCGATGGCCGCGATGGTGCGGATGTCGTTGGTGTAGCTGATGGGCGCGGCCATGCACGCCGGGTTGTCGTCCAGATAGTCGTACAGCTTCTGGGTACCGGCGGCAAAGGCGAACACCTGCCGGCCCCGGTCGATGTTCTTCTTCATGCACGTGACCTTCCCCGCCATCGCCAGATCCACATAGGCGTCCACATACATCTCCGTGTGTACGCCCAGATCCTTCAGGTCGGACTCGCACAGCATAGCGCCCACGGTGTTGGGCATACCGCCGATGCCCAGCTGCA
>OFMD01002121.1_pt1 | contig 10774 bp, 8 predicted proteins | sample 1541211 | NCBI WGS metagenome assembly OFMD01 (sample SAMN04209231, study PRJEB22552) | human gut metagenome | biome: gut; material: feces | host: Homo sapiens | place: USA: Oklahoma | reverse complement strand
TCGATTCGTAGAGTGGTTTGCCGTCGATGAACAGACAGGGAACCTGGCGTTTTCCGCCGACGGCGATGAGCGTCTGCTCGGCTTCGGTATCGGTCGAGATATTGCGCTCGGGAATGGTCACGCCGTTATCGGCCAAAAAGTGCTTGACCTTTATGCAATACGGGCAGCCGGTCATAACGTACAGCTCGAGCTCATGATCAGTAGCCATAGGTCTCCAATCGGTTGAGGTTTTGATTGAAATACCCAAAGCCGCCGCGGTCTATGCGCGCGTCAACGACGACTCGATGGCCTGTACCAGAAACGCCGTGGCTCCGGTGCCGCAGGGCTTGTCGTAGTAGTCGATAAAGCGCTGATCGGCAAGATAGCCGTGGGCGAGGCCCAGGTGTGCTTCGTCCTGGGGTTCGCGTCCCCAGTTGAGACCAATCCAACGACGATGCATCGCGACAAGCTTGCGAGCCTCGCTTCCATCCGCATCGCCGTCGCCCATGGCAATCGAAAGCTGGCCCAGAACAGCGCGTTCAAGTTCCTTCATGTCGTTCCATGTCTGAGGATCCATGTCCAGTAACGTTTCGTTTGCTGCATCGATAGCCTCATCGCCATAGCGCGCCCGCGCTTCGGCGCCGTAGCGCTCCTCGTTTTCCTGTACGGTGCGCCAGCGCTCCAGTTGCGGCAGGACGGCGCCCATGAGCGAGACAGCTTCGTCGAGCGACATGCCGGTGTTTTGCGCCAGCCGCGGGGCACAATCCTCGATCATTGCCTCCATGGTGGTGTCGTAGGTGTACTTGCCGTGGTCGTAGCACCACTTGCAGTAATGGTCGGTCGTGGCGCCCGTGGCATCGGTGCCGCAGTCGTTGGGCGTGAGTATCATGCCGCAGCTCTGGCAATAGTGCTCGGGCATTTCGAGCAGATGAGACAGGGGCTCGCCGGTTACGGCGGCGATGAGCTTCATCATGTCGATGCCCGGGGTGACCTCGCCGCGTTCCCAACGGCTGATGGCCTGGCGTGTGACGAAGAGCTTGGCGGCGAGCTGCTCCTGGGTAAGGTGATGGGCGCGACGGACGGCGATGAGCTTTTCTGCAAAGGCCATAGCGGCTCCTTTCTGCTGGTTGATGGCTTAAGCATAAGCGGCCGCAGGTGCCCTTCCAAGCAACCGTTGGTTGCACGACGGGGACCGCGGCGAAGAATTGCGCGCAACGCCCCACACCTCCATGCCGTACAATGACCGGCATGGAACCTATCGCACACATACATACCGACCTGCCACAGAAGTTCGGCATTCCGCGCAACAGCTTTTTGGCGCCTCATCTACAGGGACGAATCGTCTTTGAGCCGGAATTTGCCTCCAATGCAGCGGTTGAGGGCCTGGACTCCTTCTCTCACCTATGGCTGTTGTGGCGCTTCGAAAACGGAACGCCCGGCGGCACGGCAAACGACATAGCTGCCGATGCCAAGCCGCAGGACAGGTCTGGCACCAACGTCAAGTGGTCGAAGACCGTGCGTCCGCCGCGTCTGGGCGGAGCCGAGCGCGTGGGTGTCTTTGCCACGCGCAGTCCGTTTCGCCCTAATCCCATCGGGCTCACCTGCGTTAAGCTCGACCGCGTGGAGCTTACCGACGACGGCCCCATCATCCATGTGCTGGGGGCCGATCTGCGCGACGGCACGCCCATCTACGATATCAAGCCCTACATCCCGTTTGCGGACTGCCACCCGGATGCGACCGGCGGCTGGATTGAGGGTGCTCCGTGGCAAGAGCTCGATGTTGAGTTTCCACAAGCGCTGCAGGATATGGTCCCGCCCGCAAAGCTCCCCGGCTTGGTCGAGGTCCTTTGCCAAGATCCGCGCCGCGCGGGCAGCAAGCACGAGCCAAACCGCGTCTATCACCTGGCCTACGCCGGGCTCGACATATCGTTTACGGTCGACGAAACCCAGCTAACCGTAGTCGCCGTCAACGACGCACAAGACTAACCAGCCATTCGTCCGCACCCGTCAAATTAAGCGCCAAACTCCGCGCCAAAACCGCCCACGCTGGTGGACAATAACGCCTACCAAAACAATCACTTTGCACGGGAGCTCAGCATGAAATACGACTTTAGCTCGCTTATCGACCGCCACGGCATGGACTCCATCGCCGTTGACTCTTGGGGTGAGATCCCCGGTATGGCTCCGAACGCACCCGACGAGGGCTTCGACCGCATTCCCATGTGGGTGGCCGACATGAATTTTGCCACGGTGCCCACGGTCCAGGAGCACATCATTCAGCGTGCCCAGCACCCCATGCTTGGCTATTTCAATCCGCGCCCCGAGTACTTCGACCGCATCATCGAATGGCAGAGCCGTCGCAACGGCGTTGAGGACTTGGCGCCGGAGCATATCGGCTACGAAAACGGCGTGCTGGGCGGTGTCGTGTCGACGCTGCGCGCGTATGTCCAGCCGGGCGATGCGGTGCTGGTCCATAGCCCCACCTACATCGGCTTTACCAAGTCCATCGAGGCCGCGGGCTATCGTATTGTCCACAGCCCGCTTAAGCTCGACGACCAGGGCGTGTGGCGCATGGACTTTGAGGACATGGAGCGCAAACTCGCCCAAAACCACATCCATGCCGCGGTGTTCTGCTCGCCGCACAATCCCTGCGGCCGCGTATGGGAGCGCGACGAGATCGAGCGCGCCATGGACATTTATCGCCAGCACGATTGCGTGGTGATTTCGGACGAGATTTGGTCCGATATCATCCTGCCGGGACACAAGCATATTCCGACGCAGTCGGTGAGCGAGGACGCCCGCATGCGCACGGTCGCCCTTTATGCGCCCAGCAAGACTTTTAACCTGGCGGGCCTGGTTGGCAGCTACCATATCATCTACAACGAGACGCTGCGCGACCGCGTGTGCGCCGTGTCCAACAAGACCCACTACAACGAGATGAATGTCCTCTCGATGCATGCGCTCATCGGCGCCTACCAGCCGCAGGGCTACGAGTGGGTGGACGAGCTCAACGAGGTCATCAAGGGCAACGTCGACTACTTCTGCGATTACGTTGACGAGCATTTTAAGGGCGTGACCTATTCGCGCCCGCAGGGCACCTATATGGTGTTCCTGGACTGCACGGAGTGGTGCCGTGCACACGGTCGCAACATTCAATGGTTGCTCGACGAGGGTGCGCGCGTGGGCGTGGGCTATCAGGACGGCCGTCCGTTCCATGGTCCCTGCCACATTCGCGTGAATCTGGCGCTGCCGCTTTCGCGCGTAAAGGAGGCGTGCGACCGCCTGGATCGTTACGTTTTTAATGCATAGCAAACGTTCTCTGTGTATAGGGGCCTTTCGGTCGGATCGGGCAGAAGGCCCCATATGGTTAGGCGTTCGTAATCATTGGGTTGCTTCCGTATGCTACCTGCTATTATTAGCCCATTGCCGCCAACACGCAGGACTGTCAGGAACTCGATGAAAAGACCCAGCCGCTCGATTGCCATAACGTTATTACTTGCGCTCGCGATGGTGGGTGTATTTGGCATGGTGATAGCCGGTTGCTCTGGGTCGAGTAACGGCGCCTCGACGTCTGCATTAGAAGGTCTGGACGCCTCGCAAGTCAAAGACGACGACCTCAAGACGCTCAACGTCGGAAGCGACCTCTATCCACCGTTTGTGTATACCGACGAGTACGGCGATATCGTTGGCCTGGATGTCGAGATATTGACCGAGGCTTTGGCTCGCATTGGTTACAAGCCAAAATACCAGCTGATCGACTGGGAAAAGAAGAAGGAGCTGCTGGCGAGCGGCGAACTCGATTGTGTCATGGGCAGCTTTAGTATGACGGGTCGCGAAAACGAATATCGTTGGGCCGGCCCGTACCTTGCGAGCCGCCAGGTGGTCGCGGTCGATCCCCAGAGCGATATCTACACGCTTGCCGATCTTGAGGATAAGATCGTGGCGGTTCAGTCCACCACCAAGCCCGAGGACATTTTGCTCAATCGCATAAATGAAAACGTTCCGCAGATCAAGGAACTCTACAGCTTTTCGGACGGTTCATACCTGAACCCGGCGCTCGTCGAGGGCCTGGTCGACGCTATCGCCGCGCATGAGTCCTCGTTCCTCACCTACGAAAAAGACTATGGTGTGACATATCGCATTTTGGATGAGCCGCTGCTAGAGGTCGGTTTGGGCACCGCTTTCGATATCAACGATACGCGTGGCATCGACGTCAAGCTCACTCATGCCTACCAAGAAATGCTTGCCGATGGCACCATGGAACGCCTGGTGTCAAAGTACTTCGATGACCCTTCGCCATTTTTGAATATGGAGGGCCTGTCATGATCGATGCGCCCGACCACGCTGCTCAGGAGCGGGGCAATCGTTCGGCAGGGGCATGGCTCCTTGTCGCTCTGCTGGGGATAGCGCTCTCGGTTGTTGCCGGCATGATGAGCTACGGTTACACGACGGCCCAAGCCGAGAAGCGTTTTGCGGACGTCGTCGACTACGTGGCGACGCAGAGCCTTTCCTATGATGCGTTCAACAGCGCCTACGCGACAAAAAACTTAATCCGCGTTATGGAGATTGCCGGCGAGGCGGCGCGCGACATGGAGCGCGACGGCTCAGCGGATGGTGTCACGCTGGAGCAATATACTGACCAGTTTAACGTGAGCGCGCTCATCGTGATGGACGCGTCGGGTAACCTGGTGGCAGAGGCTTCGACGGATGATGTGAACTACGAGTCACTCGCAACGTATCTCAAAGAAGCACCCGTGCTGGAAGTGGCGAGCTATCCGCTCAAGTCTTATACCGCTCGCATCACACTTGCGGACGATTCGGTCGCGGACATTGGTTGCGTCGCCCGTCAGGACGGTGACGGTATCGTTGTCGCGGTGAGGCACCAGAGCGCCAAGGCGGTTGCGAGCAACACGCTCAAGCTGCAGGGCTTGCTCGATGGCTACGAGACCATCGACAGCGGCGATATCGTGATCGAAAACGACGGCAAGGTTGTTGCGACCAATGCTGTCGAGCCCACCGTATTGGGCGTGTTTGAGTTGCCTGCGACGGATTCACTCATAGTCGACGGTATTAAGGAACGCTGCCCGGCTGGCGAGGTCCGACTGGTTAACGTCGGGGGTGAGTGGTATCTGGGCTCGTATGGCAAAGCGCGAGAGTTTTACGTGTACACGTATGCTCCGGCGCAGCATTATTTCGAGGCAGTTGCCGCTGTTGTCGCAAGCTTGTTGGTGCTGTATGGCGGCGCTATTGCCGCAGTGGTGATGGTGCGCCGCCGCGCCGATCGCAGGCACCTGACGGATCTGCTGCAGCAGGAGCGCGATTACGGCGACAAGTTGGCAAAAGCTGCGCGCGAGGCCTCGTCCGCCAACTCCGCAAAGACAGAGTTCCTGCGCCGCATGAGCCATGACCTGCGTACGCCCATTAACGGCATCCGCGGTATGGTCGAGGTGGGCGACGCTAATGCGGAGGATTTGCAAAAGCAGACCGAGTGCCGCTCAAAGATCTGGACGGCATCGGGGCTGCTGCTCGATCTTGCGAACGAGGCGCTCGATATGAGCCGCCTGGAGAGCGGCCAGGTCGACCTGGACCCCGTGCCCACCAACTTGGTGGCGCTCAATAATGAGGTGCGCGATATTCTCGAGCGTCAGGCCGAAGAACGCTTTGTGACGATCGTCTGCGACCAACAGGGCCTTGAGCATCCCTATGCCCGAGTAAGCGTGACGCACCTCAAGCGTTTGCTGGTCAATATTGCCGGCAATGCCGTCAAATACAATCGGCAGGGCGGCTACGTTTGTCTGGTGTGTCGCGAGGTGGAGCCGGTGGACGGCGTCCCCGTCTATGAGTACACGATTGCCGATAACGGCATCGGCATGAGCGAGGAGTTCCAGCAGCACCTCTATGAGCCGTTTAGCCGTGAGGAGCAGCAGGTGGAAGGCGCTTCGTCGGGAACCGGCCTGGGCGCTTCCATTGCCAAGCAGCTGGTCGAGCTTATGGGCGGAACCATGAGCTTTATGAGCGCCTTAGGGCAGGGGACGACCTTTACCATTCGTCTGCCGTTTAAGAAGTGTAAGCGCTCCGAGATTCCTCAGGTCGTTCGCGTGGATGCGGGCGTCGGCAATGCGCTCCAAGGTCTGCACGTTTTGCTGGTCGAGGATAACGACCTGAATGCCGAGATCGCGCAGTTTACGCTCGATCGTGCCGGTGCCATCGTGACGCATGCCAAGGATGGCGAGTCTGCCGTCGAGGCGTTTGCCGCCAGCGCACCGTATGAGTTCGACGTGGTGCTTATGGACATCATGATGCCCGGTATCGATGGCCTCGAGGCCACGCGCCAAATCCGAGCGCTCAATCGCGAGGATGCGACGACCACGCCGATCATCGCGATTGAGCGCCAATGCTTTCGCGGACGATCGCAGGCTCTCGCGCGAGGCGGGCATGGACGCGCACCTGAGTAAACCCGTGAGCTCGCAGGAGCTCGTTGAGGCGCTTGCGCACATAGCCGCCGACGCTTCATAAGCATATGGCCCGGTTCCAAGGTGGGTTGGAACCGGGCCATATTGCCATTTGTGACGCCTGTTCTTGAGGCTTACTTTTCTTGAATCTGCTTACCGCAAAGATGCTCAATCGAAATCTCGTAAAGCTGGACGCCCTTGATGTCTTTGGCGATTTCCTCTTCGACTTCTTCGGCAGAAGGGTAGTACTTAAGGGCGAGCTGGCGGACTTTGTCCTCGATAAACGCGGGGGTGTCATTCGCCAGGCGACAGCGGCCAAAGACCACGGTGCTCATAACGTAGGGAGCCCAGTCGCCGTCCTGGTACCACTCGTTGCCGTAAACGGTAAAGCAGACCTTGTCATCGCGCTTGAGTGAATCGACCTTGTGGCCGGCCTTGGCGCCATGGAAATAAATCTTGTCGTGCTCGGCGTCAAAGAAGTAGTTGACGGGAATGGCGTACGGGTAGCCATCGTCGCCGTTGACGGCAAAGACGCCGCGCTTGCAGGTGGCGAGCAGTTTGCGCGCTTCCTCGTCGGTGATGGCGCGTTTCTTTCGACGTAAGGGCCTAAACATCGTTGGCTTCCTTTCTGGTCGTGCGTGGTTGCTGCAAAAACTATAGCGAAACGGATCCGTTTTTCTTGATGCGGGCGAGTATGTTTTTGAGCTTGTTAAAGTCGAGTGGTTTGGACAGATGGGCGTTCATGCCGGCATCGTGTGCCGCCTTGGCGTCCTCGGCAAAGGCATTGGCGGTGAGCGCGATGATGGGGATATCGGCTGCATCGACCTTCTCGCTCAGACGAATCGTGCGGGTTGCCTCATAGCCGTCCATGCCCGGCATCATAATGTCCATCAGGATCGCATCGAAGCTGCCGGCGGGATGCGACAGGTACAGATCGACGACCTCGTTGCCGTTGGCGGCGCGGGTGACCACGACGCCCTCGGATTCTAGCAGCGTCTGGGTAATCTCGGCATTCAATTCGTTGTCTTCGGCGAGCAGCACGTTCATGTCGGCGAGCGAGCAGTCGGGCGCACTCTCAACCGTATTCGCCCGCGCCTGGGGATTCTCGTCGATATCGAGCGGAATCTCCACGTAGAACGAGGTGCCCACATGGAGCTCACTGGTGACTTCGATGGTGCCGCCCATCAGTTCAATAAGCGACTTGACGATTGGCATGCCCATGCCGGTTCCTTGGAACTTGCTGCGCGTATCGTCACCTTCTTGGGCAAACGGCTCATAGATATGCTTTAAAAACTTGGGAGTCATGCCAATGCCGGTATCCGAAACGCTAAAGCAAAAGAGCGCGCGCCCGTTATCGAGTGGCTTGGTCTTTGAACTAAAGGTGACGGAGCCGCCGTGCTTGTTGTACTTAATGCTGTTGTCTAACAGGTTGATCATGATCTGTCGGATATGGGTGGGACTGCCGATCATGTATGGCCCCGTGGCGTACGGCAGACTATTGTCCTGCATGGTGATGCCGTTACTGGACGCGCGGAGCTTGCACAGAACCAGCGTATTGTCACAGAGCTCTTTGAGGTTAAAAGGCGCATGCTCCAGTGTTAGCTTGCGGTCTTCGATTTTGCCCATCTCGAGGATGTCGTTGATCAGCGAGAGCAGGTGATTGGCGGCAACGCGCGCCTTGGCACGGCTCTCGCGGGCGACCTTGATATCGCCTTCCTTCAATTCCTCGATTTCGATAAGGCCCAGGATACCGTTGAGCGGCGTACAGATGTCGTGGCTCATGCGCGTGAGGAATGCCGTCTTAGCGGCGTTGGCAGCGTCGGCTTTTTTGCGCTCGGTTCGAGCGCGCACGAGCGCCCAGATGAGCAGCACGATGCCGACCGACAACATACCGATGAGGGTAGCGGCAATGGCGGTGCGGTTGCGAAAAAGGAATTGAAGCGTGTCTGATTCCTGGGTCGTGTACGACGTGGAGGAGTAATTGCTTGCGGAGAGCGATTCTCCGGCATTGATGATGCCCTTGTTGATGATTCCCAGCAGCTCGGGCTTTCCGCGCGAAATCCAGCACGAGAGCTCACAGGTGTCAGGGAGCTCGACCGTCTCGTAGTCCTTGAGATCATGACGGTCGCCGATAGTTTTTACACGTGAACTGGGAGCGAGGATGCAGCGCGCCGTTCCCTTCCTGAGAGCGTCGAACGCTTCATTGTCGGATTGGTATTCGGTCACGGTCGCTGTGGGGAACAGATTTTCAAGTGCATTTTTGTTGACAAATGATGATTTGGTACAGGCGATGTTCTGAAGGTCTTTGTTCAGGTCGCTGCCGGTGTGGATGGCGGTGAGGGATATGGTCCCCAACGATACCGACTGCGCAACGCCTGTTTGCTCGGCAAACCAGTAATCTCGGTATACCGGCAGCGCAACGTCTATGCTTCCCTTTGACAGGGCCTTTGACATCATCTTGTAGCTATCAAAGGGGACGGTTTTGACCGTAATGCCAAATTTATCGTGCAGCGTCGTCGCAAGCGATGCGAGCGAGCCTTCCATTTTGCCGTCTTCGTCTTCGTTGCAGTAGGGGAGTTTGCCCGTAATGTAGCCGAGCGTGATGGTGTTGTCATTTGCTTTGAGCCAGGAACGTTCGGGGCCGTTGAGCGATGATGAACCGCTGTTTTGGGCCGAGTAGTTAGATTTGACTTCGTCGATATAGCGTGGGTTGACGCGGGCGATTGCCGACATGGCGGCATTGATGTCGTCCATCAGGTCGGAGCGGCTTTTGGGGACGGCAAAAAAGTAGTCGCTCGAACCAATGTAAAACATGGGGGAGGCGCTGGGCGACGAGGTCGTGTCGTTCATGATGATGGCATCGACCTCGTTGTTTGCGAGCGCGTCAAAGAGGGTACCGCCAGTGTCGATTTCTTTATAGGTGCAGGTAATGCCTTCGTTGGCGAGCCACTGCTGGCCAACGAAGGTTTGCATAACGCCGGGGTTGCAGCCGATGGTAAGGCCTTGGAGCGCTTGGGGGTCACCCTTGGCCAGATCGTCTCGATCGGGCTTGGCGTAGATGAAGTAGCGCTCGGTGCCCTCGGGGTTCGAGGAAAAGAGCAGCTTTTGGGCGCGTTCCTCGGAGTAGGAGATGTTGGGCATGAGGTCGATTTCGCCTGCCTCGAGCATGTCCATAAGCTCGGTGAAGGTGCCGGAGACGTATTCGTACCGCCAGCCGGGCGTGTAGTACGACAGAGTCTGGAGGTACTCGTAACCCCATCCCGAGAGACGCTCGCCGGGGGTGCCGTCCTGGAAGCCCTCGTTGTTGACGAGCCAGCCGACGCGGACCGTTTTGACCTGCTGATCGGAGTCGGCGGCAAAGACAGGGGCGGGCGCGACGGCGCTCAGTACGGCGAGCGCGGTAAGCGCGGCGGCCAGGGTGCGACATATAACTGAACGAAGGACAGTGGCAGCTCTCACATGCAATCCTAACGAATCGAGACATTATCGCATAAGGATACCAGCTCAGCCTGCCCAGCCGGCAGCGGCACCGCTAAACGGTTCCGCCCGGCAGTTGGGGACAGTCCCTTTCTGCCGGCACAAAAGGAACGTCCCTAACTGACGGTTGTGGGACAATACCGAGCGAACGTGATTGGTTGTCCGTGGAAGGGGTCGCGATGAAAAAGCTCAGGACGCTTGCTGACGTGTTACGCCAGGCGGGCTTCGTGCGCATTACGGAGCTATTCCTCGTCTTTTACTTGCTGTGCTCGACGGCCGTCTGGCTGTCCGAGCCCACGACCCTCACGTTTGGCGATGGCCTGTGGTTTAGCTTTGAGACGGTCTCGACCATCGGCTTTGGTGACATTCCGGCCGAGACACCGGTTGCCCGCGCCATTACCGTCGTCTTGAGCGTTATCAGCATCTTCTACATCGCCATGCTCACGGGCGTGGCGGTGAACTACTGCAATACGCTTATCAAGATGCGTCAAAAGGACACCATGGCTCGTTTTATGGACGATCTTGAGCATTTGGAAGAGCTCGATCGCGACGAGCTCGCCGATCTGTCACGCCGCGTGCGCGAGTATCGTCGACGCCAGCGCTAAGACGAACGTCGTGCGCCACAACAGGGGGACAAATATGAACATCACCGTGTACCTGGGTGCCAACACTGGCAATGACCCGGCATTTCTGCCCGCGGTACAGGATCTGGGCAACTGGATTGGCGCCAACGGACACGCGCTGGTATACGGCGGGTCCAAATCGGGCCTGATGGGCGCGCTCGCCGATAGCGTGCTCGATGCCGGCGGACACGTGACGGGTGTTGAGCCGAGCTTTTTTATCGAGGCCGAGTTTCAACATGACGG
>OFMD01002115.1_pt1 | contig 10790 bp, 9 predicted proteins | sample 1541211 | NCBI WGS metagenome assembly OFMD01 (sample SAMN04209231, study PRJEB22552) | human gut metagenome | biome: gut; material: feces | host: Homo sapiens | place: USA: Oklahoma | reverse complement strand
TGCTGAACAAGATCAAGGGCGGCGAAATGATGATCGCCACCTACGTGGGCTTCTCGTCCGTGTCCTTCATGTGCATGATGTGGCTGCTGCTGCCGTACAAGCACCCTACCATGGTGTGGGGCTTCTCCGCCAGCGGTCTGCGTACCGTCATCTCGTTGGAGGGCTATTATGACAAGGCGCTGGCCAGTGTGCTGCCGATCGACCTGAACTGCATCGGCATCAATCTGGTGATCCCCACCGGTACGCTGCTGTTCTTCGTGCTGCTGGCCGTGCTGATGTGGGCGTTCCTGCACACCAAGACCGGCACCGCCATGACCGCTGTGGGCTCCAACCCCGCCTTTGCCCGCGCAGCGGGCATCAACGTGGACAAGATGCGGCTTATCTCCGTGATCATGTCCACCTGGCTGGGTGCTGTGGGTATTCTGGTGTATGAGCAGGGTTTCGGCTTCATACAGCTGTACAACGGCCCCTTCTGGATGGCCATGCCCGCCGTGGCCGCCATCCTTATCGGCGGCGCGTCGGTGAATAAGGCATCCATCGGCAATGTGATTATCGGTACGATCCTGTATCAGGGCGTGGTGACCATGACCCCCACCGTGATGAGCGCCGCCTTCCAGATGGATATGAGCGAGGTCATCCGTATCGTGGTATCCAACGGCATGATCCTCTATGCCCTGACCAGAAAGACGGAAAGGGGGCGCTGACATGAAGGGTAAGAGATTCGACGTAAAGCAATTCCTGGGCAAAAACTCAGTGCCCGTCCTGTTTATCATCATCTGCGCCGTGCTCATTCCCGTGTCCGGCCTGCCGGTGAGCTACATACTCAACGAGGCTATGACCCGTCTGGGGCGCAACGCCTTTTTGATCCTGAGCCTGCTGATCCCCATTATGGCCGGTATGGGTCTGAACTTTGCCATGACGCTGGGCGCTATGGCCGGCGAGATCGCGCTGATCCTGGTGGCGGACTGGCAGATCTGGGGTATCCCCGGTCTGGTGCTGGCGGCCATCCTGTCCATCCCCCTGTCCATTCTGCTGGGTCTTATGTGCGGCAGCATCCTGAACCGCGCCAAGGGCCGCGAGATGGTCACCAGCTACTTTATCGCCTATTGCATGACCGGTGTGTACCAGCTGGTGGTGTTGTATATGATGGGGCCCATCATCCCCATCCTCCACAACACACTGAAGCTGCCCCGCGGCTTTGGTATCCGCAACACAGTCAGCCTTCTGCAGATGCGGCAGAGCGTGGATAACGCGCTGGCCGTCTATGTGGGCGGCGTGAAGATCCCTGTGCTGACGCTGATCATCATTGCATTGGCCTGCCTGTTCATCGTGTGGTTCCGCCGCACGAAGCTGGGACAGGACATGCGCGCGGTGGGACAGGACATGAATGTGGCGCGGGACGCCGGCATCAATGTGGACCGCACCCGCCTGATCTCCATCGTCATGTCCACCGTGTTCGCGGGCTTCGGCATGATCATCTATCTGCAGAACATGGGCAACTTCCCCACCTATACGGCGCATACCAACGTCGGCATGTTCTGCATCGCCGCGCTGCTGGTGGGCGGCGCCTCCGTGGAAAAGGCGTCCATCGGCAACGTGTTCCTGGGTGTGCTCCTGTTCCATACCATGTTCATCGTGGCACCGGCCGCCGGAACCAAGATCACCGGCGACTCCATGATCGGCGAGTACTTCCGCGTATTCGTGTCCTACGCCGTTATCACCGTGGCACTGGTCATGTACGAGGCCAAGAAGCGCAAGGAGAACCGCACGCTGGGTCAGCAGCTGGCCATTGAGCAGAAGGCCGAGGAGGAGGGGAGAACCGCATGAAAACGACGAAACGCTCGTGGCTCATCCGTATCGCCTTTATCCTGGTGCTGGTGCTCATCGCCGTGCTGATGCTGCGCATCGGACGCGGCCACACCGTCTATTTCGACAACCGCGCAGTGGACAAGGGCGGCCAGTCTGTGGAGGCACCCTATAAGATCACTGTGTATGTGAACGGCGAGCAGATCTCCAAGCTGTACGAAAAGGAGCGCTGCTTGACCACCGTCATCGGCGACAAGCTGGAGCTGACCGTGGAGGTCATGCAGCAGAAGGGCGGCAGCGAGACAACGGAAACGTACCAAATGACACTGCCCCATAACATCGACGGCATCATCATCAACCTGCCGGCGTATATGGCTGGTCTGCCGGAGGAGGCCTATCTGGAGGAATTCATCCCCGCGCCTCCCACCGAGGACGACGACGAGGAAGCGCCCGGCATCGGGGACGATATGGGCCTGGGCGACTTCTGATAATGTGTGCTGCATACACAGCCCATGCGAAAGCATGGGCTGTGGGCGCATAGGGACTCGCTTGCGGGCAGCAGGCGGATATGCTATACTGAATGGGCGGCGCGGAGACCGCGGCCGCATGGGAAAGGAGTATCAAAATGGCTGTTTTGAAAGGCTTGAAGCCGGAAAAGGTGTTCGCATATTTTGAAAAGCTGTGCTCGGTGCCCCACGGCAGCGGCAACACAAAGATCATCAGCGATCTGTGCGTGGACTTTGCCAAGGAGCTGGGACTGAAGTACCGGCAGGAGCCGTGCAACAACGTGGTGATCTGGAAGGCGGCGTCCCCCGGCTGCGAGAGCGCCGAGCCGATCATCCTGCAGGGACACATCGACATGGTGTGCGCCAAGACCGACGACTGCACCAAGGACATGACCCGCGAGGGACTTGACCTGATGACCGACGGTGAGTGGATCTGGGCGGACAAGACGTCGCTGGGCGGCGACAACTGCATTGCCGTGGCCATGATCCTGGCGATCCTGTCGGATGATACGCTGGTACATCCGCCCATCGAGGCGGTGTTCACCGTGGACGAGGAGGTGGGCATGGACGGCGCCTTTGCGCTGGACTGCTCTGACCTGAAGGGCAAAAAGCTGCTGAATTTGGACTCCGAGCTGGAGGGCGTGTTCACCGTGTCCTGCGCAGGCGGCATGCACTCCGATTGCCTGCTGCCCGCAGTGCTGACCGATGCGGCGGGCATGGAGGGCTTCGGCATCACCGTGGCCGGCTTGCGGGGCGGTCACTCCGGTGCGGACATCCATCTGGGACGCGGCAGCGGCAACCGCCTCATGGGACGGGTACTGGCCACAGCGCTGGAGAAGTTCCCCGGCCTGCGGCTGGCGGCCATCTCCGGCGGGCAGTTCGACAACGTGATCTGCTCCCGCTGCGATGCGGCGGTGGCGCTGCCCAAGGGCAGCGGCCGGGCGTTCGAAGCGTTTATTCGGGAGCTTGAGGGGGTGCTGAAGAACGAGTACGCCGTCACCGACCCCGATGTGACGCTGACCTGCGCGGCAGCGGAGACGGCAAAAGCCGTGTCCGCAGAGCGCACCGTGACGCTGGTGCAGGCGCTGACGGCCATGCCGCAGGGCGTGGAGGCTATGGACACGGATTTCCCCGGTCTGGTGCAGACATCCCTGAATATGGGCGTGGTGAAGCTGGACGGCGACGGACTGCACATCGCGTTCTCCATCCGGTCGTCCATCGCGTCCCGGAAGCTGATGCTGGCGCAGCGCGTGCGGGCTGTGGCGGCGCTGGCGGGCGGCACTGTGGCAGAGCGGGGCGTGTACCCCGGCTGGCAGTACAAGAGGGAGTCGCAGTTCCGGGATACGCTGCTGGCGGCGTATAAGGATCTTACCGGTAAGGACGGCGTGGTGGAGGCCACCCACGGCGGTCTGGAGTGCGGATTGCTGATGGAGAAGATCCCCGGTCTGGACGCGGTGTCCATGGGGCCGGAGCTGCACGATGTACACTCCGTGCGGGAGCGGCTAAGCGTGCCCTCCACGGAGCGCACCTATGAACTGGTATGCGAGCTGCTGCGGCGCAGCTGTTGAATGTGACAGAAAGCTGAGAGGCGGGGCTTTGCCCCGCCTCTGTTATTTTGCAGGATTGCCCAGCAGAAAATGCACTTCTTGCGGGGCGTTCCTGCATAAAACAATTTAGCATTATGAATAGACCACCGCTAAAAAGTACCATGATACAGACAAAACTACGGATTTGCCGAAAGAAATGCTGACTAAGAAAAGCGGAATGTCCGCACGGACGGGAAAATCGTTCCGCAGAAAAATGAAATTTTCCGCATTTAGATATTGCAAAAAGTTTACGCCTGCGATATAATGGCACCGTTGAACACCGCCGTGCCCGACCGGCCGGCGGAAAAAGCTGTTTTTCAGGAAGAGGAAAACAATTTATCTATCAATAAGGAGAAAGAACATGAAAAAGTTTTTTGCACTGGTTCTGGCGCTGGTCATGGCGCTGAGCCTGGTCGCCTGCGGCGACAAGAAGGACGACAGCGGCGATGTGACCGCTGAGCATACCGACACCACCACCGTGGCCGTGGGCGCGGTGATCCTGGCTCGCGACGACGTGTCCAGCGACGACGTGTACAAGTTCGTGGCGGACATCTTCGACAACGCCGCGTCCCTGACCAGCAGCCACGCCAAGTACGGCGAGCTGAGTCTGGAGTACGGCGCTTCCATCACCTCCGTGCCCTATCACCCCGGCGCTGCCAAGTACTTCGCCGAGAAGGGCTTTGAGGTCGCTGCCGTGAAGGACGGCGCCGGCAACACCGATTCCCGCAACCTGCGCTTCGTCACCGGCGGCGAGTCCGGCACCTACTACGCCTTCGGCTCCGTCATCGCCCAGCACGCCACCAACAACGCCGGCGTCAACGTCGTGGGTCTGGTGGGCAACGGCTCTCAGGCCAACGTGCAGGAGTTGGTGGACGGCACCGCTGACTTCGCGTTCTGCCAGTCCGACGTGATGGCCTACGCCTACAACGGTACCAACCTGTTCGAGAGCAAGGTGGAGGGCTTCTCCACTGTGGCCGCCCTGTACATGGAGCAGGTGCAGATCGTCACCACCAACCCCGCCATCAAGACCGTGGCTGACCTGGCCGGCAAGTCCGTGTCCATCGGCGCTCCCGGTTCCGGCGTGTACTTCAACGCCATTGACGTCCTGGGTGCTTACGGGCTGACCGAGGACGACATCAAGCCCACCTACCAGTCCTTCAGCGACAGCGCCGACGCCCTGAAGAACGGCCAGATCGACGCCGCCTTCATCGTGGCCGGTGCCCCCACCACCGCTGTGACCGACCTGGCCACCACCAAGGATACCTACCTGGTCAGCCTGGACAGCGAGCACATCGCCAAGCTGCTGGAGACCTCCGACTATTACACCGAGACCGTCATCGCCAAGGACGTGTACTTCGGCGACTAAATCCTTAGCAGAAAATTGACACTTTTCGAGGCTACGGCGGGGTTTCCCGCCGTAGTCCTCGCGCTATTCTGTAATCTTCAGGGAGAGAAACGACTATGAGCATCGACAAGAAAAAACCGGATACCGACCCGGCCGACGGCGTCAATACCGCCGCGGACGAGGCCCCGGATCTGGACGCGGTCATGCGTAAATATGACCGTGAATCCGCCACCCGCCTGTGGGAGGGTACGCCCCAGCTGATCATCCGCATCCTCATGGCCGCGTTCGGCCTGTTCTGCATCGGCATGACCCTGTTTTCCAAGGCCATGCCCGAGATCCGGCTCACCATGTTCGTGGGCTGCATCATTATCATCGGCTTCCTGACCTACCCCGCCAGCAAGCACCACGTCAGGGTCAACTACCTGCCCTGGTACGATATCGTGCTGATGGTGGTGGGCGCGGCCTGCTTCTTCTACTTCGCGCTGAACGCCATGACGCTGGTGCGCCTGTCCACCCGTATCGAGACGGTCCACGTCATCATCGGCGTGGTGGGTATCCTGATCCTGATGGAGCTGTGCCGCCGCTGCGTGGGTCTGCCTATTCTGTGCGTGGCCGGCGTGCTGATCGTGTACGCGTTCATCAACCAGCTGAGCTACGCCGGCGCGGTGAACGGTGCCACCCTGTATGACGCGCTGAAAACCATCATCTACAAGCTGTTCTATACCACCTCCGGCGTCATCGGCACGCCCATCAACGTGTGCTATACCTACATCGTTCTGTTCATCATCTTCGGCGCGTTCCTGGAGCGCACCGGCATCGCCAACTTCTTCATCAGCTTTGCCAACCGTCTGGCTGGCTGGTCCAGCGGCGGCCCGGCTAAGGTGGCGGTCATCTCCTCCGCCCTGTGCGGCATGGTGTCCGGCTCCTCCGTGGGCAACACCGTTACCACCGGTTCCTTCACCATCCCCATGATGAAGAAGACCGGCTACAAGCCCGAGTTCGCCGGCGCCGTCGAGGCCGCGGCCTCCACCGGCGGCCAGATCATGCCCCCCATCATGGGTGCGGCAGCCTTCCTCATGGCCGAGTACATGAAGCTGCCCTACGCCCAGGTGGCCGTCAAGGCCATCCTGCCCGCGCTGCTGTACTTCACCGGGATCTTCATCGCCGTCCATCTGGAGGCCAAGAAGCTGGGCCTGAAGGGCGTTCCCCGCGAGGAGCTGCCTGCGTGGCGTCTGCTGGTCCGTGACTGCTACCTGATCATTCCCCTGATCCTGCTGGTGTGGCTGGTGTCCTCCGGCAGCAAGACCATGTCCCACTCCGCGGCCTATTCCATTCTGGCCGCCATTGCCGTGGGCTTCGTCAATTTCTTCCTGCAGGGCAAGCGCGGCGAGGGCGACACCCAGCCCATGACGACCGGCAAGGCGCTTGGTAATGCCGGCAAGCGCTCCTTCTTCTCCGCGGTGGAGTCTCTGGAAGCCGGTTCCCGCGGCGCTATCACCGTGGCCGTGGCCTGCAGCATGGCGGGCATCATCGCCGGCTGTATCACCGTCACCGGCCTGGCCTCCATCCTCATCAACGCCATCGTGCAGCTGGCGGGCAACGCCACCATCGTCGGCCTGGTGCTGACCATGCTGTGCTGTATCGTCCTGGGCATGGGCGTGCCCACCACGGCCAACTACTGCATCATGGCCTCCACCTGCGCGCCCATCCTCATTCAGCTGGGCTTCCCGCTGGTGGCCGCCCACTTCTTTGTGTTTTACTTCGGCATCGTGGCGGATATCACGCCCCCTGTGGCTCTGGCGGCCTACGCCGGCTCGGCCATCGCCAAGTCCGACCCCATGAAGACCGGCATCAACGCCACCAAGCTGGCCATCGCCGCCTTTATCGTGCCGTACATCTTCGCCTACAGTCCGGCCCTGCTGTTTGAGAACATCTCCGGCTGGTGGGAGGTGGCGCAGATCTGCGTCAGCGCTCTGCTGGGCATCTTTGCCATCGCGGCGTCCCTCAACGGCTTCCTGTATAAGAAGATCCACCCCGTGCTGCGTATCGTCCTGGCCGTCGGCGGCCTGGGCATGATGATCCCCGGCACGCTCACCGACGTGGTCGGCCTGGTGCTGGTGGCGGCGGTCGTCGCCTACCAGAAGATCAGCGCCAAGAAGCACGGCGGCCCCGTGATGACGGTCTGATCCCATTTGAAGCAAAAGCATCTCCGCACACCGTGCGGGGATGCTTTTTACACCATGTTCATACATTTCCGCGCATTTTGCCTAAAGTGCATAGTACGGGCATCTTGCAAAAACTGTCTGAATTTGGTATGATACAGGTGGTAAGGCAGTTTTTGCACAAAGAGAGGAGCATAGACATGGCACAGACCACAAAAAACGCCATTCGCAAGGGCTTTCTGGCCCTGCTGGAGCAGCGGCCGCTGGATAAGATCTCCGTGGTGGACATCGCAGATCACTGCGGCGTGAACCGGAATACGTTTTATTACTACTACTGCGACATCTACGCCCTGGTGCGCGAGGTGCTGGAGACGGAGCTGGACCGCGTCCTCAACGCACCACCCCTCTGCACCAGCTGGTACCAGCTGATGATGCGGGTGACGGCGTTCATGCGCGCCAACCGCCGCGCGGTCTACCACCTGTACCAGTCCAGCCAGCGCGACCTGCTGGAGCGCGAGTATTACCAGGTGGTCTACGGTGCCGTGGAGGATCTGGTGCGCCGCACGGCGGAGGACTTGCCGGTAGCGGAGACGGATGTGCAGTCCATTGCGGCGCTGTATACGGCCACGCTGGTGGGCCTGCTGCAAAGCTGGCTGCACTACGGCATGAAGCACGATGAGGAGCAGTTCGTGGAGCGCGTCACCCGCCTGACGGAGGGCACGCTGCGCCACGCGCTGGAACGCAGCTGCGGGGGAGAGAAGGCGTGAGCGGCTTCTGGAAATGCGTCCTGTACGCGGCGGCGCTGGCCCTGCTGGCGCACCCGCTGGGTCAGGCGATCCCCGGTCCCTTTGACCCGGAGAAGCGGCTCTTCCGCAGCCGGAAATGGGAGCAGAACGGCCGCATCTACACCAAATTGGCCATCGATAAGTGGAAGAAGCTGGTGCCGGACATGAGCCGCATCCTGCCGGACATGGTGAAGAAGGAACTGCCCGGCAGCGGCGCCGTGACGGCGGATCAGGCCGCGGCGCTGGTGCAGGAGACGTGCCGCGCGGAGCTGGTCCACGGGGCCTCCTGTTTGCTGGGCCTGGCGTTTCTGTGGCTGTGGCCCGGCTGGGGCGGCGCGATCGTGCTGGCGGTGTGGGTGCTGCTGGCCAATCTGCCCTTTATTCTGATACAACGCTACAACCGCCCCCGGCTCATGCGCCTGGCGGCGCTGCTGCGAAAGCGAGCGCAGCGGAAAGGAGAGCAAAATGCGCGTACTGATCCTGACCTGTAACACCGGCGGCGGGCACAACGCCGTAGCCGCCGCCCTGCGTGACAGCCTCCAACGCTGCGGCGCGTCCTGCGACGTGATGGACGGCTTGGGCTTCATCTCCAAAAAGGCATCCAAATTCGTTTCCAAGTGGCACACCCGGTTCTACCGCCGGTATCCCAAGCTCTACAAGGCGGGCTATATGTCCGCCGAGGGCGACAAGGAGATGGACCGGCGCGACGGCCCGGTGTACCGCTACATTGCCCGCGGTGCCCGCCGTCTGGGCCGCACGCTGCAAAGCGGCGGCTACGATGCCGTTGTCTGTGTCCACGTGATCCCCGCCATGATGATGACGGCGCTGAAGCAGGCGTGGAGCGCCTGTCCGGTGTTCTGCTTCGTGGCCACGGACTATACCTGCAGCCCCACGGTGGGTGCCTGTACCCCGGATATCTGCGTCATTCCCCATCAGGAGCTGGCCGACGAGTTCGTCCGCTGCGGCATCGCCCGCGATACCCTCCTGCCCGCCGGCATTCCCGTGCGTTCCGCCTTCCGCCAGCGCGGTGACAGGGCCGCGGCGCGGAAGGCTCTGGGCCTGCCGGAGACCGGCCGCCACATCGTCCTCATGTCCGGCAGCATCGGCTGCGGCCCCATGGGCGACGTGGCGGAGGACCTGGATATGCGTATGGCCGACGGCGACTTTGCCACGGTGCTGTGCGGCAGCAACAAGCAGATGCGCTATGCCCTGGAGCTGCGCCGCCTGTACCGCGTGGAGGCCGTGGGCTTCACTACCCAGGTGCAGCTGTACATGGACAGCGCGGACGTGCTGGTCAGCAAGCCCGGCGGCATCAGCATCACCGAGGCCGGCACCCGCGGCGTGCCGCTGCTGCTGGCGGATATGGTGGGCGGCTGCGAAACGCGGAACGAGGCGTTCTTCACCGCCCACGGCTGGGCGGCCTCCTGCCCGCCGGACAACATGGCCGCGTCGGCCCTGGCCTTTCTGGAGGACGAACAGCAGCGTCAGGCCATCACCGCTGCCCAGAGCCGCGATTTCGACGGTCTGGCCGCCGACCGTGTGGCCGCCGCCGTCCTCGCCCGCTGCAAGAAATGACCACAGCGCCCACGGCTGCCGCCGTGGGCGCCTTCTTTGCGTTTTTTGTACGGCGTCCCTCTTGCATTTCGCGCAAACTGTCGGTATACTTGTTAAAGAAATATCGATTTGTTCACAGGCAGGTCATATTCGTATAGTAGGATGAAACTGCGGCCCCGGACGTGGGCTGCGGCCGAAAGGAGGGCGTCTGCCCATGATGATCGAAAAAAGCGGTACCATCCGCCTGCGGGACATTCCCACCGCCGCGGGCCTTTCCCCGAAGGACCAGGAGCTGGCGGCGGGCATGGTGCGGGTGACGCACCTGTACCGCAGTGCGCTGAAGGTAGCCGTAACGCAGATGGAGATCCTGGACGAGGAGTTCGCCCGTCTGTATGACCACTCGCCCATCCACCACATCGAATACCGTATCAAGACGCTGGACAGCATCATCGACAAGCTGCGCCGCCGGGGCCTGGAGGTCAGCATCGACAACATCTATGCCCACATCCAGGACGTGGCCGGTATCCGCGTCATCTGCAACTATCTGGATGATATCTACTACTTGCGCTCCCTGCTCACCCGCAGCGAGTCCTATACCGTCCTCCGCGAGGTGGACTATATCAAGGAGCCCAAGGACACCGGTTACCGCAGTCTGCACCTGATCGTCAACGTGCCCATCGTCATCAGCGAGGGCACCATGGTCCTGCCGGTGGAGATCCAGCTCCGCACCATCGCCATGGATATGTGGGCCAGTCTGGAGCACGAGCTGCGGTATAAATCCGACCGCAAATTCACCCAGCAGGATGCCGCCCGCCTGCGCCTGTGCTCCGACGCCATCAGCGAGATCGACCGGGAGATGCAGGATATCTACCAGGGCAACGAACCCCAATACCACGCCTGAACACAAAAGACCGGCCCCGCCGGTCTTTTTTCGTCCCCAGCCAAGGCCCATAATTTCCTCTAATACCTCCCACCCGCATTTGTTATACCAACATCTGGATATTCCCGTTGCCTTTCGCGACACTTTCTGGTAAGATGGTCGTACA
>OFMD01002106.1_pt1 | contig 10815 bp, 6 predicted proteins | sample 1541211 | NCBI WGS metagenome assembly OFMD01 (sample SAMN04209231, study PRJEB22552) | human gut metagenome | biome: gut; material: feces | host: Homo sapiens | place: USA: Oklahoma | reverse complement strand
TGGGAGAAGAGTCTCTATCCTTTTTCGAACGATTGGGCCGCTCTATGTGGAATTTCGACCATATCCGTATATTGGGAGTTATGCCCCGTTTAGCGATTTGCTACGGAGTAGCCGCATTTATCGCCTTGATTGTCAAACATAAATATATACCCCACATCGTATCGGTCACGTTGATTGCCTACTTCGTCATACTGATAACAGGAAAAGGGTTCGAATTTTCCGAAGATAACATCATCTCGGTAGTCGACAGAGCTATTTTAGGAAGCAACCACATGTATCACGATAACGGGCTGGCTCTCGACCCCGAGGGGTTGCTCAGTACGATACCGTCGATATGCCACGTACTCGTCGGCATATTTTGCGGGGGACTCATCATGCGCACAAAAGATAACGCCGTACGCATGCAGAATCTTTTCATTGCAGGAACGATACTCACTTTTGCCGGATTACTTCTCGAATACGGTTGTCCTATCAGCAAAAAAATATGGTCTCCTACATTTGTTCTCACCACATGCGGATTAGTAGCCAGCTCATTGGCTTTGCTCATCTGGATCATAGACATCAAAGGATACAAAAAATGGAGCCGATTTTTCGAAGCATTCGGTATCAATCCCTTATTCATGTACGTATTGGGAGCTGTGTTAAGCATCCTCATCGGTAGTATTTACGTTACTTACGGAGGAGCGAGTATGACTTTGAAAGGAATGATTTACAATGAATGGCTCGTTCCTCTATTCAAAGACGAAACTTTTGCATCGCTTATATTCGCCCTTTTATTTATCGGTGTAAACTGGATTATAGGGTATGTTTTGTATAAAAAGAAAATATATATAAAGATATGATATTAATAGCAGATAGTGGTTCTACAAAGACCGATTGGTGTGTTGTAGGACAAGGACAACTCGTCCGACAGATAGTAACGAAAGGAATGAATCCTTTCTTTCAATCAGAGGAAGAAATAGAGAATGAGATTGCTACGGCACTGATTCCCCATTTAGAAACGAACGTGCTCGATGCTGTTTATTTTTATGGAGCCGGTTGTGTTCCGGATAAGGTTCCGATGATGCATAATGCACTCTCCACACATCTCAATACCAAGAACGGCATTGAAGTGAATACGGATATGCTTGCCGTTGCCCGGGGATTGTGCGGACACAAGCCGGGTATTGCCTGTATCATGGGTACAGGTTCCAATTCTTGTTTCTACAACGGCGAAGAGATTGTCAACAACATCTCCCCTTTAGGCTTTATCTTGGGCGACGAGGGAAGTGGAGCTGTCCTTGGCAAATTACTGGTAGGAGACATCCTGAAGAACCAGCTTCCACCCGCCATCAAAGAAGCTTTCTTAAAACAGTTCGACCTGACGGCTCCCGAAATCATCGACCGGGTGTATCGCCAACCCTTCCCGAATCGTTTTCTGGCAAGTCTCTCCCCCTTTATAGCGCAACATCTGGAAGAGCCGGGGATACGACAATTAGTGCTTGATAGTTTTATTGCTTTCTTCCGAAGAAATGTAATGCAATATGATTACACGCAGTACCCTGTACATTTTATCGGATCAGTGGCTCACTGCTACAGGGAGATATTACAAGAAGCTGCACAAGAGACAGGAATCAGAATCGGAAAGATTCTGCAAAGTCCGATGGAGGGGCTAATTTTATATCATACCGCTTCATCTCAATCCTTGTAATTTGTATTTTTAGTCAATTGCCATTATCAATATGCAGATAACCGAACAACCGTCGCTCTACGACAATCTGGAAAAGAAATCCGTACGGGAAATATTAGAAGACATTAACCGGGAAGACCAGAAGGTAGCGTTAGCCGTACAAAAAGCCATTCCACAAATCGAACAGCTCGTCAACCAAATTGTACCCCGCATGAAACAGGGTGGACGTATCTTTTACATGGGTGCAGGTACCAGTGGGCGCTTGGGAGTGCTGGACGCTTCCGAAATCCCTCCTACTTTCGGAATGCCCCCTACCTGGATTATCGGATTGATAGCCGGTGGGGATACGGCCCTGCGCAATCCGGTAGAAGGTGCCGAGGACGATATGAGCCGAGGATGGGAAGAGCTTACGAAATATCATATCAATCAAAAAGATACAGTGATTGGCATTGCCGCTTCGGGCACTACTCCTTATGTAATCGGTGCCTTACGGGAGGCCCGCAAGCATGGCATCCTGACAGGTTGCATCACCAGCAATCCGAATTCTCCGATGGCGGCAGAAGCAGATGTCGCCATCGAAATGATTGTCGGTCCGGAATATGTCACAGGAAGTTCGAGAATGAAATCAGGCACCGGACAGAAAATGATTCTGAACATGATTAGCACGTCGGTGATGATTCAACTCGGACGGGTAAAAGGAAATAAGATGGTAAACATGCAACTTAGTAATCATAAACTGGTAGAAAGAGGAACCAGGATGATTATGGAGGAACTGGGATTAGATCATGATCATGCACAAAAATTGTTGCTGTTACACGGTTCTGTAAAACAAGCGATCGACGCTTACCGATATTCTCAAGATCATTAAAATCTCTACTTACTCTTGTTTAATCAAGAGTTTATTATACGCATCATATACCAATCTTATTAATACGGAATATGACACATTAACCATTATTATTCATCCGACAGTCTCATAGATACAATACAAAAAGATTTTGAAACAAAATCAAAAACATTTATTGAACAAACCGGTTTGTTCACACTTCTTCATTTTATCCCCAAAGAAAAAAACTTCAAGAAATAGTAGATTGGTATCAACAGAATAAATAATTGAAACATACCCAAAGCCCGTTCTTATCAATACCAACTATCTTTGCATCGTGTCACAGTACAGACGAAAAATAAACCATTCCTGGAATTTGAGACACAAAGAAGATAATCTCGCTAAATATAATATTTATGAAGAAGAACATTTGCATCATTTTGAGCCTGCTGTTATATACAATAGGAATGCAGGCAGAAGTAAGACTTCCCGGAATCTTTTCCGACAAGATGGTTTTACAACGTGACACCCCTATCCCATTATGGGGTTTTGCAGATCCTAAAGAAACTGTTGTTATTGAATTCAACGGAAAGCAATACAAAACCCGGGCTTCCCAAACAGGAGAATGGGCGGTCAACCTGCAGAAGCACAAGGCCGGAGGTCCCTACGAATTGAGAGTCAACCAGAAAATAATACAAGATGTATACGTAGGCGACGTGTATCTATGCAGCGGACAATCGAATATGGAACTTACCGTAAAGCGTGTCATGGATAAATACAGGGATGAAATCATGTCGTATGAAAACAATCTGATCCGTTATACCAAAACGTCGTACGCTTACAACTTTATCGAGCCTCAACAAGATAGCAATAATGAATGGAAAATCTGTACCCGGGAGAATACGTTGGACTTCGCAGCCCTCTGTTATTTCTTTGCAAAAGAAATGCAGGCAGAAAAAGGAGTTGCAATTGGCATTATCAATAGTAGCTGGGGAGGGACAAACATAGCATCATGGTCTACCCGCCAGTCACTCGAGAAATATGCCAGATTCCGGGAAAAGCTCCAGTCCCCACAGTACTTCCATCCTGATTATCCGGATTCTGTGAAGAACGCCCAAAAAGAACAAGTGAATCAATGGCATCGACAGCAATCGGCAAATGACCTTGGGAACAAAGAAAAATGGACAAGTGACGGTTTCGACGCTTCAGATTGGAAAAAAGTGGATGTATTCAACTCCAATTGGGGAGGTAGCTGGAACACTCCTCTTAATGGAGTCCATTACTTCCGCCAGCGAATTAACATACCCGAATCATTAGCCGGACAACAAGCTGTTTTACGCGTGGGAACACTAAAAGACTCGGATGCTACCTATATAAACGGTATCTGTGTAGGAAGAACAAGTTATCAATATCCTCCGCGTATTTACCAAGTCCCGACAGACTTACTCCGTGCCGGTGAAAACGAGATTGTCATCCGCCTTGTCAGCAGTGCCGGACGTCCGGAATTTGTAAAAGGGAAGCCTTACCAATTGGAAATAGCCGGTCAGACAATTCCGCTGACCGCTATGTGGCAGCATAAAATAGGCTGTACAATGAAGCGTATTCCTTCCACTATCGGATTCCAAAATGAACCCACCGGACTATATAATAGTATGATTCATCCGCTACGCAACTACGGAATACGAGGCATAATCTGGTATCAGGGAGAGTCGGATACGGGTCCTGAAGGTAGCAAACATTATGAAAGACATCTGATTGATCTTGTAAACGACTGGCGTACCCAATGGAACAATAAAAACCTGCCTTTCGTCATTGTGCAACTTGCGAATTACCAACAAAGAAGCAAAGTGCCTGTAGAAAGTGGCAACGCACAAGTACGTGAAGCACAACGCAAGGCAAGTCTCCAGTTAAAGAATGTCGGACTGGCCACTGCCATTGATCTAGGTGAAAGTAATGATATTCATCCACTTAACAAAAAAGACTTGGCACACCGTTGTGTGCTTCAAATGAATAAACTTTCTTTCGGTGAGAAGAATATCGTAGCGGAAGGGCCTATGGCTGAAGCTGCCGAATTAAAAGAAAACGGTCGGATCGTTATCTCTTTCAGGCAAGGAACAGGCTCTTTAAAGCAAGCTAAATCATTAGAAGGCATTGCCATTGCTGCCAATGATGGAAAATATAAATTTGTAGAGGCCTATACCGAAGGGGATAAAGTAATTGCTTTATGGAACGGAAAAGGAATACCGGCAAGCATCCGCTATGCATGGGAAAACAATCCACCCTCTTCCATCTATAATACAGAAGGACTTCCTGCATCCAGTTTCCAATTAGCAATTATCAACAAATAGAATATCCGGTTACTGTGAAACATAAGATCAATGATTAACAACAAATTACTAAATATTGAAACCATGAAAAAGTTATTTCTATTCTTCTACCTCTCTGTTGTGAGTATAGCGGCATTTGCCGCTGAACAATTTGTAATATTCACACCGGCCGGTAATCATTTTCCGTTGGTTGCCAACGGAGTTCCTTGTCCGATATACATAGATTCTTCCGAAGACAAAGGGGTAATGATTGCTGCCGGCAATCTTCAACAAGACATACTGCAAGTATGCGGAAAAAAGCCCGAACTCTTAACAAGCACAAGTTCGAAACGGTGTATCATTGCAGGTACTTATGGCACTCCTTTTATAAAGAAGCTGATGTCAGCAGGCAAAATAGACAAAAAGGAATTGGATGGAAAAAATGAAAAATACATCCTGCAAGTCATCGCCAATCCTTGCGAGGGAATAGATGAAGCGGTAGTTATCATCGGCAGCGACAGACGCGGCACTATTTATGGTATCTACGAGCTTTCTGAACAGATGGGAGTATCTCCCTGGTATTGGTGGGCAGATGTTCCCGTCATGAAACAAGCAAATGTATATATTAAACCCGGACAATACTCGGACGGAGAGCCGGCCGTAACCTATCGCGGTATCTTTCTGAATGATGAAGCGCCGTGTCTTACCCGATGGGTAAAACACACATACGGCACCAACTACGGCGACCATCGTTTTTATGCACGGGTGTGTGAACTGATACTACGCCTGAAAGGTAATTTCCTTTGGCCGGCCATGTGGAGCTGGGCTTTCTATGCTGACGACCCGCAGAATAGTAAAACAGCAAGTGAAATGGGAGTCATTATCGGCACGTCCCACCACGAACCGATGGCACGCAACCATCAGGAATGGTCACGCAAGCGCAAAGAATATGGTGCATGGGATTATACAACTAACCAAAAAGTGATCGATCAGTTTTTCCGTGAAGGCATCGAACGGATGCAGGGTACAGAAGATATCGTAACCATCGGTATGCGCGGAGACGGTGACGCAGCCATGAGTAAAAGCACCAATGTGAAACTTCTGGAGAATGTAGTCAAGAATCAGCGCAAGATTATTGAAGAAGTCACCAAACGTCCGGCCAAAGAGACTCCGCAAGTATGGGCGTTGTATAAAGAAGTATTGGATTATTACGATAAAGGTATGCGTGTGCCCGATGATGTTATCATGCTATTGTGTGATGATAATTGGGGCAATGTATGCCGCCTGCCAAATGCCAAAGAACGCAAGCATCCGGGCGGTTGGGGCATGTATTACCATGTAGACTACGTAGGTGCTCCGAGAAACTCTAAATGGCTGAACGTAACCCCTATACAAAATATGTGGGAGCAACTTCAACTCACATACGATTATGGAGTAGAAAAGCTGTGGATACTGAATGTAGGCGATTTGAAACCAATGGAATATCCGATCACGCTCTTCATGGATATGGCATGGAATCCCAAGCAATTCAACGTCTCCAACTTGCTGGATCATCCCCGTCGTTTCTGCGCACAGCAGTTTGGCGAAGACCAGGCGGATGAAGCCATGCGAATCTTAAACCTGTACAGCAAATACAACGGCCGCGTGACGGGAGAAATGCTCGACCGGAATACTTATAACCTGGAGACCGGCGAATGGAAACAAGTATCTGATGAATATCTGAAACTGGAAGCGGAAGCTTTGAGACAATACATATCACTGAAACCGGAATATAAAGATGCCTACAAGCAATTAATCCTCTTCCCCGTTCAAGCCATGGCAAACCTGTACGAAATGTATTATGCACAAGCCATGAACCATAAATTGTATAAAGAAAACAATCCGCAAGCTAACGAATGGGCAGATAAAGTGGAACAGGCTTTTGCACGGGATAAAGCGTTGAGTGACGATTATAACAACATTATGTCCGGCGGCAAATGGAAGAATATGATGATTCAGAAACATATCGGTTATACCTCATGGAATGATAACTTCCCCGCTGATACACTGCCTAAAATCTACCGAATCGAAAATCCGGAAAAGGCTGTCGGCGGATACGTATTCACCGGACAAGACGGATATATAGCCATAGAAGCCGAACATTACTACAGCGCTAAAGCAGCGCCTGATACGGAATGGACAGTGATTCCCTATATGGGGCGTACCCTTAGTGGCATGGCTCTGATGCCTTACACACAACCAACTGACGGAGCTTCTATCTCCTACAAGATAAAGTTGCCTAAAGGAATTGACAAGGTGACTGTCCATGTGATAGTAAAATCAACTCTTGCTTTCCACGATCGCAAAGGACATGAGTATAGTATCGGATTTGAAGGAGGAAAGGATCAGACGATCAATTTCAATCATAACTTAAACGAGCTTCCTGAAAATGTATACAGCATATACTATCCGACAGTCGCACGACGCATCGTTGAGAAAAAAGCAAAACTGAATGTACCGAATACATCAGACGGTATGCAAACAATCACTTTCAAACCTCTTGATCCGGGTATCGTGCTGGAAAAGTTAGTCGTAGACTACGGAGGCTATAAGAAATCTTATCTGTTTATGAACGAATCGAAAAGTAAGAGAGAAAGTAGATAAAAAAGCTCAATCCAATCAATGCAAAGATGAGTTAATAACTACATCACTGATTGTATTTACATATAAATTTTGCAGTTCTTATTGTCAGCCGTCATTCCTATTCATTAGATAAATGATTTTCAACCCTTTAGATGCTGACAATAAGCCCTGACAATAGGCTGACAATAACATTTTATAAGTTTTATTGTCAGCCTATTATTTTATGATTTTGCTCTCCCATATCTCCTATCCTTCCAGCTTTACTTACCTTTCAAGAAAAGCCGCCATTAAACATCCGTCATACAACCAGCATACTTATATCATTCAATAACTATTGTTCGATCAGGATACCGGTATACTTAATTCTTCACGGCCGTGGTAGCTTCTTCCCACAGCCGTGACGAGTTCCTACCACGGCCGTGGGAAGATCTTGTCACGGCCGTGGGAAATTAATGATACCGGTACTTTAATGGAACAATACCGGTATCCCAACGCAACTATACCTGCTTCTCTTCTTATACCTCCCTACTTAATCAGCTTGCAAACAAGCTACTTGACAAGAAAACAAAGCTGATAATAAAAAGAACACCAATCGCGATGTATTACCTGAACACAAGATAGATTATACACAAAACAGCCCTCGCGCGGAGAATAACTCCGTAGCGAGGGCTGTTTTTTCAACAAATAAATACTTAATCTATTTCATCTGTCAGCACAAACTTGACAATCTTGGTTATACCTACCTTTGATTTAGCTATGTAAATCGCCTGCACCTTATCTATATGTTCAAGTTCACAAACGGCTTTCGTTTTTCCGGCATCTATCCCCCCTATACAAGTGCTCTTTTCAAGCCCTTCATAAAGTACATAGATTTCCACACGAGAGTCTGTAGCCTCTATCTCTAAAACAATATGATTATAAACGGAAAGATCCACATTTTTTGTGTTTTTCCAGCCGTACTGTCCGTAAGCATGGTCATAAGTAATCGTCTGTGTTTCGCTGTCTCCTCTGGAGAAATACCCATACGTCCGAGGGAAAAGTTGAATAGGCTCTTCTTTTGCGTTCGCCGCTATTGCGGCGAACAGACAAAAAACTAATAAAAGATTTCTCATTATTATCTCACAATTAAATGATTATTCAAAAGCCACAGGTGTAAGTGGAACCAAACGCATGTTGGCAAGCCCCATTTCAAAATTAACGATATTTACGCAAGCCCACTGAGGATCCGGTGTGTTATTCCCATTATTGCGCATAAAATTACCATTGGCAAAAGTAAACAGGGAAATACACGGACTCCAAATTCCGGTTGTAGAGTTTCGTTTCATAGCATACTCTGCCAACCAAGTTTCTAAAGTATAGGTTTCTTTCACTTCTGTACTCAAAACAAAGTCTGTGAGTTTATAAGTAAATGTATGCCATTCTCCGTCAAAATCAAAGGGATTACCGACTGTCCATGGAGCAATATTCATGATACGATTAGAATTCAGAGTTCCACCATCTTTATCCATACGCCATGCTAACATTCCACTATTCCAAGGATTTGGCATATAAACATCTACTTGCATTGCAACATTCTTAATTAAAGTTGAATTTGAAATTTCGGTATTCGTTGCCAATATTTTTTTGATATGCTCATATGTCGAAAACCTCAAATAAGCCCCATGGTTACCGGTACTTGTACTTACCGGAATAGAAGCATTTTTGAAGTAAATAAAGTAATCGGGATTCACCGGATTCATATCATTTGCCGGACGGTTTTCCGGATTATACAGTGCTGATTTATTCTGCGTCAAATTCCCCGACGAAACTCCCAGTTTCAACTCTTCATCCGTGAACTCCTGCAAGAACACTCCCTGTTTGTAGAACATGACAATTCCTTTCACTTCAACATCAGCACCTTCGCTCTCTATACGAATATATCCTGCCTTATCTCCCACACCTTCCGGCACAAGTACATCCATGGAAGTCGCATCCGATGAGGCACTCTGAACGAAGCCTTCCTTTTCACCTGTGGAAGAAGGGAAAAAGACTTTCGCCTTATCGTACAGATTGACACCTGTAAGCCGGATCACATTACCGGGTTTAGGCATCGTATATGAAATTTCCGTCACACTAGGGACAAAACCTAAAAGAGTAAATTCCCGGCTAACACCAATTTCATCATACGCATTGACAACAGTCAGTTCTCCGTCGCCCACTGTAAAATCTTCCGTATCTACCGGTACAGTGAAAGTGATACGATTGCTTTCTATCGTTGTCGGCTCTATTTCCTGGTTGTTAAAAGACAGTTTTTGAAAAGTGGCAAAGTATTTTCCTTCAATGACCACCACCGAGTTGCGCCCGGCTTCCGTAATGGCATTACCATTTGCATCTGTAATTCGGTTGATTTCTACCTGCTTGCCCGCAATAACACAATCCAGCGTGCGATCATCATAAGCCGTCACAAGGCGCATTTTATTCCGGCTGTCCGGATTCTCGACAGCATTCCCGAAAGGCAAAGTTTCCGGAATAGTCACAATCAGGAAGGCATCGTTCTTTTCTTCGGCAGGAATACCGGTCAAATCAACAGAAGTACCATTAATATACAGTTCATTGGCTGTTTTCAGTCCGTTACCCTCAATACGTATCTTACCACCTATCGGCAGTTCTTGCACGGCTTCCCACGTTCTTCCTTCATTTTCAGTCAGCGAAAAACCGGTCACAGTAATTTGCCTGCCAAAGAATTGAAAATCTTCGGCCGTACAAGTAGCGGCTCCCGCCTTATTCACTACCCGGATCAAGTTGAGGTTCATCTCTTTAATCTCTCCCTCATCTACAGGAATGTCCGGAATAACAAGCTCTATCGCATTGTCTTCTGCATGAAAAGCAGAAATGAGCCCACCATTGATATAGACGGCAATCGTCTGCGCCATGTTAGTACCCTCAATACGCAAAGGGGTACCAATCCGAATTTTACTTTCTGCTCCAGGAATAATCCATTCTTCAATGTCTTCATCCCAAACACATACTTTTACAATGGTAGGAGGCAGCAAATTATCTACCGTTTCATTGTCATCGCTGCAAGAAAATAATCCCATTACAAAGGTTATTATCAGGCAAGCAATTATTCCCGATTGTATAGATTTAAAAGTTTTCATATCTAATCTGTTTCATGTTTATATTTTATTCTTCCGGAGTCACATAGGGAACCAAACGCAAGTTAGTGATGAACATACGGAAATCCGCTCCCTCTTTCATTGTCAATCCGGCCGACAGGACATCGAAGTTGAGGATAGTGAACAGTGAGTGCACACCGCTCGCACTCCAAGCATCAATCGCCTCGCCCAAGTTGGCATACTTGGTATGTATCTCGAAAGTAAGCGTCTTCCAGCTGCCGTTAAATGCGTATGGCT
>OFMD01002097.1_pt1 | contig 10864 bp, 5 predicted proteins | sample 1541211 | NCBI WGS metagenome assembly OFMD01 (sample SAMN04209231, study PRJEB22552) | human gut metagenome | biome: gut; material: feces | host: Homo sapiens | place: USA: Oklahoma | reverse complement strand
GCGTATAGAGCAGGCAAAGAATCTTCTGAAGAATACGGATAAAAATATGAATTACATTTTGGATGCATGTGGATTTGGATCGGAAAAAACGTTTTACCGGGTATTCAGGGAAGAAACCGGGTTTACGCCGAAAGCCTTTCGTGAGAAAGGACAGGTGGAAGAATATGATGAGGCACTGAAGGGGTATCTGAATTATGAGACTTCAGAGGTAAAAAGGATTTTGAGGGAGATTCTGAATGGATAAGAAAATGGACTGGAAGGCATACCGGCTGACATATACAAAACAGGCGAAGGATATTTTGAAAACGCTGTCACTGGAAGAAAAAGTTTCTTTGATGAGTGGGTCAGAAATCCGTTCTGAGGTTCGGGGAGCAATTCGGAAAAAATTAAAAGTACATTATAATGAACATCCATATCGTGCAGGTGGTATAAAAGAGAAAGACATACCGGCAATGCTTTTTGCAGATGGGACGAGAGGTGTTGTATGCGGATGCAAAAAATCAACATGTTTTCCGGTGGCGTCCATGAGAGGAGCAGCTTTTGACCCGGAGCTAGAAGAAGAGATCGGGCGCGCCATTGCGGAGGAAGTTCTGGACGTTGGTGCAAACTTTTTTGGTGGCGTATGTGTGAACCTGCCCTATCATCCGGGATGGGGACGGGCGCAGGAAGTATATGGGGAAGATCCGTATCTGCTTGGCAGGATGGGAAGTGCACTGGTCCGCGGAGTACAGGAGAATGGCGTGATCGCCTGTGTCAAACATTTTGCCTTTAATTCTATGGAAAATGCAAGATTTAAAGTGTCAATCGAATGTGATAAAAGGGCAGAAAGAGAGATTTTTCTCAGCCATTTTAAAAAGTGTATTGATGCCGGAGCAGGTTCTGTGATGAGTGCTTACAATCGCTATCAGGGAGCGATGTGTGGGGAAAATGAATATTTGCTCAGACAAGTGCTTCGGAATGAGTGGGATTTTGACGGATTTACGATCTGTGATTTTGTGTGGGGAGTGAAAGATACCGTTGCATCGGCTTCAAGCGGACTTGATATTGAGATGCCGATCACACATTTTTATGGAGAAAAGCTTCTGGAAGCAGTAAGAGAAGGAGAAGTTACGGAGCAGACGATTGATGAATCAGCACTCCGGATCATCCGGACTTTACTGGCACATGAACATTTTATAGAAGAACACAAAAAAGAAGGAAGTTGTGATTACAGAAAGCATCAGGAACTTGCCCTGCAGTGTGCAAGAGAGGGAATTACGCTTCTGAAAAATGAAGATCAGTTACTTCCGATAGATTGTAAAAAGGGAAAGAAGATCGTAGTTTTGGGAAGTTACGCTGACAGAGAAAATATTGGTGACCGGGGTTCCAGTCAGGTCTATGCACCGTATGTGGTGACGATCCTGCAGGGAATTACGGAATACCCTTCAGATGCGGAAGTGATCTATTATTCCGGAGAAAGTGCATCCCATTGCAGGAGGCTTGCAAAAGAGGCAGATGTGGTTGTGATTGTAGCGGGAAATGATTATCTGGATGAAGGAGAATGTGTGGCAAATGAATCGGCAGATGTGACGGTTCAGAATGAGGGCGGTGACAGGACAGACTGCCTGGGATTAAAAGAGGAACAGCTGAGAATTATTGATGCAGTCGGAAAAGTCCGGCAGGATGCAGTGGTGGTTCTGGTTGGCGGAAGCATGATCCTGATGGATGAGTGGGAAGATCGGGTCGGAGCGATATTGATGGCGTACTATCCGGGAATGGAAGGTGGAAAGGCAGTCGCAGATGTATTATTCGGGAAAACGAATCCGGGTGGAAAACTTCCATTTGTGATTCCGAAGAAAAAAGAAGATCTGCCGGAGATTGACTGGGATGCAGAAGAGTTCCGATACGATTACTATCACGGATATACACTCCTGAATAAAAGCCATGTGAAGCCGCTTTACCCGTTTGGATATGGACTTTCTTATACGACGTTTACACTTGCCGGCATGAAGGTATGGAGAGATGAAGAAAATCTGTATGCGTCTGTGATCGCGAAAAATACAGGGAAGCGGGAAGGCAGCGAAGTGGTACAGATGTATGTGGGAGCAGCTGATTCCAAAGTAGAAAGACCGGAGTATGTGCTCAAGGATTTTCAGAAAATACGGCTGGATGCCGGAGAAGAAAAAGAAGTGAAACTGGTTTGCCCGATTCGGGAGATGGCATATTTTGATGAGGGTAGAAATGAATTTGTGGCGGAATTTTCAATTCCGTATGAAGTGTATGTGGGAACGAGCAGTTTGAGAGAAAATCTGTGGGTAAGGAAAGTTTGAAAAGTAGGAAGTAAAGTGGGAAGTGAGCGTTGCTTACTTCCCACTTTTGCCGTACAATTGAAGAAAAAACTTGGAAAGGAAGAAAACCATGCGATTTCTTCATTTATCAGACCTGCACCTCGGCAAGCGTGTGAATGAATTTTCCATGCTGGAGGATCAGGCATATATTTTAAAAGAGATACTGAACATTATCGATGAGCAGAAGGTGGAAGCGGTTCTGATCGCGGGCGACATTTACGATAAGGTGATTCCGTCCGCAGAGGCGGTGAGGCTTCTGGATGATTTCCTGACAAGGATCGCCGCGAGGGAGCTGCCGGTGTTTCTGATCAGTGGAAACCATGATTCTGCAGAAAGAATTGCTTTCGGTTCAAGACTGATGAGCAGCAGACAGATCTATCTTTCACCGGTATTTGAGTCGGATGTAGAACCGGTAACGATAAGTGACCGGTACGGTGAGATCAATATTTACATGCTTCCATTTGTGAAGCCGTCTTTGGTAAAAAGAGTGTATCCGGAGGAAGAAATCATCACCTATCAGGATGCTGTAAATGCGGCAGTGCAGCATATGCAGATCGACACAGACAAACGAAATATCCTGCTTGCGCATCAGTTCGTGACCGGTGCGGCAAGATGTGATTCAGAAGAACTGTCTGTAGGCGATGTGGATGATGTGGACGCATCTGTCTTTGACGGATTTGATTATGTGGCGCTTGGACATCTCCATGGCCCGCAGAAGATCGGGAAAGAGACAGTGCGGTATTCGGGGACGCCGCTCAAATATTCTTTTTCTGAAACCAATCACAAAAAAGCAGCAGTCATCGTTGATGTAGAAGAAAAAGGAAAAATAAATATTCAGCAGATTCCATTTTTGCCGAAACATGATATGCGGGAAGTCAGAGGCACGTATATGGAAGTGACTGCGCTGGATTTTTACAAGGATATGAACACGGACGATTATCTTCACATTACGCTGACTGATGAAGAGGATATCCCGGATGCGATCGGAAAGCTACGATGCATTTATCCGAATATCATGAAGCTGTCTTATGACAATCTGCGGACGAGAGCGGCAGGGACAGTGAGAGGAACGGCGGAAGTAGAGGAGAAATCTCCGATGGAGCTTTTAAGAGAGTTCTATGAGCTTCAGAACAACCAGCCTATGACGGATGAACAGGAAGCGATTGCCAGAGGAATGATGGAAGAAATATGGGAGGATGAGAGATGAGACCGATAAAACTTACGATTTCTGCATTCGGACCGTATGCAAAAGAGACAGAGATCATTCTGGATGAACTTGGTGAGCGGGGGCTTTATCTGATAACCGGCGATACCGGTGCCGGAAAGACCACAATTTTTGATGCAATCGCATTTGCACTTTACGGGGAAGCGAGTGGAAATGAAAGAGAGCCGGGGATGCTTCGGAGTAAATATGCGGATCCGAAGACGCCGACCTTTGTGGAATTGGAGTTCTTCTATCAGGGGCAGAACTACCATATCCGGAGAAATCCGGAGTACATGCGTCCAAAGGACAGGGGCGAGGGCATGACGCTGCAAAGAGCGGATGCGGTACTGGAATTTCCGGATGACAGGCTTCCGGTCACAAAGGCAAAAGAGGTCACGAAAGCAGTGACAGAACTGATCGGGCTCGACCGCGGACAATTTACTCAGATCGCAATGCTGGCACAGGGAGATTTTATGAAGCTTCTGTTTTCAAAAACTGAGGAGCGGAGCAAAATTTTCCGGGAAATTTTTCATACCAGACCGTATCTTGCATTTCAGGAGAAAATGAAAAATGCAAGCGGCAGACTGCAGGAACAGTATGAGGATGTCAGCAAAAGTATTTTGCAGTACATGAAGGATATTAGCTGTGATGAGGATGACGTACTTGTTGTGGATGTGAAAAAGATCCGTGAGAGCAAAGCGGTGGTTCATGCGGACAAGGTTCTGGAACTTTTGGAAACTCTGACAAATCAGGATGCAGATTCGGTGAAAGAAAAGAAGAAGAATTTAACGAAGATCGAGAAAGATCTGGAAGAGCTGAACCAGAGAATCGGAAAGGCAGAGGCAGTGATCCGTGCAAAAAAGGAACTGGAAAAAGCGGAGCAGACGATAGCAGAGAAGACACCAACGCTGGAAGAACTGGAAATGGCACTGAAGAAAGAACAGGAAAAAGTGCCGGAAAGAGAGCAGTTAACAGAAGAGATCGGAAAGAGGCAGGAAAAGCTTGCAGAGTATGACGAATTGAAAAAACTTCAGAAGCAGATTAAAGAGCTTGAAAAACAGATTGAGATATTAAAGGGCCGGGAAAGCCGGTATCAGGAAAAGAAAGCGCAGATGCAGGCGCAGCTGGAACAGAAAAGGAATTTGTTGGAACAGCTGAAGGATGCGGAAATTAAAGTTCTGAAAGTTACAGCAGAACAAAAAGAGGTTTCAGTAAGAAAAGAAACGGCAGAAGACATTCTTATTCAATATAAAAGATATCAAAGACAGAAGAAAAGTGTGGAAGAGGCGCAGAAAGCATACCTTGTCATGCAGGAGAAATGTATAGAGCGAAAGACACAGCTTGCCTGGATGGAGAGGGCATTTCTGGATGAGCAGGCGGGGATTCTTGCAAAGGTTCTGAAAACAGGAGAGCCGTGTCCGGTGTGCGGATCGGTCCACCATCCATGTCCGGCACAGATGATGGAGGGTGCACCGGAAAAAGAAGAGCTTGAAAAATACCGGAAAGAGACTGCCGATGTGGAGAAAAAGACGAATGATGCAAGCTTTAAGGCAAATGAAAAGCTGGTGCAGTTAAAAGCGTTGGAAGAAGAAATCCAAAAGAGTGTGAAAAGTTTTGACAGCAACATACAGGAAGAAGAGATTGAAAAATCGCTGGCGTTCATCGGACAGCAGATGAATGCACTCGGTGAGGCAGAAAAAGACTTACGGAAAAAGCTGGAAGTAGCTAAAGAAACAGTGGCACAAAAGCAGAAGGTGGAAGCTGAGATCCCGGAACTGGAGCAGATGCAGAAAAAGCTTCAGGAGGAAGAACAGGAGCGAAAGGATCAGCTCCTTGTGTCTGAGAGAGATAAAGCAAATGCAGAAGAGCAGGCTGTGAAGGTGCGTGGCAAACTGGAATTTCCGGAGAAAGCAGAAGCAGAACAGAAGATCAAAGAGCTGGATAAGCAGAAAAAAGAGATCGATAAGAATCTGAATGCTGCCCAGAAGGCATTCCAGGACTGCAGTCAGTCGGTAGAAGCGGCAAAGACGAAGAAGAAAACGCTGGAGAAGCAGATTGCAGGTAATAAAGAAACCGATATGGAAGAGCTTGTGCAGGCACGACAGGAAGTATCAGGTGCGAAAAAAGAGCTTCAAAAACAGATGGAAGAGATCAGGATCCGTTATGAGAACAATTTGAAAATCAGGAATGCGATTGACAAGCAGAGTGCGAAACTTCTTGAGCTTGAGCGGAACTGGACACAGGTGCGTGAAATTTCCGATACGGTAAATGGAAAGATCAAAGGCGGATCCAAAGAAAAGATCAAGTTTGAGACCTACATCCAGACCAATTATTTTGACCGGATCATTGCCCGTGCAAATACGCGGTTTATGGTGATGAGTGGAGGACAATATGAGCTGAAACGCCAGACTGATACGGATGACCGGAAGAGTCAGAGTGGTCTGGAACTGAACGTAATCGATCACTACAATGGTTCTGAGCGAAGCGTGAAGACGCTTTCCGGCGGGGAATCCTTTAAAGCTTCTCTTTCGCTGGCACTCGGACTTTCTGATGAGATCCAGGCATCGGCAGGCGGAATCCAGCTGGATACCATGTTTGTCGATGAAGGATTTGGTTCACTGGATGAAGAGTCACTGGAACAGGCGATGAAAGCACTGAATGGTCTTACGGAAGGCAACCGTCTGGTGGGAATCATTTCCCATGTGCAGGAATTGAAGGTAAGAATTGATAAACAGATCGTAGTAACAAAAGAAAAAGCAGGTGGCAGCAGAGTGGAACTTAAGATTGACTGATCTGTACCGGAGAAGAATTTCATGCTGAGATGAAGCGGAGCACCAATGGAGGTGGGGAAAATTCACCGAAACTGGAAGGAGAAGATGATTTTTATGAGCTGTTTTTTGCAGGACTGGAGCAGAAGGAAAATAAAAATCTAAATGAATAAAAATACTATGAAGAAATGGTTTTGACTTTCAGATATGCAACAAGTGTGTTAAGATAGGTACAGACTATTCATAAAATGTGCAAGAATATACAATTTGAAAAGAGCGAATATAAAAGGAAAAAGGAGTAAAAATCATGCCAGTTTTTGATTTTAAACACACACCAGATGAAAAAAAGGCCCAGGAATGTACTTATACAACATTCCGCTCGAATGAGACAGAAGCGACAGCGGAGAAACCGATGCTGGTTCTGGATAACAGCAACCGGAAATGGAAGCATCATTCCTGTGGTGTTTTCACCAACCCGATTAAGAAGACATCCTTTGAATTTGACGAGGAAGATGGAACTGTAAGTGCGGACATTCTCCAGATCGATGCGAGATTTGTAAGCCTGATCAAATGGCTGGGCGAGAATCACATCAATGTCCGTCTTTCCGGTGAAAACCGTGCAGACGGCTATGCAGTATACAAGATCCGGGAGATCGCATTCGGTGGGGCAACCAAGCTTTCAGCTGAAGATGGTTTCCTGCAGTTCATGATCGAGCGTCTTTTCGCAAGCAGTGCACCGACAGAAGAAGCAGTGGATGAGGAAATGGAAGAAGACGGCGACAGCATGAAGCTGACAAGTCTGCAGAGTATCACCGATTTTATGAACTGTGCAGGAAGAACCCTTCCGGACAATATCCGTCTGTGGGCAAGAAGAAACCTTGCTGTTGCAAGATCACACGAAGTGTCACCGGAAGAAAGAAGACATGCGCAGAGAGCTCTTTCAATCATGATGAATATTCAGTGGAAGAGCAATTATTTTGAATCCATTGATCCGGATGAGGCAAGAAGAATCCTGGATGAAGAGCTTTACGGAATGGAACGTGTCAAACAGAGAATCATCGAAACAATCATCCAGATCAACAGAACGCACACTCTTCCGGCGTATGGAATCCTTCTGATCGGACCGGCCGGAACCGGTAAATCGCAGATCGCTTATGCAATTGCACGTATCCTGAAGCTTCCGTGGACAACTCTGGATATGAGTTCCATTAACGATCCGGAACAGCTTACAGGAAGTTCCCGTGTATACGCCAATGCGAAACCGGGAATTATTATGGAAGCATTTGCGGCAGCAGGAGAATCCAACCTGGTATTCATCATCAATGAGCTGGACAAAGCAGCATCCGGAAAAGGAAATGGGAATCCGGCGGATGTACTTTTGACACTCCTTGATAACCTTGGATTTACGGATAACTATATTGAGTGTAATGTTCCGACAGTTGGCGTATATCCGATTGCAACTGCCAATGAAAAAGATCAGATCAGTGCACCGATCATGTCCCGTTTTGCAGTTATCGATATCCCGGATTATACACCGGAAGAGAAGAAGATCATCTTCTCCAGATTTGCACTTCCGAAGATCCTGAAGAGAATGAGCCTTCGTCAGGACGAGTGTACGGTGACAGATGAAGGTCTTGATGTGATAATTGAACTTTACTCCAATACATCAGGAATCCGTGATCTGGAGCAGGCAGCCGAACATATTGCGGCAAATGCACTGTACCAGATCGAGGTAAATCATGTAAAAGAAGTTGTGTTTGACGGAGAAGCAGTGAGAGCATTGCTTTCATAAGAAAATTAAAATATGAAAATGTAAATGAGATGATACCAGGGTCAAAAGATTCTATTTCTGTTAATATTTATAGATGCAGTAAAATTGCAGAAGGAGCCGGAAAAGAAAAATAGGGTACGGGTGACTTTGCACTATGGAGATGAGATCCAGTCAATTGTGGAAGCCATTGCTGACACAATTGACGGTTTCGGGAGCTCATCGGAATGCCCAGTGCAACAGAACCCGTACCCTATTTTTCTTTTCCGGCGGTGCTTATCATTCTACCCTTGTCTATAATAACTCAGGAAATCAGAAATTTTTCCCACAGCTTCTTTCAGAACTTCAATTCGTGGCAGATATACTACCCGGAAATGATCCGGCTGTTTCCAGTTAAATCCACTTCCCTGTACGATCAGGATCTTCTTATCCTGCAGCAGATCCAGTGCAAATTTTTCATCATTTACAATGTTGAACTTCTTTACATCGATCTTCGGGAACATATAAAATGCAGCCTGCGGTTTGACGGCAGTGATTCCCGGAATGTCAGTCAGTGCCTTGTAAATATATTCGCGCTGTTCGTAAATACGTCCGCCCGGAACGAGGTAGTCGTTGACGCTCTGATTGCCCCAGAGAGCGGTCTGAACGACAGACTGTGCCGGAACATTGGAGCAGAGACGCATATTGGAAAGCATCTTGATTCCCTCGATGTAACCTGCTGCCGCTTTTTTATTACCGCTCAATACCATCCAACCCACACGGAATCCTGCGATCATATGAGATTTTGACAGACCGCTGAATGTCACACAGAATACATTTTTCGGTGCAATCGATGCGATGGAAATATGTTTCAGTCCATCCATCACCAGACGGTCATAAATCTCATCTGAGAAAATGATCAGTTCATGCTCTCTTGCAATCTGTGCGATCTGCTCCAGGACCTCCTTAGGATATACTGCACCGGTAGGGTTATTTGGATTAATGATGACAATGGCTTTGGTCTTATCCGTGATCTTACTCTTGATATCTTCGATATCCGGATACCACTCTGACTGATCATCGCAGATATAATGGACGACCTTTCCACCTGCCAGGGTGGCCGTAGCTGTCCATAAAGGATAATCCGGGGCAGGGATCAGAATCTCATCTCCATTATCCAGAAGTGCCTGCATACAGAGATTGATCAGCTCACTTACACCATTTCCAGTATATATATCATTCATGGAAACATTTGGAATATTACGAAGCTGCGCATACTGCATGATTGCCTTACGTGCAGAAAAGATTCCCTTGGAATCGGAATATCCCTGAGATGTACGGATATTGCTCAGCATATCCAGAATCACTTCCTGAGGAGCTGAGAATCCGAACGGATACGGGTTTCCGATATTCAGTTTCAGAATTTCTTTGCCTTCCTCTTCCATTCTGGCCGCCTCATCAACCACCGGTCCTCTCACATCATACAGTACATTATCGAGCTTTGTTGATTTGTCAAATGTTCTCATTTTTTCACTCCTCTCCGTGAATTTTTTATTCATATCGGTCACTGGAATCCTATATTCAGTAACTCGTATTGTACTATAATCTCACATTCCGCCCAATTTCGCAAGGTAAAATTCTCCACAACTCGTATCATAAAATCATATAAATTATTTTTTAGTATGTCTTAATAAATTTTTTGAAAAAAATTTTTATGATACCCTTTTCAACTTTACCACTTTTGTGTATAATAGTCCCTGGGCAAATGTCTTAGACAGATGGACATAATTCATATAACGAATGAGGAGGAAATCAACATGTCTTACACAGAAGAAGTTTATGAAAGAGTCGTTGCACAGAATCCTGGCGAACCAGAATTCCATCAGGCAGTCAAAGAAGTACTGGATTCTCTGAAAGTTGTTATCGACAAAAATGAAGAAAAATACCGCAGTCTTTCCGTTCTGGAACGTCTGGTAGAGCCTGAAAGAATCATTTCTTTCCGTGTTCCGTGGGTAGATGACAACGGCAAAGTACAGGTAAACAAAGGATACCGTGTACAGTTCAACAGTGCGATCGGACCATACAAAGGTGGTCTTCGTTTCCATCCGACAGTAAACCAGAGCATTCTTAAATTTCTCGGCTTCGAGCAGGTTTTCAAGAACTCCCTTACAGGTCTCCCGATCGGTGGCGGTAAAGGTGGTTCCAACTTCGATCCTAAGGGCAAATCTGACAGAGAAGTTATGGCATTCTGCCAGAGCTTTATGACAGAACTCTGCAAATACATCGGCGCAGACACAGACGTACCGGCTGGTGACATCGGTGTTGGCGGACGTGAGATTGGATATCTCTTCGGACAGTACAAACGTGTTCGTGATCTTTATGAAGGCGTTCTGACAGGTAAAGGACTTACCTATGGTGGTTCCCTGATCCGTACAGAAGCTACCGGATACGGTGTTGTATATATTCTGAACGAACTGATGAAAGACCACAACGATTCTCTTGACGGAAAAACTGTTGTTGTTACAGGTTCCGGTAATGTTGCAATCTATGCAGTGCAGAAAGCTACTCAGCTTGGTGCAAAGGTTATTGCAATGTGCGACTCTAACGGATATATCCATGATCCAAACGGAATCAACCTTGACATTGTCAAAGATATCAAAGAAGTAAAACGTGGACGTATCAAAGAATACGCTGACCGTGTAGAAGGCGCTACTTACACAGAAGGTGTTGGCATCTGGAACATCAAATGTGATGTATATCTTCCATGCGCAACTCAGAACGAACTTGACCTTGATGGTGTAAAAACTCTGATTGCAAA
>OFMD01002092.1_pt1 | contig 10884 bp, 7 predicted proteins | sample 1541211 | NCBI WGS metagenome assembly OFMD01 (sample SAMN04209231, study PRJEB22552) | human gut metagenome | biome: gut; material: feces | host: Homo sapiens | place: USA: Oklahoma | reverse complement strand
CGAAGGATGTCGATAAAGTTTTTTAAAGCGACTCTTGCGCTTTTTTAAATTCATAAGGAGTCATTCCCGTTTTCTTCTTAAAAAGACTGTATAATATCGGAGCACTATTAAACCCAGCTTCATCTGCTATCGCGCGTATCGTATAGTGCGGATGTGTTTTTAGCAGTTGAATAGCATAATCAATACGCAACTCGTTGATATATCCGTTAAAATTAGTTCCGGTACATTCTTTTATCATCCGGGCAAAACGCGCATTGTTCAAATGAACGATTTGCGCCAAGTCTTCTCGCGACAGTTCAGGAGAAAGATACAAACGATCTTGAACAACGATGCGATTCAATTCTTTAAAAATCTGTCTATTCTCGTCTTTTTCCCCGCTTGCTACTTCTGTGTCATCTTCGTCCGAAGATTCACACTGTTCTTCTTGTTCCTTCTCGAGCAATCTGTCTTCCAGTTCTATTTCTGATGATATAGCGAATTGCTCATATTCCTCCGACTGCTGATCCCTTTTTTCCTTATCGGCAAGTTTCTCATTGATCAACTTAGCCAACATTCTGTTTTTATATTTAATCGTTTTATTGAAACGCCACAGACGCCATAAGATAAACAAGGTCAGCAGAACGATACAGACCATGAAAGCAAGTGAGATATTCTTTATTCTTAATTGGAAAGCTTGTTGGGCAATGTATTCTTCTTTCTCAGAAGCACCGTACATCGCGTTCAATTCTAATGCAGCATTTTTCCTGTCGGTACTGTTAATGCTATCCGTTATTGCAATGATGGTTTCACGTATTTCTGCGGCTTCTTTATAACGATTCAGCCCCAGATATGCCTGGACTTCCTTATTAAGTATAGTTAAATATTGAGCGTTCAAGGTATCCCGCTGTGTTCTCAACAATTCTTTAAAGTCCTTACAGTTGTCTATTACTGTCTCATATTGTTTGGAAAGAATCAAATAAGGAATCGAATACATCTTGCCATCCGGAGTATGAGATTCTTTTATTGCCAGATATTTTTGATAATATCCTTCTGCTTGCGCATATTTCTTTTCTAAATAAGAAATATAGGCCAAATTTGCATATAAATAGCTATATTGACCATCAATGTAGCCTTCGGGAACCTCCGGTACTTTCTCTAATTTTTTAAGAAGTTTTTCACGTTCATAAGCAAGAGCCAAAGCTTCATCAATACGGGAATCTGTCATTAAAAATCCCATCTCTGCTCCATAATAATAGGAAAGCAGCATCATTTCTCTCATATCCTTTGACCCACGCAGTAATTCAATCGTACGACCAAAATAATTATACGCCTCATCTTTCAATGATAGCCTCCAATTATTCTCTCCTATGCAAAAAAGCAATCTAGCTTCCGCCTCTCTGTCCTTCAGTTTTTGAGCCTGCATAATTCCACTAAGAGCATAATGCATGCTCTCATTATATTTACTCATTATGGATGAAAGTTCAGCTAAATAAACCGTCATCTTCAACATGTGCTTAGGTTCTCTTTGAGAGATGGAATCAAGCAAGTACGACTTCCTTGCATACATAAAAGCTAGTTTATTCATATACATATTACGATATGACAAACTGCGCAATTCATTAATCAGACGCAGAGGGAAGGCTTTTCTGGTTTCGGCCTCATCCAACAACTGTAAAGCACGTTTGGGGTTGGAAATATAAATATCTCTGATATATTTTTCTGTATACAAAGAGTCATTATTTATAATTTTATCAGCCCTTGAAAATTGATTGTGTACAAATAGAAGCACAAAAATACATACCCAAAAACGCATAAAACTCTTAATCGTGTTTAATCATTAATTATCCAAAGGTATGTATTTTCCAAAAAATGTGCAGACACAATTTAAATTTGCAAAATAAAAATAAGAAACATTAGCTAAACATATCAGAGACGTAACATGGTTCCAAGTCAGCTATTCTCCTGAATCACAGCCCAATGCTTTGCTCAATCGCCCTTCAAGGCATACACTTAAGTCAGTCGTTACAAACTTGCCATTATAAAAAAGAGTAAATATGGTAGCCGGAGTAGGTGCATTTTGCGCCTGTTCCATACTTTCCAATTCAATTATTCTCAATGGAATGTCTTTGCTCTTAGCAGCACTGACCAAAGAACCGCGAACGTGAAACTCCGTAAACGGGCAGCGATGGGTATAATAAACGACTATTCCATCCTTATCCGGACACTCACCGCTCAACACGCAATCATTAAAAGAAGGATCAGGAGCAGCCGGGTTTAGTTTCAAACTTAAAAGGCTGAATCCGTAAGGGAGTTTTTCTATTGTTTGGAAACCTTGTCGCAACAGCCATTTCGTGTCACTCATAAAATGAAATTTAGAAGTGCCCACCACTGTGACAAGCCCATCTTTCCCCTGCAATTTTGCATCATCAATGGCAGACTGCAATAATGCCTTACCATGTCCGCAACCTTTATATTTACCTGACACCCAGAAACAGTTTATCATCAGATAATTGGGAGCATTCACCGGAACCCATGCTTTTTCAGCAGGACCGTATTCGATAAACACTTTTGCCCGTTCATCAATACGTCTGAACACATAGCCGTTATCGAACTCTTTCTTCAGCCATTCTTTTTTGAGTTCATAACTATCCTTGCATTTCTTATCTGAGAAAGCACAGCATATATGTTCGTTTGCAATATTCTCCTTTGTCAAAGTGATGTAATTGGTTTCCATAATATTCTATTTAATTAATAGGTTAAACAAATAACAGTTCGATATTCACTCATTGTTATGAGTTGGTAGCAAATCGCCAAGCTAATATCCTGCTACTTTTAGTTCCCTGCTGCATTCGAATAACTTTATATTCGGACACATTCACCGATTTTAATTTGGTATATAACTTTTCCAGATTTTTTTCTTTAGAAACCAAACTCGTAAACCATCCGCAGTTCTTCTGATATTTTTGGCTCTCGGAAATCATATTCAATAAGAAACGAACTTCTCCGCCCTCGCACCAAAGTTCATTCGCACTCCCGCCGAAATTTAGCTGCACTTTATTTATCTTCGTACCTTTCAGACTGCTTAATTTGCGTAACGTTCCGTCTTCCGCCTCTTCACGCGAACTATGAAACGGAGGATTGCATATTGTCACATCAAAATACTCATCAGGCATAATAATTCCATCGAAAATCTTCTTACTATCTTTCTGAAGTCGCAAGTCAATCTTATGAGCCAACACAGGGTTGCAAGTCACTATCTTTCGTGCATTTTCTATCGAAACCGGATCAATATCAGTACCAACGAAGGTCCATCCATATTCAGTGTGTCCTATGATCGGATAAATGCAATTTGCACCTACCCCAATATCCAGACATCTACATTTAGACTTCTGTCCATTAGCATCTCCTGCCGGTAAATCCGGTGTTGTTCCGTTCGGCTGGATAAGATCGGCAATATAATGAATGTAATCCGCCCTTCCGGGAATAGGCGGACACAAATATTGCTTCGGTATGTCCCAATACCGGATGCCATAATAAGTTACCAATAATGCTTTGTTCAAAGCCTTCACCGCTTGCGGATTAAAAAAGTTTATAGTTTGTATTCCGAGGGGATTGAGCGATACGAATCTCTTTAATGGAGGATAATTTTCCATCAACAATGGAAAATCATACTGACCATTGTGCTTATTTCTTATATGTAACTCACCTTTTTTTGCCATGCGGGCAAAGATACAGAGAATTTTCCTGCCTACAAATTCTTCTTAACTCTTATCCTAACACTCTTCTGAATATCATATATAATATTCTACCATTTCAATCAGCCCGGCGCGTAAAGTATACTTAGTTGCTTCATATACATTATTCACACCCAACTTCCGGAAAATATTCTTTTTGTGGGTGATAATAGTATGAATGCTTGAGGTTCTTTCCAATGCTATTTCTTTCACAGATTTCCCATGTGCTATCAATTTAAGAATGTCAATCTCTGTAACAGTCAAAACAGAATGAATTTCCGGTTTGTCGGAACCGATTATCAATAAATTGGTTATCTGATGACAAAGAAATCGCTCCCCGTGTGCTGTACACATCAATGCAGAATGAATTTCCTCACCGGAGTTCTCTTTCAAAATCATACCAATATTCCTTTCTATACTCATCCTACGAATAAAGTCTTCGCTCAATTCATTGGAAAACAATATCCAACGAACTCTCGGAAAACGTTTTTCTATAATAAGAAACTCCTCTATACCATTGATGTCAAACAATGTATAGTCAAGTATAACGACACTGTCATTACATTCTACCAATGCAAGCATGAGCTCTTTCTTGTCTGTCACATCTATCATGCGACATCCACTGAATATAGCGGAAATATATCCATGCATTCCCATTCTGGTTATATCCTGATTATCTGCTATGATAAATGTAATGTCAGTGTTCATTGTTATTCTGTTTTTTAAATTCAACGGATATTTTTCAAACGCATATTGCAGCCCGGAGACACGGAGGTATCATCGTTCTTTATTAGCTACATCAAACCACAAACGGGTAGTAATCTCATCTGCTCCCTGATGGGATATGGCAATCTGATACTGCTTACCATTCAGTGATTGTTCCGTTACGGGATAAAAAAAGCGACGAGGTAACTCTCCGGAACCCAAAACGGAATCGGGACCAGGGATAAGCTGGGGATAACCGAGCCTGCGCCAGTCAGTGAAAGCATCGGGTCCCTGTCCATAATAAGCGATCCACTTCTGCCAGCCGATAGATTCATACCAATGTGCGGCGTCGAACCGAATCGCCTCCTGCTGTAAATAAGAATCGATTATACGATTGTCTATAATGCCAAACTGATTCAATGAAGCAGTAATAGCTTCGCGGTAGAGCGTTTCCGCATCAGCCGTTATCCAGCCGCGTGCAGCGGATTCTGCAAAGATAAACAAGACCTCGGCATACGTATAAAATACAGCCGGAGAGCTATCTTTCAAAAAATAAGTACCGGGACGGGAAACTTTATTAAATCCCTGATTATTAGCGGCATCAGCAGATAAGGAATTGGCAGCTCCTACATAGTTTTTCACACCTTCGTCTTGAGGTAGCTGGGCTAAAATTCCAATTCTCGGATCATTCCATTCATTCAGTTTATCAATCAACGTTTTTGATACCCGCTGATCATCACGTGAATTGAAAGCAGATGCCCATGGATTCCATTGTGGTGAAGAAGTAAAAACAAAACGGGCTATAGCATCATTGCTATCTATTACACTGTTACGATTATCCCAAAGGGAAGCAATAACCCGACGCGCTGTATCCTCATCCCGGTCAGCTAATTCAAGGGCGATACGTAGCCGTAGGGAGTGGGCCAATTGTTTCCAGCGGGTAATATCATTTCCGTAAATCAAATCCCCTTCTACCGTTCCTCCTGTGGTAGAAAGCAACTGGTCAGCAGCGATCAACTCCTCCAAAAGCCCGCGCAAAACAGTCTCTTGTGAATCATAAGCGGGTGTTACACTTTGTGCATATTCACTGTATGGTATATTTCCATACAGATTGGTCAGCAACAGGTAAACCCACGAACGCCACACTGTAGCTATCCCTCGATAATTATCATTTCCGAGTTCCGAACTGATAATAGCATTCAAGTCAGTTATTAGCGTTGCATAGCCGGTGTCCCACGTAGTGGTAAAGCTGCCATTATCCACATTATAGCAATCTGGCTCTGTATATTGTATTTTAGCCCAATGTTGCACCCACAACAGAGTAGAATTATAGTTCGTACTACTTCCCCAATAAAGATTGGCGGCATGATACTGTGCAGCGGCAAGTAAATAAGCCGGCTGTGGATTTTCAGTGGCATTGGGGTTGCGGTTGATATCAGTCAATTCATCATCACACGATGATAGAGAAATGGCAACCACTTGTACCCATATTATATATAAAAAATATATTCTTCTTTTCATCTTATCCTATTATTTAAAGGTTCACATTTAGAATTTCACGGAAAGGTTCACACCAAAGGAACGTGTTGTAGGCAATGAATAGGCTTCTACTCCTTGTGCGTTTCCAGTAGTCAAAGCCGATTCCGGATCTATATTAGGGACACTCTTATAAATAGTCCACAAGTTACGTCCCGTCAGTGTAACGGAAGCTTCTTGCAAATGCAGTTTCTGCGTCCACAAGCGAGGTAGACGGTAACTCAAAGCGACTTCTCGCAGTTTCACGTAAGAAGCATCATATACATTAGCTTCAGCAATACTGTAAATACGATGGTAGTATTTCTCGGCAGATACAACCTCTTCGTTCTTAGAACCACTTTCCGTCACTCCTTCTACCATAATGCCATCCTGATACACACGGGTGGATTGCCCATTGACCTGGGCATAGTAAAGTCCATCAGAGGATACGGAATAAGAAGGAGATTCTGGTAATCGTACATTGTTACCCATGGCGGCAGTATAATACCACAAGCCACCGTGCTCGGCATCCCGGCCCGATAATGTGTTAGCTAATACACCGGTATATTTTCCAGTTTTATTAGTGTTGGAAAAAATAGAACCACCTACACTTGCATCTATCAGAAAAGAAAGACTTAACGAACGATAACTGAAAGTGTTACTGATACCGCCTGTCCAGTCGGGCGTAAACTTCCCCAACGTTTTATTAGTGGTCGAAATCTTAGGCAGACCGTTAGCATCCACCACAACGTTTCCATTAGCATCACGCACGTATGAAGTGCCGAACAGGGTTCCATAAGCTTCGCCCACTGAAGCCAGTATCTGAATACCAGACGAGTAGAGCCGGTAACTCGTAATCAAACCTTCATCATCCAATTTGACAACCTTGCTGCTGTTGGCACCATAATTCAAATCCAGATTCCAACGAAACCCTTTCGATGTTTGTATAGGAACAGCGCCCAATTGTATTTCATAGCCACGATTACGGATATGTCCGGCATTACGCACCTGCGACGTGTACCCACTGGCAGCAGTAGTAGCTAGTTTCAATATTTGATTACGACTATCGGTCTTATAGTAAGTGAAATCCAAGCATAGGCGATTGTCCCAAAAAGCCGCCTCGAAACCAGCTTCTATAGATGACGTCTTCTCCGGTTTTAGATTCGGATTCATACCAATGGTAGAAGAACTTTGAAGTGGATTCCCATTGAAAGCTGTTTCTGAAGTAAAGACCGTTGCCAATTGATAAGGATTGGCATCTGCTCCCACTTGAGACCATCCTCCACGTATTTTTAGGTAGTTAACAGCTTTACTTCTCCACCCGAAAGCTTCAGAAAGCAACACACTAGCCGTCACCGAAGGATAGAAATAAGAATTGTTGTCCACAGGTAGTGTAGACGACCAATCGTTCCGTCCTGTTATATTCAAGAAAGCCCAACGACGGTAATCCAGTTGTATGGAACCGTAAAGGCCATATTGCCGTAAACGGTAGAAATCATTGGACGAAGTGAGCGGATCACGCGAGTTAGTCAATGTATAAAGATCAGCAACCGCCAAACGGGGAGCAGCCTGATAATTATTCTCATATTGTTTGTTACGTACATTAAAACCCAGAAGAGCGTCAATTCCCCAATTTTTATTCAACTGTTTGATATAAGTCGCCAATACTTCTGTGTTATTCTCTTTCACCGTATAGGCATCTTCAGCATAACTGCCGTAAGGCGAACCGGCACCTGCACTCCCCCATTTTACTTTGGATTTCCTCCGGTCATTATACCAGTCGGTACTAGTACGAAAACGCACATTCAACCCATCTGTCAGACGGAATTCGGCATGCAGATCACCTATCAGACGATGACGTTCCTGACTCTGTGTATTATAAGAAGCACTCCAAAAAGGATTGTCGTAATAGCTTGAATTCCAGTTGCGAGTATAGTCCGCCTTCAATGAGTTCGTATCCACTTGACGTCCGAACCACAAGAACTGAAGCATAGGACTGTTAGAACGTACGTTACTGCCCGAGGGGGTAGCTGACCCCGGCAAACTGGGAGCTGTATAAACGATGTAATTGGCTGTAGCTCCCACCACAATCCATTTTGCCAGATGGTAATCCGTATTTAGGCTGATATTCGTCTTATTAGTTCCAGCATCAGGAACGATACTGACTTGTTTTTCGTAGTTATATCCTACACGGAACTGGTATTTGTCGTCTCCACGGGCAACAGAAATACCGTTGTTTGTAGAAATACCCATGCGAAAATAATCGCGTACATTGTTGGGATGGGATACCCAGGGAGTAGCCACACGATTACCGTCAGCGTCCAATGGGCTATCGAACTGAGGAATCAACAAACCAATATCAAGACGTGGTCCCCAGCTTTCGTCTACCCCGTCATTCACACCTGCACCCTTGCCATCTACATAACTGAACCGTCCCCCTGCCCCTTGTCCAAAAAGATTTTGAAACTCCGGCAAGGTAGCAACAAAAGAGACTTGCGTGGAAGAATGTAATGTAATCCCTATCCCTTTCTGCCTTTTGTCTCCTCCCTTAGTAGTGATGACAATAGCACCGTGAGCAGCACGCGCACCATAAAGGGCAGCGGCATTCGGACCTTTCAATACAGTAAGTGTTTTTATGTCTTCCGGATTCAGGTCTGCTATTGCATTTTTAAAATCACGTCCGCTGGAACGTGCATTAAGCTGCGAATTATCCACTGGGATTCCATCCACAATAAAAAGCGGTTGATTCTCACCTGCAATAGAAGTTTCACCACGAATAACGATGCGACTGGAACCAACATCTCCTTGTGTATTGGTAATACGCACACCAGCTATCTTACCACTCAACGAATTTAACAGATTATTATCTTTCCCTTGCACCAAAGCATCCTGTTTTACTTCCTGTGCCGTATAGCCCAATGCCTTTTTCTCGCGTGAAATACCCAAAGCCGTTACTACTACCTCATCCAGCAGATGCGTATCACTCTTCAGTGTTACCGATACCTGTGGTGCAATAGCTACCTCTTTTGCCATCAGACTAATGTAAGAGATTAGCAGCCGGGTGGCTGATGGCGGGAGTCCACTCAGTTCAAATCTCCCGTTGACATCAGTTACGGTACCCAATGAAGTTCCTTTCACTATAACTGAGGCACCGATAACCGGCTCCCCATCTTCTTCTGTGGTGACGATGCCCCGCACTGTTGTCACCTGTGCTGCCCCTTGTATCACTCCTATTGCAAGAGCAAGCAAAAATAAATGAATCCTTTTACCCATTATTGTTTACTGTTAAAATGATGGGGCAAAGGTATTAGATATATACAAACTGATAAATCCCGTATGAATGGCATTTTATATACCATATTTGCGGTATATTTACAGTTGCGTGTATGACTTTCAGATTTTTGCTTCTAATCCTTTTTATTATTCAAAGCCTGTCTGACATCGTCAAACAGATCATCCACATCCTCCAAACCAATTGAGAAACGGATAGTCGTATCCAACACATCCATGTCCTGTCGCTGTTTATCAGTAAACGGTCCAAAAATAGTACTTGCAGGATGAATAGCAAGCGTCTTATTGTCAAACAAGTTAGTAGCGCGACGTATCAATTTCAGTCGGTTGATGAAAGCAAAGCATGCCTCTTTACTTTCCAGGTCTATCGTAATCATAGCACCGGCAGTCGGACCAAACTGTCTTTGTGCCAAAGCGTAGTATGAATTATCCTTCAGCCCCACATAATTCACACGTTTGACAGCAGATAATATGCGAAGCTTACCAGCCAACATAGCGGCATTGGCAGACTGTATCCGATATCGCGCGTCCAATGTTTCCAATCCGATAGTATGCATATAGGCCACATGAGGAGTCATATAAGCTCCCAGATTGAGTAACATCTCTGTACGCATACGTTTACCGAATCCCGGACATGTACCATAATCAATTACTAAACCACCAATGGAAGTGGCTCCCCCTGATAAATATTTGGTACTGGAAACCACTTCAATATCTACGCCTAAGCTATGTGAATCGAATTCTGTGAAAGGAATAAGCGTAGTATCAACGATGAGAGGAATTCCCCTTTCATGAACTATCCGTGAGAGCGCCTGTAAATCCGCCACTTCCATCTGCGGATTGGTGATAATCTCCACATAAATGCAGCAGGTATTACTGTCTACTACTTTCTCTACTGCTCCAATGTCTGTCAAATCACACAATCTAGGTTCCACCCCGAAGCGGGACAATGTACCAGCAATAAACGAATAAGTATTACCAAACAAATGACGCGATGTAACTATATTCTTTCCTGCAGCTGCAATTGAAAATAATGTATTACTAATAGCCGCCATACCGGAATTGAGGGCTATGACTTCTGCTGCCCCCGTAAGTTCCTTCACCTTATTCTCAAAAAAAGTCACTGTGGGATTCATCACTCTGGAGTAATCCGGAGCATCTGTCCGCCCGCAAAAAGCATCAGCCATGTCATCAGCATTGTCAAATTCATAAGCCGCTGTATGGTAAACCGGCATACTGAGAGAATTGTAAGCATCTCTTCTTTGGAACTGCGTATGAATCGCTTGGGTCTGTTTTTTCATCATTCTATTCATTAATATTATAACTATCAAATCTCGTACAATAAGAACAAAGGTAGATATAAAAACTGAAATCCGACAGTAGATAAAAACAGATATTTAACTGATAATAAGCATTTTGGAATAATATTCTTTAAACCGATAAATTCAATCTGAAAAAAGAGTGTTTATTCTAAAATAAACAGTTCAAATAGTGTTATTTTCTATTTCAACAGAAACCGCCCCTTTTTATGCTTATCTTATTCACATACACAAAATAAAAAATCCCCGTAAAGTACTACTTTACAGGGATTTATCTATTAATTGAAGCGGAGAGACAGGCTCTTGAACCTATACTTTCAAGAAATATCATAAAATTGCAA
>OFMD01002086.1_pt1 | contig 10904 bp, 8 predicted proteins | sample 1541211 | NCBI WGS metagenome assembly OFMD01 (sample SAMN04209231, study PRJEB22552) | human gut metagenome | biome: gut; material: feces | host: Homo sapiens | place: USA: Oklahoma | reverse complement strand
CTCCGGTAGCTCTAACCGTATTGACAAACACCTGATTGAAACCATTCTGTACCCGGTAATTCTCCTCTGTAGGCTGCGCACCGTTAGCGTCGTCATTATTCACCTCATTGGTTCCGGCAAAGAGCAGACGGTCGTCATAGTCTCTGAATCTTAAGGCGATCTGTTTCCACATCGCTTCCAGTCTTTCATCCAGAGCTTCTTTATTGGCATCTACCGGATGGTTCAGCCAGCCACCTTCCCAGTGGATATTGATAATAACATAGAGACCGGCATCAAGCGCAGCTTTCACGGCAGCCTCCACCTTATCCATCCATGCACTCTTAATCTTATACGTTGCCGCATCTTCAAACTGATGAGAATAAGCTACCGGTATACGCACGACATCAAAGCCCGCTGCTTTGATACCCTCGAAAAGAACCTTGTTCGGTGTAGGATTTCCCCAACACGTTTCATCGCCGGAAAGACTTCCGTCATTTCCCACAATCACCGCCTCAAATGTATTCCCTACATTCACTCCGGCTTTCATCAATGCCGACAGTTGCATGGAAGTCAAATCACGCATCCCTGTATTATCAGGTGCAATGTATTCATCGTATGCAGGTACGCTATATAGGGACTGCTTTACATTGATAATAATATCAGGAGCGCCACTCGCCGAAACGGTGACGGTAGCCGTCCTCTCTTTCTGCGTATCATTGGCCTCTACTGTGATATTTACATATTGTTTTCCTTCACCGATAGTATGTGAACTTTTACACCAACTTTCCGAAGTACTGATATGCCATTCGGCCGGACCGTCTATCTGAATAGTCTGCCTGCTTCCACGAGCGTCAAACTCCAGATTACGATATTCCTGTGCCACTTCCAGACTTCCTCCTTTTTCATCACTGTTGCTACATGATATAAAAGAGGTGGTGAGCAACACCAGCATAAATATGACTCGTTTAATACCCAATGGACTAAATAATCCATCACTAAATGACTGTTTTTCCATATTCTTCTATACTATTAGATTAAATTTAAAACCGTTAACCTTGCCTCATCAAAACACATTTGTTTTCTACACCACAAAATTATGTATTCGACATGTAACTTCACTTCTGTAATGTTATTCATATAGGGAGCGTTTTGGAAACGATGGGGTGAATTTGTTTTATAAAAGGGATTCATTTGTTTTCTCCCGGTTTCCCTTTATACTTAAAGTACTCAAAATCAGCATACGCCTTCGAATCTTTAGAAGCTGATGTAATGTAAAGCCCCAATACGACTCCGGTAAATCCGCCTGCTGTTTCAGTGCTTAGATAACGCGTGTTCATCTTACCCAGATCATGATATATTCCATTCACTTTATAACCAAAATAATAGTAATTGATATCCGACTTCACCACCAGTTCCACCTCACCATCCGTCGGTAGGGAAACTTCTTTGGCATAATGGGTAATCTCTCCCAGTTTATATCGCAAGCCAACAGAACGTTTCCGATCCTTATCCTGACGGACAAATAAATCGTAGTGAGAATGAAACTCCATAAAGACGGAAATTCCCGCTTCATCATTCACTCCCGCTTTCTGCAAGACTACCGGAGCGGATGCTTCCATATCAAAATGTTCCTGCCGCAAGGCGACAAAGGTAGGGCTTTTCCAATCGCTTAACGTAACGGGAGTCGCTATCAAACGAAGTTTTCCATCTTTGGTAAAAATATAATTCTTCGCTTCGGGATTCTGCAGATGAATCCATTCGGGAGAAAGCTTTCCTTCTTTAAAGTCTATTCGTTCCGGTCTGCCTTTCATTTCCTGTTGAGGCAGAGTAGGGACGTCCATCTTCAAAGAAATGGTTCCATTGCTATTGACTACAGGCCAGGCGTCCTTATCCCACCGCACCGGAGCCAGATACGTTTCACGTCCCAATGTATGATGAGTTCCCGGCATAATTCTGTATGCCAGACAAACCATCCACCAAGAACCATCGGTGCCTTCCACCAGATCAGCATGCCCTGTTCCCTGAATCGGACTGGATTGTCCCGATTCATTGGCATGGGTCAGAATAGGATTTGCCGGATTTCCCTGATAAGGCCCGTCAATGTAACGGCTGCGGGCAATGGTTACTTTATGTCCCAATTCCGTACCGCCCTCCGAAATCAGCAGATAGTACCAGCCGTCTTTCTTATAAATGTGCGGACCCTCGGCATATCTGCCTCCAGTGCCGTTCCATATTCGTTTGGAAGAAGAAAGCTGTTTGCCTGTCATGGGGTCAATCTCACACAGGTTGATGTATCCATCCGGATTACTGACCATAAAACATTTGCCATCCTCAAAATAAAGCGAAGGATCGATGCCTCCTTGCTCGAGCCAGACTGGTTCCGACCATTCACTACGGGGATCAGTAGTATGTACCAGGAAATTCCCCTTACCGGAGACATTAGTCGTAATCATGTAAAACACTCCATCATTGTAACGAATGGTAGGAGCGAAAATACCGCTTCCCGAATTAGCATTAGTCAGATCAAGCTGGGACGGACGGGTCAGACAGTTTCCTATCTGCTCCCAATGCACAAGGTCTTTACTGTGAAACAAAGGCACTCCGGGGAAATATTGAAAGCTGCTGTTGACTAAATAATAATCATCCCCTGCCTTGCAAACACTCGGATCGGGATGGAAACCGGGGATTACAGGATTACTGTAACCTTGAGCTGATGACTTGCATACGGAACAAAGCGAAATAAAAATAAGGAATAAAGCGTTTCGCATATTATATAATTTAAGAGTTAAACATCTTTTGCCAGCCGACGATACAAAAGTAGATGTTTTTCCCAAAGGAAATATGGTATTTCGTTCACACCCGGTCTGCCAAATGTTTTACCCATACGCACAGAATGTTTCCCTTTTGCGTATGATTTGTTTTCAACCCTCTTCAGCTTAGTCCAAGCAGCGAAAATCGAACCAGTCAAAGTCGGCCGGATTTGTATTTGCCTGCCCATTACCGGATGCATACATACCTATAAATACACCGGTAAATCCACCTACCACTTCATTGGAGACATCACGCGTGGAAGCTGTTCCCAATATAGCAGAAACGTGGGCTGCCTTTATCTCAAACGTATAGGTCGTCTCGGTGGCGGTGATGGATAAGATCACCTCTCCGGTAGCAGGAAGTTCTTTGCAGGTGGTATCGACCACTTTATCCTTCAAAGTTTTACGGATCATGGCAACCCGCTGTCCGTTCCGCTCCGTTATCAGCAGGTCATAATGATTCTTATCATCCGCTCTTACTACCAGTCCCGCCTCTTCATTTTCCACTTTCGGAATAAAGTTGACTTTTGCAGATGCAGTCAGATTGAAAGCAGCCTGCCGGCGGCCGATAAAAGAAGGAGAATCATTCGTTGTGAAGTTGATTGCTGTTCCTTTCAGACGCAGCGAACCCGGCTTCTCCGTCAATGACCAGAACGAATGAGCAGGATTGCGGATAAAAGTCCAGTCCAACCCCAGTGTTTCCTGATCGAAATCATCACGAACCGGTTGTTCCATCCAAACGTGTGACGGCAGGTTGGGGAAGAGATATGTTTCCTGTACGACACCATCTTTACCCACCTTAGGCCAGCCGTCGGCATCCCACGTCACAGGTGCTAGGAACGTTTCACGCCCTAAATGCTGGTACTTGCCGTTCACTGGTCTTATTCCCAGACAAACTGCCCACCAGCTTCCATCTTTCAGTTGGACGAGGTCGGCATGACCTATCGCCTGGAAAGGATGATCGGGACAGTTCATATTCGAAAGGACAGGATTTACAGGACTGGGCTCATACGGTCCCCAAGGGGATTTACTCCGTTGTATGACTTCCCGATGCTCGTAGCCCGTTCCTCCTTCGGCAGACATGATATAGTAATAATCGCCTATCTTATAGAAATGAGGTCCTTCCGGTGAAGAGCCTCCCAGACCGGAAGCTACTTTTCTCAAAGGTTCCACAAACGTTCCGGTTTCGGGGTCCATCACTCCCAACAGGAAGCTGCCTTGATTATCCGGACTCAAAAAGTACATCTTTCCGTCGATAAACTCAATAGACGGATCTACATACCAGTTCCCCACCCATACCGGATCAGACCAGGGACCTGCAGGATTCTTTGCCGTCACATAGAATACTCCTTGCGAACCTTTTCCTCCATAGTTCGTGCCAATCACATAGAATGTACCGTCATGGTATCGTAACGTCGGAGCATACTGTCCGCCGGTGGAGGCATTGCATCCCATCAACGGATTATTTTCCGGGCGGGACAGGGCATGACCGATCAGTTTCCAATGAACAAGGTCTTTACTATGATAAACCGGCAGACCGGGAAAATATTCAAAGGTAGAAGTAACCAAGTAAAAATCATCTCCCACCCTGCAAATGCTCGGGTCGGGATTCATTCCTGTGATAATGGGGTTCCTGAATGTCTTTTGTGCGAGGGAGACATTAGCCATCCATAATCCGATTAAGATTAATAAAAGTCTGCAACTGTTCTTCATCATTCTTATTTTTAAAGTTTGTACTGATGGCAAAGTTCACCATAATCCGGCAGAAACAAGGTTCGTTATGTTTCAAGGTGCGGAACGTTTTCTTTCAGGATAGCGTTTTTCGTTTCAAATATAAGGCAATAATGTTACATTCGGAAAGTCTCGCAAGGCATAGAAGAGAATAGAATGTATTTTATTGGGGCATGATTTGTATTCAATTGCATTTCGCCCTTTCGGGTGAGTGCAATTCTTCCTACATTTGTAATAGAATTAAAGTCTCACTCTAAAAATATCAACTCATGAAAAACATTAAGAAAATGGTATTAGTATCAGCCTTTGCCGGTACTTGTCTTACGCCTCATGCACAGACTGCCTCTCCTGTCATCCCGACCGATCCGGCTATTGAAACTCATATCCGGGAATGGCTTCAGAAAATGACTCTCGAACAAAAAATCGGTCAGATGTGTGAAATCACGATTGATGTGGTATCCGATCTTGAAACCAGTCGTAAGAAAGGATTCTGCCTTAGCGAGGCAATGCTCGACACGGTTATCGGTAAATATAAAGTAGGTTCACTGTTGAATGTTCCTTTAGGGGTAGCACAGAAAAAGGAGAAGTGGGCGGAAGCCATCAAACAGATACAGGAGAAATCGATGAAGGAGATCGGTATTCCCTGCATCTATGGGGTAGATCAGATTCATGGAACGACTTACACATTGGACGGAACGATGTTTCCGCAAGGCATCAACATGGGAGCCACCTTCAACCGCGAGCTAACGAGAAGAGGTGCCAAAATCTCCGCTTATGAAACGAAAGCAGGCTGCATCCCCTGGACGTTCGCCCCGGTAGTCGACTTAGGCCGCGACCCGCGCTGGGCACGTATGTGGGAGAACTATGGTGAAGATTGTTATGTAAACGCAGAAATGGGTGTATCGGCCGTGAAAGGTTTTCAGGGAGAAGACCCGAACCGTATCGGAGAATACAATGTAGCTGCGTGCATGAAGCATTATATGGGTTACGGTGTACCTGTTTCCGGTAAAGACCGTACTCCATCTTCCATCTCACGCAGTGATATGCGTGAAAAACATTTCGCTCCTTTCCTTGCCGCTGTACGTCAGGGTGCATTGAGCGTAATGGTAAACTCCGGCGTTGACAACGGACTGCCTTTTCACGCCAACCGTGAGTTGCTGACCGAATGGCTGAAAGAAGACTTGAACTGGGACGGACTGATTGTTACAGACTGGGCGGACATTAACAATCTCTGTACCCGGGATCACATCGCTGCCACCAAGAAAGAGGCTGTCAAGATTGCCATCAATGCTGGTATCGACATGTCGATGGTTCCTTATGAAGTGAGTTTCTGCGATTATCTGAAAGAGTTGGTTGAAGAAGGAGAGGTATCTATGGAGCGTATCGATGATGCAGTAGCCCGTGTGTTGCGTCTGAAATATCGTCTGGGATTATTTGACCATCCATATTGGGACATTAAGAAGTATGACAAGTTCGGTTCTAAGGAATTTGCAGCTGTTGCCCTGCAGGCTGCCGAGGAATCGGAAGTGTTGCTAAAGAATGACGGAAATATCCTGCCGATAGCGAAAGGCAAAAAGATTCTGCTGACCGGTCCGAACGCAAACTCGATGCGTTGTCTGAACGGCGGATGGTCGTATAGCTGGCAGGGACACGTTGCTGATGAGTATGCGCAGGCATATCATACCATCTACGAGGCTTTGTGTGAGAAATACGGAAAAGAGAATATTATCTATGAACCGGGAGTGACCTATGCTTCTTACAAAAACGATAATTGGTGGGAAGAAAACAAACCGGAAATTGAAAAACCTGTGGCAGCGGCAGCACAAGCGGATATTATCATCACCTGCATCGGTGAAAACTCTTATTGCGAAACTCCGGGCAACCTGACGGATCTTACCTTATCAGAAAACCAGCGCAATCTGGTAAAAGCTCTGGCCGCTACGGGCAAACCTATTGTCCTGGTTCTGAATCAGGGACGTCCACGTATTATCAACGATATAGTGCCTTTAGCTAAAGCGGTTGTCAACATCATGTTGCCAAGCAATTACGGTGGTGATGCACTTGCTAACTTATTGGCCGGTGATGCCAACTTCAGTGGAAAAATGCCGTTCACCTATCCCCGACTTATCAACGCTTTGGCAACTTATGACTACAAGCCTTGCGAAAACATGGGGCAAATGGGAGGTAACTACAATTATGATTCGGTGATGGATATTCAATGGCCGTTCGGTTTCGGATTAAGCTATACGAATTATAAGTACAGCAATTTAAAAGTAAATAAACCGACTTTTAATGCTGACGACGAACTGATATTCACGGTTGACGTAACCAACACGGGCAAAGTTGCCGGAAAAGAGAGTGTGTTATTGTTCTCTAAGGACTTAGTGGCAAGCAGCACACCGGACAATATCCGTTTACGAAACTTCGAAAAGGTTTCTCTGGAACCGGGAGAAACAAAGACGGTTACGCTGAAACTGAAAGGAAGCGACTTGGCATTTGTGGGATATGACGGTAAGTGGAGACTGGAAAAAGGAGATTTCAAGATTAAATGCGGTGACCAATGGATGGATATTGTATGCGATCAGACAAAAGTATGGAATACTCCGAATAAGAATACGCTCCACAAATAAACCTCTTTTTATATATTTCTATATAAACATCTTCATATAGGATCTTCTTCTCATATAAAAATACACATTCCTCTATCACCTATCATTTTGCTGACATCAGCAAAATGGTATTCCTGACAATAAATGAGAGATACCCTGCGACGAGGTATCTCTCATTGCCTATATCATCCATCAATAAGACCTAAATTCAATTATTCTTATTAATCAAATTGATTACTACCTTCACCATCACGTCCTTTTCTTCCGTCCGGCTTTCAGCAATCATTAACGTAAGTGCTACGAGCATATTGTTACCGATTAACTTCGAACCATCAGATTTATACAGTATACCGTTCTTCTCCAGAAACCAAAGGAACAGAAAAGCGGCAATTGTTTGTGTTCGATGACGTTAGAAAGAAGACGTACGGTGCTCTTCAAGTCTGCCATTTGCGCCTGCGTCAGCCACACCGTCTCATTCTCCAACTTTACATCAATGGAAGTTTTCCCATCCTTTGTCTGATAAATGACAATATTTCCTCTATTGTCCATAAAAGACCTCCTTGTTTATGCATTGCGTCCGTCCATTACCTTCGTAGTAATGGACGGACACACAAATGTACAACTTTCAAAAAGAAATAAAAATACAAAGCCGTTTTTAATTATTTGCTCTGAAGCGTTATAATAGAACGTGCCGGAATCTGAACAATCTTTCCACTTTTCACTGTCCCCACCGGAAGCAAATCTTCCCCTTCTTTATCTGAAGTACGATAAATCTGCCATTGTGCATTTCCTACTTTTCTTTTATGAATAGAAAACTCTTTTTCTTCATTGGCATAATTAATCACTACCATCACATACGTTCCGTCTACATTCTTATAAGCAGAACACATCAATCCCTGCTGATCGGTGTCGCCATCAGGAATCAAAGCGTCTGTTTGATCGAAAGCCGAAACGGACAACCGGACTGCCCCCGGACGAATAAAACGACTATAATTACCTAAAGCCCACATCAGTTTGGAGTCTTCCACTCTGCCATCCAGGAAGTTATCATCCGTAGTATATTCGCGAATCAATCCATCCTTATAATCACCACCAATAGCACGCCACCATTGCCAGCTTTCAGCTTTGGCATACACAATATCGTGATGAATGATACGTGCCACATAGAGTGCTGTTTTCATCGTATGGTCGAAACCATTTCCACCACCAATTTCTTCATCATTGCCCATGATGCAGGTTTCTGTTTGCCAGAAACCAACTTGATGTTTATCTAATGTATCCCGTAGCTGGCAGCGGATATTACGTAATTCACTTAACGGAGTCGTTGTCCAATAACTATGACCGAGCATCAGGCGGGGAACATTCGGAGTATCTCCCAAATACGTATCCACACTATCCGGACAGAAGAAAGCCTGAATCTGATACCCCCGTTGCCAATCCGTTTCGTGAGTGCGGAACATACAACGATAATCGGAAGACTCATTGACCATAATCTGTGTATCCATGTTCCGGTCTACAAACTCTTTGCTCAATAGACGAACGGTGCGGGCTATTTCCCTGTTCGTTGCCGGACAGCCTTCCTGCTTCGGACCGACCCAGTTCCAGTGTCCGTCCGGCTCATTGAAAGGACAGATATAGTTGAACTTGATGCCATCGTGTTGTTCTACTCCCTGCACTACATCAGCCAGAAAACGAGCGTACTTTTCATAACAATCCGGTTTCAGGTTCGCCGTACCTCCACGGCCGGTGTTGGTAGCCAATCCGTTCTGTGTGTAATATACGGGAGGAGAGTTCAGGAAAGCCAGAAATTTGCTGACTCCCCGTTCTTTAGCCAGTTTCAGAAAGTTGCGTTGACCTTGTTGCTTGTTCCAGTCGTATGTTCCGTCGGGATTCAGGAAACATTCGGCACGCATCCAGGGGGAAGCAATTTGACTGTCCTCTCCTTGCTCCGTGCTACCTGCTCCGACATTGAAACGCCAGAGTGACAGTCCGATACCTTTCGGTTGTCCGTTGGCGTCATTCTCCGTGCTGAACAGCCAGTCGGCTATTTGGTTTTGTTTCTCCTGCGGCCAAAGCCCGATGAATTGCATACTCCAGGCATCGGAAGCACTAAAGTATGCCATCGTCTGACAGGGTTGGTCTGTTTCTATCTGATAACGTATATTGGGGGCAGGTTGGGAACATCCACCTGCCGCACCGGCTATTGAGAAGAAGCCTAAAGCGGCTAAAATCTTTTTACCTTTCATCCTATTCATCTAAAATCTTTAATTATTCAAATCACACAATACGGTTCTAAAAACATACAAACAATCTATTGAAATCCGAAAAGATATAACTAACGGGTGGGTATTACTTGTTTAATGCTCCCATCTTCATTAAATTCCATGCGATCTATGCATACTTCACGATGAACACCGGGATCACTCTTCAGATAATTCTTATTAATGCGATGATAAACAATATACCACTTATCAGTACCGGGAACTTGCAAGATGGAATTATGAGCAGGGCCATATATTTCCTTTTCCGGGTTTTGGATCAATACGACAGGGTTCTTAGCTACTTTAATCGGTCCCAAAGGTGATGTCGAAGTGCCATAAGCTACATGATAATTAGGAGAGCCGGTATCGTCTACCGACCACATGAAATAGTAAAGCCCGTTACGATAAAACACATAAGCAGCCTCACGGTAAGCATAATCCTGTAGCGTTCCTCCTTCGGGAGTCATCACCGTGATAGTCTCTTTCTTAATTGAAATCATATCATCATTAAGCTCTGCACCTGCCATATAACCGTTTCCCCAATACAAATATGACTTCCCCGAAGCCGGATCGGTGAACACGTCCACATCAATCTGTTGCCCGTGTCCTGTAGGTGAATCTGTTATAATAGGATGTCCCAAGTCAACAAACGGTCCGGCAGGCGAATCACTTATAGCCACTCCGATCTGCTTTCCTCCTCCTGCTTTAGGATTTCCACTGTAATAAAAGAAATATTTATATTGATCTCCTACTAACTTTTCCTCTATACATGGCGCCCACGCATTACCATCCGCCCAAGGTACCTGATCTGATTTTAAATCCAGCATCACTCCTTCGTCCTTCCAGTTCTTCAGATCGACAGACGAAAAAACAGTAAAATACCAACCACCCCATCCAGGCTGACCGTCTGTGGTAGAATAAATGTAGTACTTCTTTGTCTTATTGGAATACAAAATTTCAGGATCGGCATGAAAACCCGGCAATATAGGATTATTGGATTGTGAAAAAGCAGGGAACGTTACTGCTAACATCAGACCGAACGCAATTAGAGTTTGTTTAATCGTTACTATCATTATTTTCATTCATTAGATAAAGGGGGAAATATCAGGTTGCGATACTTCCCCCTCAAGTATTATATTCTTGATACTATTTATTTCAATGCTACCTTAATAGACTGACTATAGCAATATTCTGATGATTTGTCCGATTTGACTCCCACACGGGCGTAAAGATACGATTCGTTTACCAAACCACTCGGGATTTCAATTTCAGCTGTGTTTTCTTGATCGAGTGAAACAGTATTACCCAACTTCAACTCTGCTTCTTTCTGCTTCTCATCCGTCAGGATACCTGTACCCAGATAAATACCTACATTTTCCATATTGGCATTGGCAACCACTTTGTTAATGGTGAAACGTGCTGTAATCTTATTACCGTTTTTGGCAAATGACACGTTTCTGACAAAGAAATACGGCGTCACAGGAATATCCTGCACTGTGTTTCCTCTTACGGTA
>OFMD01002085.1_pt1 | contig 10910 bp, 6 predicted proteins | sample 1541211 | NCBI WGS metagenome assembly OFMD01 (sample SAMN04209231, study PRJEB22552) | human gut metagenome | biome: gut; material: feces | host: Homo sapiens | place: USA: Oklahoma | reverse complement strand
GACCATTGAGCGCCTGTCCAACGATGGCAGCGGCGTTGCTCACAGCCCGGACGGCGAGGCTGTGTTCATACCCGGCACCGCCCCCGGTGACGTTGCCGCCATCCGCATCGTCAAAGATTGCGGCCGCTACGCTTTCGGTATTCTGGATGCCATTCAGACTCCCTCGCCTGACCGTATCCCGGTAGATTGTGCAGTGGCCGGCCCCTGCGGTGGCTGCAGCCTGCGGCATCTGGATTATGCCGCTGAGCTGCGCGCCAAACAGGAAAGCGTGCTGGATGCCTTCCGCCGCATCGGCGGGCTGGAGGTGCCGGTGCTGGATATTCTGCCTTCTCCAGACGTAGACCGCTACCGCAACAAGGTGCAGTTCCCTGTGGGCATAGACAAGAACGGCGTGCCCTGCATCGGCTTTTACGCAGGGCGCACCCACCGCATCGTCCCCTGCCCGGACTGCAAGCTGCAGCCCAGCGTGCTGAACGAGATTGGCAACGCGCTGTGCGCCTTTTTTGCACAGCAGGGCATCCGCCCCTACGACGAGCAGAGCGGCAAGGGGCTGGTGCGACATATCTTCCTGCGGCGCGGCGCGCACAGCGGGCAGATCATGGTGTGTCTGGTATGCACCCGGGCAAAGCTGCCCCACGCAGAGCAGCTTTGCACCGCGCTGCGGGGGCAGTTCCCGGCCATCAGCACCATTCTGCTCAACGTCAACGCCAAAAACACCAACGTCATTTTGGGCAGCGAGAACCATATCCTGTACGGCCCGGGCTACATTGAGGACACGCTTTGCGGCGTGCCGGTGCGGTTGGGACCACTGTCCTTCTATCAGGTCAACACGCTTGCCGCCGAGCGGCTGTACGGCGTTGCTGCGCAGTACGCGCAGCTGACCCCGGACGACACGCTGCTGGATCTCTACTGCGGCATGGGCACCATTGGTCTTTCCATGGCAGGTCAATGCCGGGAGCTGATCGGCGTAGAGATCGTGCCGGAGGCCATCGAGAGCGCCAAGGCCAACGCTGCCCGCATGGGCAAGGCCGTAGCTGCCAAGAGCCGCTTTTTCTGTGCCGACGCCGGACAGGCAGCCACCCAGCTGGCCGCCGAGGGTCTGCACCCGGACATTGTGATGCTAGATCCGCCCCGCAAGGGCTGCGATGAGGCCACCCTCTCCGCAGTGGTGCGCATGGCACCCCGCCGGGTGGTGTATGTCAGCTGCAACCCCGCTACCGCTGCCCGAGACGCCGCATGGCTGGAGCAGAATGGGTATCACGCAGAAAAGGTGCAGCCGGTGGATCTGTTCCCGAGGACGAAGCATTGCGAATGCGTACTCTTGATGTCAAAAGCTCAGTAATATAGCGCGGTGATTCGTTCAATATCGTTCAGACATCATTTTACAGTCTGAATCGTTTTCGTCCTTGGAAACAGGTCGAGGGCGGGTTCAGTGTAGAATTTGGATGTTATGACCCTCATAGCGCAAAAACGCCGTCAGCGTATCATGTGAAATCCATCACACGGTACGCTGGCGGCGTTTTCATTTTATCTGCTTATACAGCTTTCGGCGTGAGCCACTTTTCTAAGGAAGACGTCCGTTGCGTTTCACATAAAGAAACATCTGGCTAACGAAAAAGAATGAAGCTGATTTTATGCCCTCATTATTCTCTATAAATAGCACTACACCGCAGCTCTTGACGTTTCTCATCCAGAGAATACCGGATCGTAATCACACCATTTTCTGTCTCTACTTCTACCTGTTTTGCATGTTCAAACAACCTGCGCAGGCGGCGGTACTCGTCCCGCTGCGCATCCGTGTAGCGGGACGGCATATCCGAGGTAAGGAACACATTGCCCAGCAGGGCGTTGACTGTGGCAAGGGTGCGTTTTTGTTCTGCCGTCAGCTTGCAGTTTTCTTCCCGGAGGAAGAACACATCCGGGTCGCTGCCATAGGCACGGCCATTGAGCTGCCGCCGGAATAGCGTGTTGTTGATGGCCTGCTTTGTGGACACCCGCTCCCGGTGGAACAGGCGCATATACCACACATCGTCCCAGTCCAGCCCTACGTCACAGCTGACACGGCAGTAATCCACCAGCCCGAAAGCCGGCATCACCGGTACGCCGCAGCCGAGAATCTGCTTTTGCCCGCACCATGTGCGCAAAAGCTCCATAGCACGGTACATCCGGGCTGCCCGGCTCTCGCGGGCGTTGCCAAAGGGGGCAGCGCCGTACAGAAAATCCAGCTTGACAAGGTCGAAACCCCAATCGTTCAGCACCCGGTCAAACACCCGGCGCAGATAGTCCAACACGGCCGGGTTGTCGATATCCAGTGCATAAAAGCTGCTCCAGTTGCTGCCGCAGCACCACGGTTTGCCGTCCACTTTCAGCAGCCAGTCCGGGTGCTGCCGGAAAAGGGCAGAGTCCTTTTCGCACACAAAGGGCGCAAGCCAGAGCCCGGCCTGAAAGCCAGAGGCGTGGATCTCCTGCACCATGCCTTTCAGCCCGTGGGGGAATTTCTGTGCATCCGTTTCCAGCCAGTCACCCACCTTCGACTCCCAGCCATCGTCGATTTGGAACAGGTCTCCCGGGCAAAGCAGGCTGCGGCAGCCGGTCAGGTCCTCCCGGATGGTGTCCTCGGTGATGTCTTGATAGCGGTTGTACCAGCTGGAATAGCCAGCCAGCTTCTTTTCAGTTCGAGGACGGATGCCCATAGCCCGAAACCAACCGTCAAACACTTCGGTCTCGCCGCCCTGGGCAAAAAACAGGTCGAACAGGGCAACGCTGCCGCCGAGATGCTCCACCCCGGCGCAGTCCCGTTCCAGCGTCAGCAGGGCTTTGCGGCTGTCGTACCGGAGGATGGTGTAGCCCGGGGTCTCGTCCAGCGATGCCACCAGCTGGAACTGCCCGCCCTTGCGGAAATAGCAGTAGGAAAAGCCGTGGCTCTGACCGTTATGATGCCCGTAAGGTACAAAGTGATAATCGCCGTAGCGGTCAAAGGCGTATTTCTTGCGCAGAAAGCCGGGAATGTGATCGGTACCGCGCAGCTTGCCGTTCCGGTCAAGTTCCGGGCTGTATGTCCATGTCTGGTAGCCGTTCATGAACAGACGCTCGTCTGCTTCCATCTTCCACGGCAGCTCGGCACGCACGGCTTTCAGCGTCCCGGCAGGCATGTCAGTGAAAAGATGCAGCGCACCGCAGCCCGGGTGCACCGGGGCATCGCCCTGCCGCACACCGCCGGTGGTCTCTGCGTACCAGTGCAGCGTTTCAGTCATGGTGCGTTTCCTCCCCGTGAAGCTGTGCGCTGATCTCGGCAGCGCGGGCATCGGTCAGAACAAACTTGCGGCGGAACAGCATCAGCGCACCAGCCAGCACCAGCATGGGCAGAACGGTCATCATCAGGCGCAGACCCAGCAGGGTTCCGGCGCTTTGTACTGCCACCGGGCCGGTCTCCTCCGTGTTGCCCACAAGACCGATGAGGTCCAGCCCGATGCCGGTCAGGAATACCGCCACACCGGAGGCAGCCTTGACCACAAAGGTCTGCATGGAAAAGATGACGCTCTCCTCCCGGCGGCCGGTCTTGAGCTGGCCGTAATCCACGCTGTTGGAAAGGAACAAGGTGGTCAGCACGGTCAGCATCCCGTTGCAGGCAAACACTACCACGCCCGGAATGCACAGCATGGCAAGGCTATGGGAAAGGCCGGTCAGGCAGAACACCAGCAGCATGCCGTAGCCGCACAGCGCCAGCAAAAGGCTCAGGTAAAATACCTGCGTACTGCTGAACTCTTTGCGCAGCAAGGGGTAAAGCACCATCATGCCAAGGATCTGCGCCGCACCGCCCACGGTGGAAAACAGGGTGTAGGTGGCTTTCCAATCTGCACCGCCAAGGTCATATTTGAAGAAATAGATGATAAAGTTGGAGGTAAGGTACAGCGCCGAGTTGATCAGCACAATGCTGCCCACCACTACCATAGCCTGATCGTTGCGGAACAGGGCGGAGAACATCTCCTTTACGGTGGCAGTCTTCATCTCACTGGGGGTGGTCTCCTGCATGGCGGCGCAGCAGACCAATTCCGTCACCACAAAGAGCACTGATACGATCAGCGCCACCCAGCGGAAGCCGGCGCGCTCGCTGTCGCCGCCAAGGGCTCCCACCAGCAGCATGGTGAACATGGCGATAAGAGCCGAACCAACGCCTGCACAGGTGCGCCCCACCATGGAAAGGTTCTCCCGGTCTTTTGGGGTGCGGGTTACGGCCGGGATCATGGACCAGTACGGAATATCCATCATGGTATAGGTGACGCCCCACAGGATGTACACCACGCTGAAATAGACCATCAGCGCTGCTTCGTCCATTACCGGGGCGGCAAACAGGGCGTAGAGTACCAGCGCATTGAGCAACGTGCCGGAAAAGATCCACGGACGGAAACGCCCCCATCGGGTGCGGGTCTTTGCCACCAGAACCCCCATAAAGGGGTCGTTGAAGGCATCGAAGAACCGGGCTGCCATGAGCACCAGCCCCACAAAGCTGGCCGAAAGCCCCAGCACATCCTGATAATAATACATGACGTAGGAAGCCGACAAGGCATACACCATATCCTTGCCCACGGCACCAATGCCGAACGCGGTTTTCTGTTTCAGGGTCAGTTCCATACAGCGTCCTCCTTTTCAATGGTGAACCGCAGCACAACGGGCTGGGTCTGCGGTGCAGAAACGGTCAGCGCGGCTTCTCCGGCAGTGCCCACGGTGCGCAGATAGGTGCCGGTCATGCCGCCTTCTGCCACGGCGGTCTGCGGACCCACAAGGGCGGCGCTGCCCTCCACCGCAAACTGCACCGGGAACTGTGCGTAGGGGGCTGGGGTGCCGTTCTCGTCCAGAATGCGCACCCGGACAGCCGCCATATCGTAGGTGTCCTGCTCCCGCAGGGTCGTCCGGCTGACTTTGACTTCCAAGTGCAGCTTTGCACTGGGGCAGAGGGTCACGCTGCGCACCACGTTGCCGTCCTGTACGGCATCGAACCGCCATCGGGTAGCCTCGCCGCCCCAGTTGCCCACATATTTGCCGTAAAGCGCCACGCCGTCCTTAAAGGCCATTTTATAGCGCAGCATACACCAGCCGAATTTGATCTTGTAGGCCAGCGGCAGCCCCGGCAGCCCGTATTTCCCGGCAGCCAGCAGGCAGTCCCGCACAGCGGCTGCCTTGGCGGGGGAAAAGTGCTCCTGCGTTTCCAGCAGCTCGCCAATGGGATCGTCCATCACAAAGGGAGGGTGGGGCAGCGCCGTCCACTCGCTTTGGCGCAGGGCGGTGACGAACACATCGTTTTTGTAAAGCCTTACCTGTTGGGCATTGCTGAAAACATAGGCCGTGCCCAGCTGTCCGGCGGGGTTATCGCCGATGTCCATGGAGGAGCTGACCGCCAGCACTGGGTCAGTATCGCCCTGACTGGCATAGACCGCTGCCGCCAATTTGGGGTTGCGGAAGCTGTCCAGCACACCGTGGTAGCAGATGCGGTCCCCAGAGCCAAAGTCCTTGTGGGTCTGGTAGTCGAACATACACCAGCCAAAGCACCCGGCGTGCTCTCCGCTGGCATAGGCGGCGTTCTGCACCCGGACGTGCCGCAAGGCGTGCTCCTGTCGATGAGGGCCATCGTCAAAGGGCTTGGTGGGGTACATGTGACCGTTGCACTCCGAGATGAGCAGCGCCTTGCCCATATCCGGGGTCACGTCCTTTTTGGGCTTTGCGCCGGGCGTTACGCCGTTGTGAGAAAAATCGTTGTAGGCGTAAACATCCTCCAGCAGATGGCTTTTTTCCAGATAGCGCACGCCGGAGGTGGCACGGCTGGGGTCCAGCTGATGGGCAATTTGATTTGTGCGGGTATAGAAGGCATCGTCGTCCACGCTCTCGTTGATGCGCACGCCCCACAGGATGATGCTGGGATGATTGCGGTTCTGCAAGATCATCTCTTGTAACATTGCACAGGCAGCGTCTTTCCATGCAGCATCTCCGATGTGCTGCCAGCCCGGCAGCTCGGTGAACACCAACAGACCCCGCCGGTCGCACTCGTCCAGAAAATACTGGCTTTGGGGGTAGTGGCTGGTGCGCACGGCGGTGCAGTGCAGCTCCTCCTGCAAAATGCGGGCATCCTCCCGCTGCAGGCTTTCCGGTGCGGCGTAACCGATGTAAGGGTAGCTCTGGTGTCGGTTCAGCCCCCGCAGAAAGGTCTTTTTGCCGTTGAGGTAGAAGCCATCCGCCCGGAACTCTGCGGTGCGGAAGCCAAACGTCACCTGTTTGCGGTCGATGGGCTGTCCGGCTGCGTTCAAAAGCTCTGCAATGGCATGATGCAAAACCGGATGTTCTGTATCCCACGGCTGTGCATCCGGCACAGAAAGCTGCATCTTCCCGGTTTCTGCCGCAGGTGCAGTCTGCTCTGCCAGCAAAGTGCCCTCAGCGGTCTCCAGCCGGATGCGGACAGCCACGGCTGCGGGCGTAAGCTCTGCTGTCCACTGCACCACAGCCTCCTGCAGGGTGGGCGTGTAGACGAACAGATCGGTCAGGCGGCTTTCTGCCGTAGCTTCCAGCCAGACCTCCCGGTACAGCCCGCCGTAGGTCAGGTAGTCGATGACAAAGCCAAAGGGTGGGATAGCCGGGTCTTCTCTGGTGTCCAGCTGCACGGTCAGCAGGTTTTCACCCTCCCGGTCCACAAGGTCGGTGATTTCCACCGCAAAGCCGGTATAGCCACCCCGGTGCTGCCCGGCAACCCTGCCGTTGACCCGCACCACCGCCTGATGAGCAGCTCCGTCAAAGCGGAGGAACAGCCGGGGCGCAGCCTGCACCGGCGGCACTCGGAACCGCTTCCGGTAGCCGCAGACCATCTCGTAATCAGCGGGGGTGGCATAGTGCAGCGGCACCTCCCGGCAGGTATGGGGCAAGCGGACGGCTTGTTGTTTTGGCACCGGCAGCCCCTTGCCAAAGGCCTCTGTCCAGTGTCGTGTGAACTCCCAGTCCTCACAAAAACTGTGTTTCATCGCGGCAGCACTCCTTCCAGTAAAATCGAGATCATTTCCTCCAGCACAGCCACATACTGCACCCCGCTTTCTGCCAGACTACGGTCTGCCAGAAAACTCTCGATGGATGCGGTGATCATCTGCCGCAGCACCGGCAGGGATACCGGACGCATGACCCCCTCAGCCACAGCCTGCTCCAGCAGCGCCATGGTGGGCTCCCACCCGTTTTCCAACTGGCTGCGCACCCGCGCCGCCACCACCGGGTATTTTTCGTCCAGTTCCTTCATCTGCCGCAGATCCAGCGCGGCATATTCTGCCGGCATGGCAATGATGACCGCCCGCAGCTTTTCCTGCAAAGTACCACCGCCCGCCAGAATTTCCTGCTTGCAGCGGTGGATCTTTGCAAAGGCGTGGTCTACCATATCCAGCAAAAGCGCCTCCTTGGAGGGGTAAACGGTGTAGATGGTCTTTTTGCTGATGTGCAGCGGCTCTGCCACCTGCTGCATGGTGAAATGCAGCCCCTGTTGACGGAACAGCTGCATCGCCTGCGTGCGCACCAGCGCACCGAGCTTTTCCTGCATGAGCGTCCTCCTTGTGGAAACCGTATTTGCATTTCTAGTTTCCATTCTAGTACGGAAACCGAGTTAAATCAAGTAGTTTCCGCATTTTCTGCGTTCTGACGAAGAACCCGAGAAGAATCACAGCAGAATGCCATATCTCAAAACGCAGCAGCCGGAATGGTATCCGTAAACATAATCTTGGCGAGACCACCGATTCCCGCTTTGCCCACGCTCTGCACAAGGGACTGTATTTCGACTACATGACGGCAAACCCGCCCGTCTGATTTTCAGGCGGGCATTTTACTTTGCCAGGATTTTGAGAACTACAATAAACTGCCCCCGAAACAGCGCGGTCTAGCGCGCTGCTTCGGGGGCAGTCTGTTGTTTATTCAATTATAAAGTTACTGCTTTGCACTTTCCGGGGCGACCTCAAAGTCGATCTTGCCCAGATTGACGTCCGCACGCACAATGGTGATCATCATGGTATCGCCCAGATTCCAGTTCTTGCCGGAAACGGGATCAGAAAGGCGCACGCCCTCGGTGAGCATGGTGCCGGTGGCGGTCAGGCTGGAAGCAGGTACAAAGCCTTCCACGCCGTTTTCCAACTCGATGAACAGGCCGCGCTGGGTCACGCCGGAGATGCGGCCCTCATAGCACTCGCCCAGATGGCGGCGGGCATACTCGGCCTTGTAGCAGTCCTCGGCCTTGCGCTCGATCTGCATGGCGATGACTTCGCGCTCGCTGGCCTGCTTGCTGACGTCCTCGGCAAACTCGCTGTAACGCAGGATCATGGTGTCCTTGTCCGTGCCCTTGAGCTGAGCCGTCATGATACGGTGGATAGCCAAGTCCGGGTAGCGGCGGATGGGGCTGGTGAAGTGGGCGTAATCCTTGAGCACCAGACCATAGTGGCCCTTGGGCTTTTCCTCATAGCAGGCCTTGGACATGCAGCGGAGCATTCCGGTGTTGACGATCTGCTCAAACGGGGTGCCGCGCACGCCCTCCAGAATGGCGCTCAGCTCCTTGGGGGTGGGCACCTCCTTGGCAAAGTGGTCGTTGATGCCGCAGGCCTGCAGCAGGCTGTGCAGGCGCTCCAGCTTCTCGCCGTTGGGCTCCTCGTGGACACGGTAGACAAAGGGGATCTGCTTGACCCGGGCAAAGTGGGCGGCGCACTGGTTGGCCAGCAGCATGAACTCCTCGATCATTGCCTCACTCTCGCCGGAGGTGCGCTTTTTCACGTCGATGCAGTGGCCATCTTCGTCCAGGATCAGCTTCACCTCGCCGCTCTCGATATCCATGCAGCCGCGCTCCTTGCGCAGGCGGGCACGGTGGCCATACAGCTCCTTCATAGCAGGCAGCTGCGCCAGTACTTCATGGTACTTGCCGGTCAGTTCGTCATCGGTGCTGCCGGCCAGCAGGGCGTTGATCTCGGAGTACACGCCCTTGACCCGGCTGCGGATGACGGACTTGACAAAGCGGTAGTCGGTCAGGTTGCCGTCCTTATCCAGCCGCATCAGGCAGGAGAAAGCCAGACGCAGCACGCCCTCGTTCAGACTGCAAATGCCGTTGGACAGCTGCTTGGGCAGCATGGGCACCACCTGATCGGCATAGTAGACGCTGGTAGCGCGGCTGAAGGCCTCGTTGTCCAGCTCGGTACCGGGCTTGACGTAGTTGGAAACATCCGCGATGTGCACGCCCAGCTCAAAGCCGCCGTCCGGAGTCTTGGTCAGGCTGATGGCATCGTCGATATCCTTGGTCTCGGCGCTGTCGATGGTAAAAATGGGCAGGGCGCGCAGATCCATGCGGCCCTCGCAGTCCGCAGCAGACACCTCGGCGTTGTCCAGCTTTTTGGCCTCGTCCCGCACCTTGTCCGGGAAGCGGTTGCGGATATCCTGCGCGTAGAGCAGTGCCTTTGCGCAGCGCTTTGCCTCATCGCAGCTGCCAAAGCGCATGGCCACACCTACGCGGTGATCCTCCTGACGGCTGCCGCGCAGCAGAATCTCCACTGCCACCTTGTCGCCGTCCTTGGCGCTGCCTTCGCAGTCCCGCATGACCTGCATGGAGATGGCGGGGCAATCGTCAGGCACAAACTTCAGGCGGCCCTCCATGCGGTGCATGGTGCCCACCAGAGAATTCTTCTCTTCCAGAACAGCAAGGATCTCGCCCTCATCGCTGCCCTCTACCCGGGGATGTGCAAACTTTTCCACCAGCACCTTGTCGCCGGGCATTGCGCCGCGGGTGAACCGGCCGGGGATAAAGATATCGCTGGTGCCGTCCTCCAGCATGACAAAGGCAAAGTTCTTGCCCAGCTTTACCACCTTGCACAGCAGTGCCTTGTCGGCACGGCCGCTGCGCACGGTGAAGAACACGCCCTGGCGCTGGCAGATGACAGCCTCGTGCACCAGCTGGTCCACAGCCTCCATCACCTTGCGGTCTGCGCCGCGATCCCCGCCGAACTTATTCTTCAGATCTTTTACGGTGCACGGCTGATTCTGGATCGCGTGCTCAATTTTATCGCGCATTGCCATAAAATATTTTCTCCTTCACTTCCGTGGCCGTGCATCTCCTGCGGAGCACAGCCCTGCCTTGAGACGGGCACTTTCCCCTGTCTCCTCTTTGCGGCAGCCCGCAGAACCGGCTGCCCACACTTTTTCTGCACAGAAAAACAGCCCCGTCCGTTCACGGGGCTGCAACGCCTTCTCAGCCTGCCAGACGGCCTGCAAACAGGCAGGCCAGAATAGCAACCATAAAGAACACCACGCCTGCAATGCGGGTGACCTTAGCCAGCATCTGATCTGCCGGGGTCAGTCGCGCATTGTTGGCACCGCCCACACTGCCGTTGATGGCACCGGACAGGCCCTGACCGTGGGTGTGCTGCATGAGGGTGAGGAAAACGATGACCAGCGAAGCCACCAGCAGAATGGCACCGCCAACAATTTCGATAACAGACATGAATCGTAACGCTCCTTTTATTTGTAAATACGGAAAACTACGCAAAAATACAACTATATAGTAGCATAACAAAGCCAAAATTGCAAGTAGAATCCGCGCATTTAACCCGCTGCTTCCAGCGCGGTGCAGACCTGCGCAAAGATGGCTGCACCGGAGTACGCCGTGTGCACCGCACCGTCCTGCAATACCACAATGGTATAGCGGGGCTTTTCTGCCGGCCAGAACCCTGCAAACCACAGGTTGCAGCGCTCGGTACCCTCCGGAGTGAACTGCCCGGTCTGGGCGGTACCGGTCTTGCCGCCCGCCCCGCCGGAAAGCCCGGCGGCATCCTGCGCGGTGCCCTGCTGCACCACCTGTACCAGCATAGCGCGCAAAAGCGCTGCGTTCTGTGCTGAGATCACCCGCCGCCCCCGGGGGC
>OFMD01002078.1_pt1 | contig 10933 bp, 8 predicted proteins | sample 1541211 | NCBI WGS metagenome assembly OFMD01 (sample SAMN04209231, study PRJEB22552) | human gut metagenome | biome: gut; material: feces | host: Homo sapiens | place: USA: Oklahoma | reverse complement strand
ACGGTGCGGGGGTCTTATATGCGGGGATGTCCCGCGTTACACGATCACGGTCAGCAGCATCTTAAAGCGCGTCTGTCCATAGACCGCGTGCGGCACGTGCGCCGGCATGATGATGCTCTCCCCGGCGGAGACGAGGTGCGCCTCGCCGTCGATGGTGAAGCGGCCCGTGCCGTCGAGCACGGTGACGAGCGCGTCGCCGTCGGCAGTGTGCGTGCTGATCTCCTCGTCCTGCTCGAAGGCGAAGAGCGTCATGCTCAGGGCGCGGTTTTGCGCGAGCGTCTTGCTCACGATCTGCCCCTGCTGGTATTCGACCTCGTCGCCGAGGCGCAGCACCTGTGCTTTTTCAATGTTTTTCAGACCCATGATCCGATCTCCTTTGTTCTTGACTGTTGAAATTTTACCCGCCGTGCGGCGGTCGTATACGTTCGTTCAGTTGTCGAGACCCGGCACCTGCGGCAGGGATGCAAAGCTCTCGGCGAGCTGCGCGTCGGTGGGGATGAAGTCACGCATTTCGCCGTTGTGGAACTTCTCGTAGGCGGCCATGTCGAAGTAGCCGGTGCCGGTCAGACCGAAAACGATGGTCTTGGCCTCGCCGGTCTCGCGGCACTTGACGGCCTCGTCGATGGCGACGCGGATGGCGTGACTCGATTCCGGAGCGGGCAGGATGCCCTCGATGCGCGCGAACTGCTCGGCCGCCTCGAACACCTTTGTCTGCTCGATGGCGCGGGCCTCCATGTAGCCGTCGTGGTACAGCTGCGAGAGAATAGAGCTCATGCCGTGGTAGCGCAGGCCGCCGGCGTGGTTCGGTGAGGGGATGAAGCCGCTGCCGAGCGTGTACATCTTGGCCAGCGGGCAGACTTTGCCGGTGTCGCAGAAGTCGTAGGCGAACCTGCCGCGCGTGAGGCTCGGGCAGGAGGCGGGCTCGACGGCGATGAACCGATAGTCGCGCTCACCGCGCAGCTTCTCGCCCATGAACGGGGAGATGAGACCGCCGAGGTTGCTGCCGCCGCCGGCGCAGCCGATAATAATATCCGGCACGACGCCGTATTTGTCAAGGGCCGTTTTCGTCTCCAGACCGATGACCGACTGGTGCAGCAGCACCTGATTGAGCACGCTGCCGAGCACGTAGCGGTAGCCGGGAGTCGAGGTGGCGACCTCGACGGCCTCGCTGATCGCGCAGCCGAGCGAGCCGGTCGTGCCGGGGTGCTCGGCGAGGATGCGCCGGCCAATCTCCGTCTCCGTGGACGGGCTCGGCGTCACGGACGCGCCGTAGGTGCGCATCACCTCGCGGCGGAAGGGCTTCTGCTCATACGAGCACTTGACCATGTAGACCTTGCAGTCGAGACCCAGATAGGCGCAGGCCATCGACAGCGCCGTGCCCCACTGACCGGCGCCGGTCTCGGTCGTGACGCCGCGCAGCCCCTGCTGCTTGGCATAGTACGCCTGCGCGATGGCGGAGTTGAGCTTGTGCGAACCGGAGGTGTTGTTGCCTTCGAACTTGTAGTAGATCTTCGCCGGGGTCTGCAGCTGCTTTTCCAGACAGTAGGCGCGCACGAGCGGCGACGGGCGGTACATCTTGTAAAAATCGCGGATCTCGTCCGGGATGGGGATCTCGCGGTCGTCGTTGTCAAGCTCCTGGCGGATGAGCTCGTCGCAGAATACGGGGCGCAGATCGTCGAACGACATCGGCGCGCCGGTGGCGGGATTGCGCAGCGGCGCGGGCTTGACCTTCATGTCTGCGCGGACGTTATACCATGTGCGCGGCATTTCGTCTTCATTCAGGTAGATCTTATAGGGGATGTTTTCGTTTGCCATGATGTCTGCTCCCTTCGGCGGGGCCTTTCCGGGCAAGAAAAAACGACCCTTGTCCATGAAAGACCAATACGGAATTGATCTTTGGGACAAAAGTCGGAAAACTTCTGCGGTGCCACCCAAATTGGCGCAATGCGCCCACTCAGCGACGTGCCATCACACGCCTTTCCTTGGTAACGGGGGAAAAGCCCGTCGGACTTTACCGCCTCACGGCGTCTCGTCCGCCCTCTGCAGTCCATTCGGCAAGGTCGTCTCTGCTGCACTCGCACCGGCCGGCAGCTCTCTGGGAAAGACGCAAACCCTCGCTTACTTCTCTGCTTCTGTGGTTTGCTGCTTTGAACTTGGCGCAAGCATACGCCCAAATATCATCGCTTGTCAAGCGGGCAAATGCACTTTTTCCGCTTTCCACAAACGCGGTACGCCGCATGGCGGATTCATTAGCTATATAAACACAAAAAGAAGAAAGGCGCTTGAAAATTCAGGTATAACTCACACTTTACATTCGCAAAACGGCGGCATATACTGAGACCATCCCGGAGTGGGTTCGGGTCCGGCAAACAGAGAATGGAGGGATCACCATGACGGAAAACAAGACATTATGTATTGCCTGTAAGTACAAATTCCATGATCGGGATCTGCAGCCGTGCGCAGACTGCCTGCGCAGCACACAGCTGGCGCAGCAGGGCATCGACCGGTATCAGCGGGCTGCGCAGCCGCAGCAGGCATCGCCCGCTTCGGAGACGCGCAAGGTGCATCCGGCGGCCAGAACGCTGTGCTTTGCCTGTAAATATATGTACTGCGACTGGGACGCCGAGCCGTGCCTGACGTGCCTGCGCCACACGCTGGCGGAGGCGGGGCAGGCGGACGCCTTCGAGCAGGCTCAGACGGAAAAAGACAGGCTTTTATGAATTTTGCTAAATATATCGATTAAGAAAACAAATAGTTTGGCGGTTATCGCCGTTGATTTTTGCGTGCGATTTCCCCTATAATAAGAGCGTGCAAGGGAGCACATCTTCGAACAGAAGTTGTGCTCCCTTGCGTTTTTTTTATTTCCTTCGCCCACAAAAAACGGAAAAAACACAAAAAACGGAACTGGACCCACCGGGCGGGCGAACATTCAGATAGGAGGATATGAACATGAAACTGAAACGATTGACTGCATTGCTTCTCTCTGTCATGCTGGTGCTCTCACTGGCAGCGTGCGGAGGCGGAAAAGACGCCAAAGATGATTCTGCCGACGGCGATCTGTCGGGCAAAGAGATCATCATCGGCAATATCACCCCGGTGACCGGCGCACAGGCGGCCTACGGCCTGGCCATCACGAACTCCATCCAGATGGCGATCGACGAGATCAACGCCGACGGCGGCATCCTCGGCGCGACCGTGAAGCTCTCCACCAAGGACGATCAGGGCACGCCGGCAGAAGCGGTTTCCGGCTTCAACTCGCTGCTCAGCGAGGGCGCGGCGGCCATCATCGGCGCAACGCTCTCGAGCTGCACGTCCGCGATCACGAGTCTGGCCGACGATGAGGGCATCGTGCTCGTCACGCCGAGCTCCACGGCAGATTCCATCACCACCACAGACGACTATGTGTTCCGCTCCTGCTTCAAGGACAGCTTCCAGGGCGAGATGGTCGCGGCCTACGCCAAGGATCAGGGCTGGACGAAAGCCGCGGTCCTGTACGCGACCGGCGACACCTACTCCTCCGGCCTGCACGACTCGTTCGTGAAGGCGGCCGAGAAATACGGCATCGAGATCGTCTGCGAGCAGTCCTCGTCCGACACCGGCGCCGTGGACTTCTCCTCGCAGCTGGCGACCATCGCAGCCTCCGGCGCGGATATGCTCTTTGCCCCGTATTACTACGACGCGGTCGGCCCGAAAATCATCCCGCAGGCTCGTGAGGCCGGCTTCAAGGGCGCGATCATGGGCTGCGACGGCTTTGACGGCACGCAGGACTACACCACCGGCGACCTGAGCGCTTATGAGAATGTCTACTTCACCAACCACTATTCCCCGGAGGACAGCTCCGAGATCGTGCAGTCCTACGTCAAGAACTACACGGAAAAGTACGGCTCGGAATCCATGAACGCCCTCGGCGCTCTGGCGTATGACGCCATGTACATGGTCAAGCAGGCCATTGAGAAGGCTGGCAGCATCGATCACGAGGCCATCCGCGACGCGATGAGCGGCATGCACTATGTCGGCGTCACCGGCGACATGACCCTTGACGAGACCGGCACACCGGAAAAGAGCGTGGCCATCCTGACCTTCACGCCCTCTGACGGCAAGCTCGTGCAGAAGTTCGTCAAGACGCAGAGCTGACCCGACCCCGGCGATACAGCCGGGACCGGACGCGATCCAAAGCAATGACCTTTGCGCGAAAGCGCCGACCGGCGCTTTCGCGCACGAATATTCCGGCGCGGCTGACCTGCGCAAAAACCGAAAGGCATGGAGAGAATATGACTGACTTTTTACAGCAACTCATCATCGGGCTGCGCCTCGGCAGCGTCTATGCGCTCGTGGCGCTCGGCTATACGATGGTTTACGGCATTATCCGACTCATCAACTTTGCGCACGGCGACTTCATCATGGTCGGCGGCTATACGCTGTATTTCACCGTGCCGATCCTGCTGCACAGCATGGGGCTGCCGGCGTGGACGGGCGTGATCGCGGCCATTGTGATCTGCGCGCTCGTGGGCGTTGTGGTCGAGCTGGTGGCCTACCGGCCGGTGCGGCGCAAGGGCACGAGCATGTCGGCGCTCATCACGGCGATCGCCATGAGCCTGCTGCTGGAAAACCTCGCGCAGGCCATCCCGGCCATGGGACCGAACCCGCGCGTGATCTCCGACGAGATCTTCAGCACGGCACCGATCTCCATCGGCGGCGTGTCGGTGAATATGGCGGCCGTCGTCACGATCATCATCGCAGCCATCGTTATGGCGGCGCTGCAGCTGTTTGTGCAGAAGACGAAGCTCGGCCGCGCCATGCGCGCCGTGTCCGAGAACAAGGAGGCGTCCACACTTGTGGGCATCAATGTCAACCGCACGATCGTGACGACGTTTGCCATCGGCTCTGGGCTTGCGGCAGTTGCGGCGCTGATGTACTGCGCGCAGTATCACACCGTGACGACGACAATGGGGTCCATGCTGGGCCTCAAGGCGTTCGTTGCAGCCGTCATGGGCGGCATCGGCCTGATCCCGGGCGCCATGCTCGGCGGCATCGTCGTCGGCATCATCGAGGCGCTCGTGACGGCATACATCAGCTCGTCGCTGGCAAATGCCGTGGTGTTTTTGATCCTGATCGTGATGCTGCTGGTCAAGCCGGCCGGCATCCTCGGAAAGAATGTAGGTGAGAAGGTATGAATACGCTGCAAAAAAAGAAACTGCGCGGTACCGGCGTCAACTGCGGCCTGATCGTGCTGCTCTTTGCCGTGGTGCTGCTGCTTGGTCAGGTGCTCCCGGACAATACCTATCGCCGCGTGCTGGTACCGATCATCTGGCAGATGTGTATCTTCATCCTGCTCGGCACGTCGCTCAACCTCACGCTCGGCTATCTGGGCCAGCTCACGCTTGGGCACATGGGCTTTGCGGGCATCGGCGCGTATACCGCCGCGCTGAGCTCGCTCGCGCTTGAGCGCGCGGGCGTGTTCGAGGCGTCCAAGGCGGCGCCCGGCCAGCTCATTCTGGTCGTGCTCGGCTGCTGTCTGCTCGGCGCCATTTTCGCAGGGCTGCTCGGACTGCTCGTGGGCATTCCGGCGCTGCGTCTGCGCGGCGACTATCTGGCCATCGTGACGCTCGGCTTCGGCCTCATCGTCGAAAACGTCATCGCAAACCTGCCCTTTGCCGGTGGTGACGGTCTGGCGAGCGGAACGGCCAGCTCCTCGCTCTATGCCAACGGTCTCGGGCTGTCGACCTCGCTGCAGGCAAAGTATGTGTGGCTCGTGCTGGGCATCACCGTTTTGTGCATCGCGCTCATGTGCACATTCATCCGCTCCAAATACGGCCGCGCCATCGAGGCCATCCGCGACGATGAGATCGCAGCGGCGGCCTCCGGCGTGAACACAACGTACTATAAGATCCTTACGTTCGTTATCTCGGCATTCTTTGCAGGGCTTGCCGGCGGACTGTATGCCACATGCTTTTCCTCACTCACGACGGCGAGCTTTACGTTCACCAGTGCCTCGATCTGGAATTCGACTTTCATCGTCGTCATCGTGGTGCTTGGCGGCATGGGCTCCATGACCGGCTCGGTGCTGGCGGCCGTCGCGATGTATCTGCTCAACTATGAGATCAAAAACGGCGCATGGGTGTCGGCGCTGCCGGGCTTTGTGCAGTCGCTGTTTCAGTTCCCGATGCTGATCTATGCGCTCGTGCTGCTGGTCGTCATCATTTTCCGTCCAAGAGGCATTCTGGGCACATATGAATTTTCACTCGACCGGCTGCTGTTCGACGGCCGTCTGGCCGGGAAGAAAAAGGCCAAGGCCAGGAAGGGAGGCGCCGACGCATGACCGATACCAGACCCGTTGTGCTCAAAGCGGAGCACCTCGGCATTACGTTCGGCGGCCTGAAGGCCGTGTCGGACTTCAACATGGAGATCCATGAGGGCGAGCTCATGGGACTCATCGGTCCGAACGGTGCAGGCAAGACCACGGTCTTTAACCTGCTCACCGGTGTGTATGTGCCGACGGAGGGGGCATTCTACCTCTGCGGTCAGAAGCTCAACGGCAAGCAGACCTATCAGGTGGTAGAGGCCGGCATTGCCCGCACGTTTCAGAACATCCGCCTGTTCAAGGCCATGACGGTGCTCGACAACGTGAAGATCGCCTTCACGAAGGACATTCACTACAACCTTGCCGACAGCCTTCTGCGCACGAAAAAGTACTGGAACACGGAGCAGGAGCTGACCGACAAGGCCATGGAATACCTGCGCATCGTCCATCTGGATGACAAGGCCGGACAGCTCGCGTCCAGCCTGCCCTACGGCCAGCAGCGCAAGCTGGAGATCGCCCGCGCGCTGGCAACGAACATGAAGCTGCTGCTGCTCGACGAGCCGGCAGCCGGCATGAACCCGACCGAGACGGCAGAGCTGCTCTCGTGCATCAACACCATCCGCGATACGTTCCATGTGGCCATTTTGCTCATCGAGCACGATATGAGCCTGGTCATGCGCGTCTGTGAGCGCATCCAGGTCATCAATTTCGGCCAGACGATCGCTGCCGGACTCCCGTCGGAGATCGCGAGCAATCAGGAGGTCATTGAGGCGTATCTCGGCGAAGAGGAGGCGGACGACGATGCTGAAGATTGAAGATCTGGAGGTGTCCTACGGCGCTGTGCAGGCGCTGCGCGGCATCAGTATGGAGGTCAATGACGGCGAGATCGTCTCGCTCATCGGCGCCAACGGTGCCGGCAAGACCACCACGCTGCACGCCATCACCGGGCTCGTGCCCATCAGGAGCGGCTCCGTGATCTACGACGGACACGACCTGCGCAAGACAGACCCCAGTCGCATCGTCACCATGGGCCTTGCGCACGTGCCGGAGGGACGGCAGGTGTTCACGCGCATGACCGTTGCGGAGAACCTTGCCATGGGCGCGTATTTCCGCAAGGACAAAAAGGCGATCGCGGACGATCTCGAGCGGGTCTATGCCCGCTTCCCGCGCCTGAAGGAGCGCGCAAAGCAGCTCGCGGGCACGCTCTCCGGCGGCGAGCAGCAGATGCTGGCCATGGGCCGCGCGATCATGAGCGCACCGAAGCTCATCGTCATGGACGAGCCGTCCATGGGCCTGTCGCCCGTGCTCGTGCAGGAGGTGTTTTCCATCATCGGCACGATGCATGAGCTTGGCATCACGATTCTGCTCGTGGAGCAGAACGCGAAGATGGCGCTCGCCATCGCCGACCGTGCCTATGTGCTCGAAAACGGACGCACCACCATGTCCGGCGGCGCACGCGATCTGCTGCATGATGATAAGGTGCGCAAGGCCTATCTCGGCGCGTGAATACAAACAAGCATCATCAGGCGGAGCCGCTTTTCGGCTCCGCCTGATTTCGTTTTGAAGCGGCGTCTTGCGCGTGGACTGCATCTGCGCAAGATGCCGCTTTTGCGGTTCTGTGGTAGAGACAACTTCACGCGACACATAGATTTTGCGGTAATTATGTCGCAAAACGTGTCAATTGTGCATATGGCCTTACATTTATACTTGCGAAATGGTATCAATAGGATTGGAACAAATACTTGCTGCTACTTGCTGCGTTGATGTGAGTCTTGGATGCCATGTACGCAGCACGCAGAAAAGTGCGCAAAATCACGAGAAAAATGTAGGGAGGAGACCATATGAGAAAACGACGTTTGAGCGAAGGGGTGTGCTAGCACTAGTGCAGGTTCATCGCTTGCTTTCGAATCCAACTCATTGAATTGTTAATTGATTGTATTTTTTGGCGAGTTTAACGCCTTAAAGTGCAGCGGAAAGGTGTGGTCAGAAACGTGAAACGTGTTATTTCGATTATCTTAATTATTTGCCTAATAGCAAGTTTTTCAATTACGGGGGCTTTTGCGGCTGGAGAAGACTATCGCGGATGGGCGCAGTCAGACTCGCGGTGGGGTAATCTCCCGATGGGGTCATCAGGTTCAACAGTATCAAGTATTGGCTGCTGCGTCACATCTGTGACAAAGCTAATTATTCAGGCAGGACTGCGCAATTCAAATGATTTCAATGTTGGAACACTTGTCCGTTGGCTTAATAATAATGGCGGGTTCACTTCCGACGGAGGCTTATACTGGGGAAAGCCGGGAGAATGTGTTTCCGGTTGGTCAAACTATGGTGATGTTTTGGGATATGGGTCGTATTCATCGTCATCATATAATGACCAGATGATTGCGTGGATCCGCAAGGGATTACATATGTTGATCAACGTAAATTCTGGCGGTCACTGGGTTGCGGTCGATGAAGCAAAGTCGCTGGCGACCGGGCAAATATATATTATGGATTCCCTGAGCGGTGCGCAAAATACGGATTTAACACTTGCGAGTAGATACGCATCCTTTAATGCCATCCATGCATACACTGGTGGTTCCACGCCTAGCGGCGGAACAGTGACACCAGATCCGGGACTGTCCGTTAAGGAGACAATTAATTGCAGACGTAAAATCAAGCTCCCGGAGCGCGTGGTCAATCTGTATAGCAATCCGACAGATACGACACGCCTGACGTATTTTGATTATGGCCCGACCGTGTATTCATCTCGCTATGCCGTTATGAGTGATGGCAGCATCATGTACGAGGTCGGTGCGACGAACCATCAGGGACAGGACATAAAAGTGTGGCTGAAGTATGAAAGTGACATGACCGTCACAAAGCAGCATACTTACGGCAGTACGCAATACGAATCTGCGCATCCGCACCGTGGTTATCGGGTATGTGAGTGCGGAGACAAAACTTATACCGGGGAAACGACAACCAGAGACGACTGCAGTGAATGCGGTGGGGAAGTGAAATATGCTGTGGAAGGCGGCTATCTCACGTTCGATAAAAAGACAGGAACCGTTACCGATTGCGATTCGTCCGTTACCAAAGCCAATATTCCGCATACGATCAAAGGTGTGACCGTGACGAGCATTGGCAATGGCGCTTTCGGTTGGTGTAAATCTTTGACCGGTGTGACGATTCCGGACAGCGTGACGAGCATTGGCGGTAGTGCTTTCTATGGCTGCACATCTCTGACCAGCGTGACGATCCCGGACAGTGTGACGAGCATTGGCGGTAGTGCTTTCGGTAATTGCAAATCTCTGACAAACATGACGATCCCGGACAGCGTGACGCTCATTGGCAATGGTGCTTTCCTGGGTTGCACATCTCTGACCAGCGTGACGATCCCGGACAGCGTGACGAGCATTGGAGAGCAGGCTTTCTCTGAATGCACATCTCTGACCAGTGTGACGATCCCGGACAGCGTGACGAGCATTGGAGAGCAGGCTTTCATGGGTTGCACATCTCTGACCAGCGTGACGATCCCGGACAGCGTGACGAGCATTGGAGAGCAGGCTTTCTCTGAATGCACATCTCTGACCAGTGTGACGATCCCGGACAGCGTGACGAGCATTGGCGATGGTGCTTTCGCTTCGTGTACATCTTTGACCGGTATATGGGTCGCTGAGGGCAACAACGATTACTCCAGCGATGCGTCCGGTGTTCTGTTCAACAAAGATAAGATAACTTTGGTGCAATGTCCGGGTACTTTTAGAGAATATACGATCCCGGACAGCGTGACGAGCATTGGAGAGCAGGCTTTCATGGGTTGCTCATCTCTGACCAGCGTGACGATCCCGGACAGCGTGACGAGCATTCACTGGGGTGCTTTCTATGATTGCACATCTCTGACCAGTGTGACGATTCCGGACAGCGTGACGAGCATTGGTGCTTGGGCTTTCCGTGACTGCACATCTCTGACCGATGTGTACTATGCCGGGAGCGAGGCGCAATGGAAAGCGATCTCTATTTCTTCCAATGGAAATGATGACCTTTTGACCGCCAACATCCATTACAATTATGTTTCCCATACCCACAGCTACAAGGATGTTGTGACCGCGCCGACCTGCACCGAAAAGGGGTACACGACGCACACCTGCGCCTGCGGCGAGAGCTACCGCGACGGCTATACCGCCGCTCTGGGTCACGCATGGGACAACGGCAAAGTGACGAAGGAGCCGACAGAGACGGAGACCGGCATCAGGACCTATGCCTGCACGCGCTGCAGCGCGACGAAGACGGAAACCATCCCGAAGCTCACGCACGAACACAGCTACAAGGCAGTCGTCACCGCGCCGACGTGCACGGCCAAGGGCTATACGACCCACACCTGCGCCTGCGGCGACAGCTATGTGGACACTTATGTGGATGCTCTGGGTCACGCATGGGACAACGGCAAAGTGACCAAGGAGCCGACCGCGACGGAGACCGGCGTCAGAACCTATACCTGCACGCGCTGCCATGAGACGAAGACGGAGTCTATCCCGGTCGTCAGCGTCGACGTGACGCAGATGTTCACCGATGTGGAGAAAAACTGGGCGTATCCCGGCATCCAGTACTGCGTGACGCACGGCATCATGGGCGGCATGGGCGACGGCA
>OFMD01002073.1_pt1 | contig 10949 bp, 7 predicted proteins | sample 1541211 | NCBI WGS metagenome assembly OFMD01 (sample SAMN04209231, study PRJEB22552) | human gut metagenome | biome: gut; material: feces | host: Homo sapiens | place: USA: Oklahoma | reverse complement strand
CGATGCGGCACAGAAACTTGCAACAGGTGTGATTTCCATGGAAACATTAAAAGGATTAAATGAAAATGAAACCAGAGATAAACTAATTAGCATAAAGGGCGTAGGCGAAAAAGTGGCCAACTGTGTAATGTTGTTTTCTTTAGGCTTTCGAGAAGCATTCCCAGTAGATGTTTGGATAAAGAGAATAATGGAAAGCGTTTATTTTAATGGAGAGGATACACCAAAAGACCAAATTCAGCTTTTTGCAAAAGAACAGTATGGAGAATATGGCGGTTATGCACAGCAATACCTCTTTTGTTTTGGAAGAGAAAACAAGGTTGGAACGAAGAAATAATTAGCAAAAAATATAATCAGCAACAGAATAATTTATAAAGTTTTGATGACAAAATATTAAATAATTGTAAAAAATCAGATTTACTATTGCATTAATTCCAAAAAGTGTTAATATAGTTCATAGTTGATTGGCACTCAAAGAAGATGAGTGCTAACAAAGAAATGAGACAGAATAGATGGAGGTTTTAAAATGAAATTAGTACCATTAGCAGACAGAGTAGTATTAAAGCAGAGCACTCCTGAAGAAAAAACAAAGTCAGGAATAATTTTAACAAGTCAGACACAGGAAAAACCACAACAGGCAGAAGTTGTTGCAGTAGGTCCCGGTGGAGTAATTGATGGAAAAGAAGTAACAATGACAGTTAAGGTTGGAGATAAGGTTATCTTTTCAAAATATGCAGGAAATGAAGTTAAGCTAGACGAAGAAGAATTTATTATTGTAAAACAGTCTGACATTCTTGCTGTTGTTGAAGACTAATAAAGGGTTAAAGCCCTAAATTATATAACCAGTTTGGAGGTAATTTAAAATGGCTAAGGAAATTAAATATGGAGCAGAAGCCAGAAAGGCTTTAGAAGCCGGCGTAAATCAGTTGGCAGATACAGTAAAGGTTACATTAGGACCTAAAGGAAGAAATGTAGTATTGGATAAATCTTTTGGCGCACCTTTAATTACAAATGATGGTGTTACAATTGCAAAGGAAATTGAATTAGAAGATTCTTTTGAAAATATGGGCGCACAGCTTGTAAAGGAAGTTGCTACAAAGACTAACGATGTAGCAGGTGACGGTACAACAACAGCCACGGTTTTGGCTCAGGCAATGATTAATGCAGGTATGAAGAACCTTGCTGCAGGAGCTAATCCTATTATCTTAAGAAAAGGTATGAAGAAGGCTACAGATTGTGCTGTAGAAGCAATTGCTGACATGAGCAGTGTTGTAACAGGAAAAGAACAGATTGCCAAGGTTGCAGCTATTTCAGCAGGTGATGAAGAAGTTGGTAACATGGTTGCAGATGCAATGGAAAAGGTTTCTAACGACGGTGTTATTACTATTGAAGAATCAAAGACGATGAAGACTGAACTTGACCTTGTAGAAGGTATGCAGTTTGACAGAGGATATATTTCAGCATATATGGCAACAGATATGGAAAAGATGGAAGCTACACTTGATGATCCATATATTCTTATTACAGATAAGAAGATTTCAAATATTCAGGAAATCCTTCCTGTTCTTGAACAGATTGTTCAGTCAGGAGCTAAGCTTCTTATAATTGCTGAAGATGTTGAAGGTGAAGCATTAACAACATTAATCGTTAACAAGTTAAGAGGAACATTTAATGTTGTAGCTGTTAAGGCACCAGGATACGGTGACAGACGTAAAGAGATGTTAAAGGATATTGCAATCCTTACAGGTGGTCAGGTTATTTCAGAAGAATTAGGTCTTTCACTTGCAGATACTAAGATTGAAGATTTAGGTAGAGCTAAATCAGTTAAAGTTGCAAAAGAAAACACAATTATTGTTGATGGTCTTGGAAATTCAGAAGAAATTGCAGGCAGAGTTGCACAGATTAAGGCACAGTTGGAAGAAACAACATCTGAATTTGACAAAGAAAAATTACAGGAAAGACTTGCTAAGTTAGCAGGTGGTGTTGCAGTTATCAGAGTTGGTGCAGCAACAGAACCTGAAATGCAGGAAAATAAACTTAGAATGGAAGATGCTTTAAATGCTACAAGAGCTGCAGTCGAAGAAGGTATTATTGCAGGTGGTGGTTCAGCATATATCCATGCTTCTAAGAAGGTTGCTGAATTAGTAGAAAGTTTAGAAGGAGATGAGAAGACAGGTGCTTCTATTATCCTTAAAGCACTTGAAGCACCATTATTTACTATTTCACACAATGCAGGACTTGAAGGTTCAGTTATTGTAAACAAAGTTCGTGAATCAGAACCTGGTACAGGATTCGATGCATTACACGGAGAATATGTAAAAATGGTTGATGCAGGTATTCTTGATCCGGCTAAGGTTACAAGAAGTGCATTACAGAATGCTACAAGTGTTGCAAGTACATTACTTACAACAGAATCAGTTGTAGCTAATATTAAAGAAGATACACCGGCTATGCCACAAATGAATCCAGGCATGGGAATGTAATATATATTCTGATAATTTATTTAAAGGTCTACAGAATGAAATCTGTAGGCCTTTATTTTTTTGAATAACTGGAATTCTGAAAGACTTATTATCTAAAAAAGTGAGAAAAATCTAATTTAATCAAAAATTTATAAAATATGGACAAAAAATATATAAATATACCACTTTAATGGTAAAAATAGCCAAAAACTATTGCCTAATATTGTACATTTAGTTTAAAAACATTTTTTTACCCTTAATTATTTGGAATAGGGTTTATACTATGGTAAACTAATTGAAACGATTTAAATTATTTTATGGGAATGAAAAAGGAGAAAATAATGAAAGGATTAAAAGATTTTAAAAAGAAATTTTTGGTTGTAACATTAGTGACAGCAGTTACTTTTTCAGGTATAAATCTGCCGGTTACAACAGTTGATGCGGCAACTGCTGTAGCTCCAAGTGTATTATCTTTTGTAGAACAGGATGATAGTACATGCACAATCAAGTGGAGTAGTGTTCAGGGAGCAACTTATAATGTTTACAAGGCTAAAAGCCATTATGCAACATATAACAAGGTTGCTACAGTAGACACTAACTCATATACTGACACAGCATATGATGGTGAATATTATAAGGTTACATCTGTAGTTAATGGTACAGAATCTTCTATGTCACTTGCAACATCATATGAAATTGAAACATTTGGTTATAATACTAATATTTTTGAACCAACAGATAACAATTCAGAAATTCAAAGCTACATAAACAATGTTTATAAGACAACAGAATCAGGTCAGTTTGGTAGTGACAGATATGCATTTCTTTTTGCACCTGGAACATATTCTGACAGCTTAAATGTTGAAATTGGATTTTATACTCAGGTTGCAGGACTTGGATTAACTCCAACAGAAACAACAGTTGGAAATATTCGTTCTAAGGCTGAATGGATGAAAGGCAGAAAGTATGATGGTGCTGTAAACTATAATGCGTTATGTAACTTCTGGCGTTCAGTAGAAAACTTAACAACAACATCTAAGTCTACAATTTGGGCTGTTTCTCAGGCAACATCAATGAGAAGAATGAATATAAAAGGAAATTTATATTTACATCAGGATGGAGGTTATGCCAGCGGTGGTTTCCTTGCAGATACAAAGGTGGCAGGAACAGTTTCAGGTGGTTCACAGCAACAGTGGCTTACAAGAAACTCTGAAATGAGTAATTTTGAAGGTGTTGTTTGGAACAATGTTTTAGTTGGGTGTGGCAGCAACGTTAAAGGAGTGGAAAAAGGCTGGCCATATGCAGCTAACACAGTAGTAGAAAAAACTCCTGAAGAAGTAGAAAAGCCATTCCTTACAGTAAAAGACGGTGAATACAGTGTTTTTGTTCCTAAAGTAAAAAACAATACAGTAGGTGTTTCATGGTCAGGGGATAAGGTTGACGGTGAGTTTATTGATTTAGATAAATTTTATGTTGCAAAACCTGGCGACAGTGTTGCAAAGATTAATAGTCAGCTTAATGCAGGAAAGAATTTAATCTTAACACCTGGTATCTATTCATTAGATGCACCTATTGAAATCAAGAATGAAGACACAATAGTTTTAGGACTTGGATATGCAACATTAAAGCCAACAAATGGCAATGAATGTATGAAAGTTGCTGATGTTGGTGGCGTTTCTATTGCAGGTGTTTTATTTGATGCCGGACAGGTTAATTCATCAACACTTTTAACTGTTGGTACAGCAGGAAATAAGACAAGCCACAAGGATAATCCTATTACTCTTTGCGATACATTCTATAGAGTAGGTGGAGCAGATGAAACTCCGGGTAAGGCAACAACTTGCGTCATAATTAATAGTAGTGATGTAATTGGAGATAACTTCTGGGTATGGAGAGCAGACCACGGTAAAGGTGTAGGATGGACAAAGAATACAGCAGATCACGGTGTAATTATTAACGGTGATAATGTTACAACATACGGTTTAATGGTTGAACATTTCCAGAAATACCAGACAATGTGGAATGGTAACGGTGGAAAATGTTATATGTATCAGAGCGAACTTCCGTACGATATTCCTAATCAGAGTTCATGGAATGCATCTGGAAGTTATGGATATACAGACTATAAGGTTGCCGATAATGTAACAAGCCATGAAGGATATGGAATAGGCATTTACTCATGTTATCAGGCAGGAACATGTTTCCTTAAGTCAGCAATTGAATGTCCTAACACACCAAATGTTAAGTTTACAAATGTATGTACATATAGTTTGAGTGGAAATGGTGGCATAGATTATGCCATTAATAACAGTGGTTACGCTGTTATGGCAAACGGTGAAATGTGTAAAGTAATGTCATACAACAATGGCAATGCAGCACAGGACAAGACATATGAAAATGCCAGAAAATATATTTGGGGTACAACAGTTGACATTAAAGGAAAGACAGATTTATTCTCAGATACATTTAAAGCAACATATACAGGTAAGAACATTACCCCTAAGGTAACAGTAAAATATAAAAACATTACTTTAAGAGAAGGCATTGACTATAAAGTTGTTTACAAGAACAACAAAAAAATCGGCACAGCAAAGATTTATGTAATTGGTCTTAATAATTTTAAAGACAGCAATACATATAAGATGAAAATTATTCCGGCTAAGACAAAGATAACAAAGAAGAAAGCTACAAAGAAAAAAATCACTTTAAAACTTAAAAAAGTTAAAGGTGCAACAGGCTATCAGGTTATGTATTCTCTTAAAAAGAACTTTAAGGGTAAGAAAAACATTAACACAAAGAAGAGAACTGTTGTTATTAAGAGAAAGAAATCAGGTAAGTATTATGTAAAGGTTAGAGCTTACAAAAAAATTGGTAAGAAATATGTATATGGAAATTATACAAAGAGAATAACAATTAAATAAAGAAGCTGTCAAAAAGTTTTCAATTTGATTTTTTAAGAAAAGGACTATTTACGTATTAAGATTATGCAAATAGTCCTTTTTATATGGCAATAGGACTTTTTCTATGATAAAATAACCTGTAGCTTTACATAATGATTAGCTTTGGAGAATAAAATGGATTTAAATAATTTGAAAGGTATTGGAGAGAAAACTGAAAAATTATTTTATAAGGCAGGTATTGAAAAGGTTAATGACCTTTTAAGATACTATCCAAGATATTATGATGTTTTTGAAGAACCTGTTTTGATAAGAGATTTGGAATGTGACAGAACTCAGGCAATAAAGGGAACTGTTGTTAGAGAGGTATCTGTTAAAAGAGTGCGAAACCTTCAGGTTGTTACAGGGTATCTTAGAGATGAAAGAGGGGACGCCATTAAGGCCACATGGTTTAACTCACCTTATTTAAAGGGAAAGCTTACAATTGGAAGTACCTTTATTTTTAGAGGATTTGTAAAAGAAAACTATAGCAACTTTTCTATTGAGCAACCTAAAATTTTTGGCATTGCAGAGTACAATAAGAAAAAAGGTGAAATGCAACCTGTATATCCATTAGTTTCAGGTTTAACAAATAATATGGTTCAAAAAGCTGTTAAGCAGGCGCTTAAACTAGTTGAAACAGAAGAATTTCTTCCTGAGAAAATCAGGAATAAATATGGCTTGGAGGGTTTACAGCAGGCAATAGAGCATATTCATTATCCTACAGACAAAAATCAGTTATATAGTGCAAGAAAAAGACTGATTTTTGATGAGTTCTTTATGTTTATTTATAACATTCGTAATTTAAAGGATAAAAATACCGAAATTCATAACCGGTATATATTGGAGGAACCAAAAGAAGTTAAAACTTTAATAAATAATCTTCCATATGAACTTACAAATGCACAAAAACGTACCTGGGAAGAGATTAAAAGAGATATATCTTCAACTAAGGTTATGAACCGATTGATACAGGGAGATGTAGGTTCAGGAAAAACAATTATAGCTTTTTTTGCATTAATAACTGCTGCATTAAATAATGGTCAGGGGGCGATGATGGCTCCAACTGAAGTTCTTGCAAGACAGCACTATGATAACCTTATAGAATTGATTAAGGAACATAACATTAATGTGAATCCGGTAGTTCTTGTAGGATCAATGACAGCAAAAGAAAAAAGAGAAGCTTATAAAGTTATCGAATCAGGAGATGCAGATATAATAATTGGAACTCATGCCTTAATTCAGGAAAAAGTTAATTACAATAATTTGACAATGGTAGTAACTGACGAACAGCACAGGTTTGGTGTAAGACAAAGAGAAGCCATTTCTGAAAAAGGTGAACATCCACACATTATGGTAATGAGCGCAACTCCAATTCCAAGAACATTAGCAATAATAATGTATGGTGATTTGGATATTTCCGTAATTGATGAACTTCCGGCTAACAGACTTCCTATAGCTAACTGTGTTGTTGGAACAGATTACAGACCTAACGCATATGATTTTATGACTAAGCAGATAGCAAAGGGCCGACAGGTTTATGTTATCTGTCCTACTGTTGAATATAGTGAAGCTGTTGAAGGTGAGAATGTTATTGAATATGCAGAAAAATTAAAAAGAATAATGCCTGTATCAGTAAACATTGAATTTCTTCACGGAAGAATGAAACCGGCAGAAAAAAATGAGATTATGGATAGATTTGCCAATAATCAGATTCAAATACTTGTTTCTACAACGGTAGTTGAAGTAGGGGTTAATGTGCCTAATGCAACCGTAATGATGGTGGAAAATGCTGAACGATTCGGTCTTGCCCAACTTCATCAGCTTAGAGGACGTGTAGGTCGAGGAAAATATCAGTCTTACTGCATTTTTATTAATGGTTCAGGAAAGAAAGAAGCATTAGAAAGACTAAATATTCTTTGCAAGTCAAATGATGGCTTCTTAATAGCCAATGAGGACTTGAAATTGCGAGGCCCCGGAGACTTCTTCGGTGTAAGACAAAGTGGTGATTTTGAGTTTAGACTAGGAGATATAATGAACGATGCAAATATATTAAAGCAGGCATCAGAGGCTGTCGAATTAATTTTAAATGAAGAGGTTGAAATTTCTGACAAACAGCGTAAAATAATCATAGAATATGAAAACGATTCTATCAATATATAAAATATTTGGTGTTACATAAAGTAACGGAATGGAGTTTAAAATGAATATAGTAGTTCTTTGTGGTGGAAACAGCACAGAAAGAGAAGTATCAATTAATTCAGGATCAATGGTTTGTGAAGCTTTAAGAAAGAAGAATCATAATGCTATTCTGATGGATGTATACTTTGGACTTGAAGATATAGATATTTTTGAAAAATCAGCTAGCGAATATGATGTTGAAAGTGTAAAGAAGAACATTCAGTCATTATCAGATAAGGTTAGCGAAGACAGAAGAAGTTTCTTTGGTAATAATGTTATTGAAATTTGCCAGAAAGCTGATATTGTTTTTATGGCTCTTCACGGAAAGAATGGTGAAGACGGAAAGTGTCAGGCAGCTTTTGATTTATATGGTATTAAATATACAGGTTCAGGCCATCTTGCAAGTGCAATAGGAATGGACAAAGGCGTTACAAAACAGATTTTTATGTCAAAAGGTGTTCCAACAGCTAAGAGTGTGTGGATTAAAAAAGGCGAAAGCACAGACCTTAAAGACTATGGAATGAAAGTTCCTGTTGTAGTTAAAGCATGTAATGGTGGTTCAAGCGTTGGCGTTGTTCTTGTTCACCAAGAAAGTGAATATGAAGATGCAGTAAAAACCTGTTTTGAATTAGATAATCAGATCCTTGTGGAAGACTTTATTAAAGGCAGAGAGTTTTCCATTGGTGTTATTAATAAAAAAGCCCTTCCTGTAGTTGAAATTATTCCAAGAGATGGATGGTATGATTACAAGAATAAATATAACGGAGCTACAGAAGAAGTCTGTCCTGCCAATCTTAATGATGAATTAACAAAGAAGATTCAAAAGGTAGCTGAGGATGCATGTAATGCTATTGGCTGTGAACCTTATGCAAGAGCAGATGTTATGATGGATGCTGATGGCAATATGTTCTGTCTTGAAGTTAATACCTTGCCGGGAATGACAGCAACATCACTTGTACCACAGGAAGCAAAGGCATTAGGTATGGATTTCCCTACATTGTGTGATTATCTTGTAGAGTTATCATTAAAAAAGAATAACTAAAATGTTTTAATTAAACAATTTTGAACTGAAAATAAGGAATATACTTTTATGAAAAATATGACTTTGGAAAACATTGCGAAAGCTTGCAATGGTATTTATGTTGGAGATGAAGATTTAAAATCAAAAGAAATAACAGGTGTGGAAAAAGATAGCCGACTTATTGAAGACGGTTATTTGTATCTTCCTTTTGTGGGAGCAAGAGTGGATGGTAACGATTTTATACCACAGGTTTTTGATAAAGGGGCTTTGTGTACTTTATCAGAAAAGGAGTTGGATAATCCTAAGGGACCTTATATTAAGGTAGAATCAGTTGCAACAGCCCTTAAAGATATTGCTGAATTCTATAGAAAACAACTTAGCTGTAAGATTATCGGAATAACAGGAAGTGTTGGAAAAACAAGCACGAAAGAGATTATTGCGTCTGTTTTGGAAGAAAAATTTAAAGTTTTAAAAACTGAGGGCAATTACAATAACGAAATTGGTGAGCCTCTTACAATTTTAAAAATAAGAGATGAACATGAAGTTGCTGTTATAGAAATGGGCATTAGTGATTTTGAGGAAATGCACAGATTAGCTAAAGTTTCAAGACCTGATGTTTGTGTAATTACTAATATTGGAACATGTCATCTTGAAAACTTAGGAGATAGAGATGGCGTATTTAAGGCAAAGACAGAAATGTTTGATTATGCATCTAAAGATTGCTTTGTTGTACTTAATGGTGATGACGATAAGTTATCTAATGTTAAGGAAGTTAATGGACATGCTCCTGTTTTTTTTGGAATTGACACGGACAGAGATGTTATGGCAATAAAATACGAAAGTCTTGGTATCCGGGGAACAAAGGTTAAAATTAAATATTTTGATAAGGAATTAGATACAGTAATCCCTATTCCAGGTTATCATATGATTTATAATGCAATGGCCGCAGTTTGCATTGGCTCTCATTTTGGAATGTCTTTAGATGAAATAGATTCAGGAATCAGAAATCTTAAAGCAATTGGTGGTAGAAATAATATTTTTACAACAAATGGAATAACTGTAATAGATGATTGTTATAATGCAAATCCAATGTCAATGAAAGCTTCAATTGATGTTTTATCACAGGCTAATGGCAGAAAAGTTGCTATTTTAGGTGATATGTTTGAATTAGGCGAAAACTCAAAAGAATTACATAAAGAAGTTGGACAGGCTGCTGTTGGAAAAGTAGACATACTTGTATGTATTGGAAATCTTTCAAAAGACATTGCAGAAGCGGCAATAGAAGGCGGATGTAATACATTGTATTTTCCTAATAAAGCAGATTTCGAGGAAAATCTTTCTGCATACATTAAAGAAGGAGATACTGTTTTAATTAAAGCTTCCAATGGTATGAAGTTTAAAACAATAGTTGAAAAATTAAAAGGTTAATTATAGACAAGAGATTAGACATAAAGTTAGGGGCTGTCGCAAAAGCGGCGGCCCCTTTATTTACTTAATAAGAAATCCCTTTGGAATTTCTATTAAGTAAAAATCCTATTAAATAATTAAATTGTGATTATTTACCGCTCATCTGTCTTTCCTGAGCTTCAATCATCTTCTTAACCATCTGTCCGCCCACAGAACCTGCCTGGGCTGATGTTAAGTTTCCGTTATAACCATCTGTAAGCTGTACGCCTACCTCTGATGCACATTCCATTTTGAATCTGTTCATAGCACCCTTTGCTTCAGGAACATTAACTTTGTTAGTGTTACTCATTACTCATTACCTCCAACAATTAAATTATTTAGTAACTAAGTTCATATGAAGTTGTTACACTAATATTATGTGGAAGTTTTATTTTTATAAACTGGTAACTTGTTGCTAATATGACAAAAAAAACCATCTTTCATAAAAAAATAAGACGTCAAATCAATGTGCAGATTTATTTATTATTTTTCAAATAATCTAATATAATGTGGCTATATTCAGTAATGGTATTATCGTTAATACTGTCAGCCTTAATATATTGATTCTTATCCTTATATTCTAATTTAAAACAATTTTCAAAATTCTTAGACTTTGAATCAAATATAGGAAGAAAACTTCCTGAAAACTTTTCATAACATGTGGAAGCAGTGGCAGCCTTTCGAAATTTTTTATCCATAAATTCTCCGATACTTTTGTGAATAGCACGGTCTTCCAATGGTAGAAAATAATAATCCTTATAATTTTTAAAGAAATACTTAAATGTGCCGTTACATAAATTAATTGAAATGTTTAAAGTGTTATTCTGAATATTTAAGTGAATGCCATTAAAGTTATGAGAAATATTAACAGGCACAGCATTGTTTAAAGTTATACTAACAAGTAAT